>Ga0209403_10002525_pt1 | contig 21725 bp, 20 predicted proteins | sample ArcticOcean_MG_C_8_FD_187440 | JGI IMG/M metagenome (GOLD analysis project Ga0209403, IMG submission 187440) | Marine microbial communities from western Arctic Ocean - ArcticOcean_MG_CB11_86 (SPAdes) (version 2) | ecosystem: Environmental > Aquatic > Marine > Oceanic | place: Arctic Ocean... | reverse complement strand
CGGATGGCTGCTGTCCGGAGAGAGTCCTTCGATGGTGGTGATTGCTTTGCCAGCGACTTCGCCCACAGTGATTCCACAGGAGCGTACAGCGCGTCCGTTGACATGAACGGTGCAGGCCCCGCACTGTTCAATGCCGCAGCCGTACTTGGTGCCGTGGAGCTTGAGATGATCCCGCAGCGCCCAGAGCAGGGGCGTGGCCGGATCAAGCTCCAGCTCGCGCTGGTGTCCGTTGATGCTTAGTGTAGTCATTGTGACCTCCTCGGTTTAGGATTGCACAAGGCTGTCCACGATTCGCCAGAAACAGCCATACGGATAAGAACCTCTATTCAAACTCCCGGAGATCTTCCCGTCGGTTTTTGGGGCTTGGAAGCTGCTGATACTCGGTCGCTACCACACGCTTGGCCGAGGCCGGGGGCAGCTCCGGCTCTGGACGAGGGACGGGGTCTGCTCGATTGCTGGAGACAAACAAATCCCGCAACCGCTTGGCCTCATACGCCATCGAAGTGCTGGCTGTTGCGGTTTGCTCCACCACCGTTGCGTTTTCCTGCGTGAGTTGATCCATGTCCATGATGGCTTTGTTGACCTGCTCAATGCCTTGGACATGCTCGGCACTCGCCGCCTCAATGCCCTCCATGACTTCTGAGAATTCGACCACCGCCTTGAGGATGAGGTCGAGATTTTCCCCGGTTTCTTCACGCAGTTGGGTGAGCATACCATCGGTTTCCCCGCGCAGGTCCGTCAGCGTGGAGTCTCCTTTGGTGACCAGCTCGCGTCCGGTGTTGATGCGTTCCAGACTGGTTTCGATGAGATCACTGATTTTCTTAGAGGCTTTGCTAGAGCGGTAGGCGAGTTTGCGGATCTCGGAGGCGACAACGGCAAAGCCCTTGCCGTGTTCCCCGGCGCGGGCGGCTTCCACCGAGGCGTTGAGTGCGAGCAGGTTGGTCTGGAAAGTGATGTCGTTTATCAAGTTGATGATGCCGCCAATGCGCTTGGAACTGTCGGTGATGTCACTCATCGCCTCCACGATCGTCGTATTGGTCTCTTGCAAGTGCAACAAAGTCTTGGTGTTGGATGCAATGGTCTTCTGCACCGTGTCCAGCACCTGTGCCCTGCTTTGATCTGCCGATTCACGGGTGGTTTTCACCAACTTGTTGGCGCGCTTGACCTCAGCTGTGTTGTTCTTGACGATGCTCTCCATCTCCTCCATCGAGGCGGCGGTTTCTTCCAGCGACGCACTCTGGCGGTTGATGCGGTCAGTGAGGTCCTGGTTGGCGTCCGCAATCTCCTGCGAACCGTGATCCATGGTGAGGACGAGCTTGCTAACCGGACGAGTCACCAGTCGGTTGATAAGCAGCAGCAGCACGAGTGTGCCGACGATGAGAACACCTGCGGTGGTGGAAAAGGCGACCGTGAGCAGTTCCTGCTGCGAGGCGTTGAGTTGCGCCTTGCTCCAAGCAATGCCTGTGAAGCCGCCAAGCGTGTCGTCCGGAAGATGCGCAGAGCGGAAGACCACATAGTGATCGGGAGTGTTCAACTCGTACAGTTCCTTCTGGAGCAATTCGTCCAGATGCTTGTGGATCACCTCGTCCAGCTGATAGCTCTTGAGGTTGTCGGAGCGATAGGTGTGCAGCAGCTCTCCGGAGAGGTCATACGCCTTGAAGAGCGCGAGGTCTCCCTTGGAGGCGTTGATGAACGCCTTGGCCTTCTTGCCGATGATGCGGGAATCCCCAAGGTGCAACGCCGGTGCGATTTCGTCGGCAATCAACTGCGTGAGCCGGGATTGTCGGTTTTGAAGCTGTTCGGCGGCGGCTTGGCTCTGGAGTTGGATCAGGGTGAGGGCCAGAGCGACGATGCCCACGCTGAATCCCAACGTGATGATGAAAGCGAGCCGGGTGCCGAGGGTGAGCTTGCGCCAGCGCATGGGCCTACTCCACCGTGATGGTGATGCGTTCGCCCATCACCGGAGGGTCGTGGGGGATGTGGGAGTAGTCCCCCAGCACCAACTGGAGCGTGTGCTGGCCCTTGGTGAGGTTGACCGTCTTTTCCGTCTGGCCCAGATTGAAGTGAATGTGCTGCTTGCCAATCGCCTTGTTCGGGTTGGGCGGCTTGTCGTCCAGGATGATGTGGAAGTGCCCCGTGTCCGGCCAATCCGCCAATGCTGGAGCGATGCCCATTTGCTCGGTCAGCCGACAGCGAATCAGGACTGGCGCCTTGACCGTGTCACCGTCCTTGAGGTCAAGGAAGTACACCTTGGCTCCTTCCGGAGACGGAGTTTCCCCGGCAAAAAGCGTCAGGGGCAACAGGAGCAGGAGGTTGAGCAGCAGAGTGGTGGTGCGCATGGAGCGGATTCGGGTTGGATGGTTAGCAGACATTCACCTGCCAAGGGTAGTCTCTTACTGCAGGAAATACAAATTTTTAATCAACCAGCATGAGGATGAGCAAGGGTGCGGTTCTTTCCTTGCAATGCGCTCCGCAAGTTTATACTGTGCTTACTAGGCACTGAGCCATCCTGTTCCAACGAGAACTTTCCCCTGATTTCGATTCAAGCAGCACTCCACCTTCCTCCCTTGATGGCTGATTCTACCCGCGTTCTGGTGATTGACGACTCAGTCCTTGCTCGCAAGCTGCCCACGGAAAATTTTGTCAGCAATCCGGAAATACCTGACCCTGTAGCAATTTCACAATGAGTTCCTCTGCGCATCCCCTGCTTTCCCGCTTAGCACTACCACCAGCCTTGCGGAACTGGCGTCCGGGCGCAGGCAGCAATCCGGAATCCGTCTCCATGCTGCTGATTGCGGTGGTGGTTGGCATTGGGGCTGGTTTGGGCGCGGTGGTGTTTCGTCAACTGATCAACGGCATCCACGAGTTTTCGTATGGAGATGTGGCAGGCTGGCTTTCCGGCATGGGTGGCTGGCATCTGCTGGTGATCCCGGCCTTGGGGGGAGCCATCGTTGGACCGCTGGTACACTACTACGCCCGCGAGGCCAAGGGGCACGGGGTTCCGGAGGTGATGCAAGCGCTGGAACTGAGGGGTGGGCGCATTCGCCCACGAGTTGCCATCGTTAAGGCCCTCGCCTCCTCCGTGTGCATCGGCACGGGAGGTTCGGTGGGGCGCGAGGGGCCGATTGCGCAAATCGGTTCGGCCCTCGGTTCGTGGCTGGGACAACTGCTCAAGCTCTCCGATGATCGACTACGGACGCTGGTGGCCTGCGGCGCAGCGGGCGGAGTGGCTGCGACCTTCAACGCCCCCATTGCCGGAGCGGTGTTTGCGCTGGAGGTTTTGCTGCGGCGCTTCGGCAGCGTCTATTTTGGCGCGGTCGTGATCTCGGCGGTGACGGCGGACGTGGTGGCACACTACTTTGAGGGGGATTCCCGTACCTTTGCGGTGCCTCAATACGTCCTCAACTCTCCGTGGGAACTCGGACTTTACCTCGTGCTGGGCTTGCTTGCGGCAGTGCTGTCAGTGGGTTTCACGCGACTGCTCTACTTCTCTGAAGACCTCTGGGACAAAATCCGCGTGATTCCGGAACCGGCCAAGCCGATTGCTGGCGGGGTGCTGCTGGGCGTGTTGGGTATTTACACCTTCCAGCTTGAGGGCATCCCGCGCATTTTCGGAGTCGGTTACGAAACAATCACCTCCGCGCTTTTCAGCGAGTTGACGCTGCAAATGACGCTGGCTCTCCTCTTCCTCAAGATGCTCGCCACCGCACTCACCCTCGGAGCCGGAGGTTCCGGAGGCGTGTTTGCCCCCTCGCTCTTCATGGGCGCGATGCTCGGAGCGTGTTTTGGACAAGCAGCGGGCTTGCTCTTTCCGGAAATTGCTGCGCCCTCCGGAGCCTATGCATTGGTCGGCATGGCGGCGTTCTTCAGTGGGGCGGCCCATGCACCGATCACGTCCATCCTCATCCTCTTCGAGATGACGGGGAATTACGAGATCATCCTGCCGCTCATGCTGGCGACCGTCGTCAGCACCCTGATTTCCCGCAAGATCAGCCGCGAATCCATCTACACCCTCAAGCTGAGTCGGCGTGGGGTGGTGGTGCAACAGCAGCAGGAGGTGGACCTCATGCAGCGCGTGAGTGTGGGGGAGGCCATGCACCACGACGTGGAAACCGTATCAACTACCCTCACGCTGGAGGAACTCTCCGACCGCTTCGCGCACACGCACCGCACCGGGTTTCTGGTGGTGGAAAACGGCAACCAGCTTGTGGGCGTGGTGAGCATTGGCGATTTGGAACGTGCTTTGGGCAAACCTGAGCCACAAGTCCACACCGTTCAGGACATCGCCACCACAGAAAATTTGCTCGTGGCCACCCCAGAGGAACCCATGTGGGTGGCCCTGCGGCAGTTGGGCATCCGGGACATCGGGCGGCTCCCGGTGGTCCGGAGCGAGTCAGACTGGACCGTAGTGGGTGTGTTGCGGCGTATTGACATCATCCGTGCCTACAACCACGCGATCAATGAACATGCCCTTGAACAGCACCGCGATGAGATGTTGCAACTCCGGCATCTCGACCAAACCGGACTCATCCAACTCCAGCTTCCCGCGAACTCCCCGGTGGTGGGACGGCGGGTGCGGGAGTTGAGCCTTGGCGAGGATTGCCTGCTCGTCTCGGTGCGGCGCAAGGGACGGTTGCGGCTGGTGCGGGGTGAGACGGTGTTGCAAGCTGGGGATCAGGTGACCGTGTTTGCCGAGAAACCCCGGGCGGAAAACCTCCGGAAGCAACTGCTGGGTGAAGCACCGATGGAGGAGCAAACCCAAAACGGCCACGTCCGGCACCGCGAGGTGAGCATTCCAGCGCAGGCCGAGATCGTGGGACGCCCGGTACGTGAGTTGCAGTTGCCGCAGGATTGTGTGCTGGTGCGGGTGTTGCGGGGTTCGGAGATCATTTTGCCTCGAGGTGACACGGTGTTGCAGGCGCAGGACCGCGTGGAAATCTTTGGCGTGGACGAGCGTTTGTCTGAAGCCGAACAGTGTTTGATCAAATGAAACGATTAGGAAAACGGTGACCTCAACGAAAAAATGGCTGCTCGCCATCCTTGGAGTGGTGGTAGTGCTGGGAGGTGCTTCCGGATTTGTGGTGAGCTATTTTGTGGGACAGTGGGTGGCACAACGCCTATCGGCCCCCGTGGAGCGTGGCGGCTGGACGCTCACGCCCGGTCCTTTGCAGCACCAGTTGGGCTACTTCAGCAGCCGCACGGTGGTTTCCGATGCGCGGTTACAGCTTGGCAAAAACGAACTGGCGATCCCGGAATTCACCGTCACAGTGCAGTTGGATGGGGCGGAAGTCCACGCTCCCGTAATTTCCGGAAATCTCGTCCAGCCGGAGGGACTGGCCCTGAAAATTGGCGATGCACGGGTGCAGTTGCCCATGGACAGCCTACGTCCAGAGGCTCCGTTGCGTAAGGGCAGCTTGACGATGAGGCAGGTGGATCTGATTTCCGCAGAGGGGAGTTTCTCGTTGGAGGGTGTGGTCATCAACGCCACGCAGGCGCAACATGCGGTTTGGGACACGCTGACAGTGCTGGTGGCAAAACTTGGCTTCGATGCTCCCAATGTGGCCGTGGTCGCCCAATCGGTGCGGATGCAGCAGAATCACGATCCACTTGTCGAGAATCGCCTTGGCGTCATGGTGCAACTGGAGGTCGGCGAACTGATCGCCCGGAACCTCAGCAGCGAGACGACGCTGGACTGGAGCACTGTTTCCGCCAACGTGGACCTGGAGATCAACGGCACTCGTCGCACGGTGTTCTGGAACACGTTGCGCATGACCAGCAAAACTGGCGAGTGGGAGCATTACGCCGCCCGCTACGCCCCGGACATGAAGCGGGTGGCACTGAAATCAGGAACGCTTCAGTTTGGGGACAGTGCTCTCGAGGTGGGCTTTGTACGTTTCAATGCCGAAGGGGGAAGCACGGAGCAAGGTGAGCAGACCCACACAAATTTCTCCGGAATGTGGGAAGAACTGAGAGCGATTTCCAATGCAGGAGCGCAGGTAGAGGCCAAGCGTTTCACGCTGGAATCCGAAGGGCAATACCTCACCAAGCACTATCGCCAACTTTCGCGCTTGCTGGAGCAGAAACAACTCACTTCGCCCTTGGAACTCGTAAATGCACTCTATGCCTATCTGGAGGAAGTCCACTCCAATTCCCGCATGAGCTTCACCAATCTGGGCTTCAAGGATGCCGCCCAGCCCGAACCACTCATGATTGATGAGGGAACGCTGGAACTGGACCTGCAGTTCAAGAACGGAGTGGGGGAATTTGAACTGCGCCCAACCGTGCGCATCAGTCAACTGTCCGTGTTGCAACCCTTCGTGCCCGTGCAGATTCCCTTTGCCGCGCTTGAGCAGGAGTGGCGCTGGTACGGCAAGCAACTCGACGTGTCAGCGTTTCAGGAATGGCTCACGGAGGCGGCAAAATCTGAGAAACCTGAAGCGACCTTGAGCCTCGCCGATGACGGGTTGCGTACATTTATACAGGCGCAACCAGAGTCCGGTTTGAGTGTGGTGCTAAAAACGCAGGGGGGGCCGGAAATCGTCCTCTCGGTGCAACTGGTGCTGGACCAGCCGTGGCCGACGGATTTCTCGCTCCAGCAACTCCGCTCCGGAAGCGGTCCGCTCAAGCAGGCGCTCCTGAAGTCCAGCACCTTGCGTGTGGAGGCCGTGGTGGACGATTCCGCGAAACTCGCCACTATGCTTGACTACATGATGGGCGGTGGGGCTGGGCAGTTGTTCCTGCTGCAACTGCGGCCCTACACAAAGATGCAGGGCAACGAGTTGCGCAGCAAACTGTTGGTGCAGCGGGGGCAGGCGAGTCTCAATGGACGTCCGGACGAACTCATCACCCTCATGATCCACGGGATGCTCGCCAACTGAGCCTCGTGTTCAGGGCAGGGAGTGCGACGCCTCACTGAGGTTACGGAGTTTTTGCAAGGCGAGGTCGCGTCCGAGAATCCCCAATCCACAATCTGGAGCCGCAATCAGCCGCTCCGCGTCAATGTGTTCGAGCGCGGCTTTGAGCCGTTCCCGGATTTCCTCCACCGACTCCACCCGGCTACTCGCGATCGTCACCACTCCAAGGATGATCGTGGTGGTCTTGTAGCGCTCCAGCAGCTTGAGATCGTTGTGGCGATGCGCGTCTTCCAGTGAAATCGCCATCACCGACGATGCCTCCATCGCATCGGCAATCTGGAGGTAGGATTCTTGCGGGGCTTTCGGATAGTCCTCGCGGTCAATGCGGTCTGGGTAGCCGCAGCACATGTGGACTGTCCGCATGACACCATCGGGGCAGCCGTGGAAGGCACGTTCCAGATTCTCCACGCCATACTCAAGGGCGCGTTCCGGATAGCGGGCAAAGAGTGGTTCGTCGATCTGGATGTGCCGACAGCCCGCTGTGGCTAGGCTGAGGACTTCTTGGTTCAACGCCTCAGCTATCGCCTTCCCTAGCGTGTTCAAATCCCCGTAGTGATCGTCCACAATCGTGTCTCCGACCGTCAGTGGTCCGGGCATGGTGATCTTCACGGGACGGTCGGTGGCTTGCTGTGCGCGTTTCCAGTCACTCGCGAGGAAAAGATCACGGGGCTGGATTGGCCCCCGCACGGTGGGCAGCAAGGCGCTGTAGTTCCCGCTACGCAAGGCCTTTTCAGTGAGGTTCTTGAAGTCAATACCTTCAAGGTGTCGGCAGTGGTAATGGATGTAGTTTTCGCGGGCGATCTCGCCATCGGTGGGAATGTCGATCCCGGCGTTCACCTGATCCTGTACGGCTTCATGGGTTCCGCGCTCAAGGATGGCTCCAGCCTTGTCTCCGAGCGCGTCTAGCGCCTCGGCCCAGTTGATGGTGGGGTCGGACGTGTCGCAATTGTCGAACCAATCTGGGAGTTTCACATATTCAGGTTTTGGGTAGGCGCCAATGGTGGTGGTTTGTAGGCTCATAGTTTTTTTAGCAGTGAGGATTCAAGCACAGCCCCCGGCACGGAGGCCGAGGACGATTGCGGAATAGTGCGGATGCTCCGGCGTGAGAATACCGTGTCGCACAAAGAAGTCGATGATGACAAGATTGCAGTTGAGTTTGATCTCATCGGTTTCAGCGACGAGACGGACCACTTCCTCGATGGGCAGCAGCTCAAAACCCTCAACCTCGCCGTCCGTGTTTTCCGGTTCAAAATCTTCCGGAAGCTCCAGATCGTAAGTGAAGAGCAAGTCGCGCTTGATGAGGCCGTAGTGATCCATGAAAACAGTGACAAATCCGTTGGGACGGCAGCGTTGTGCCAAGGACTCCAGGATTCCAGCTTCCTCCCAACACTCCCGGAGGGTGACCTCCCACGCGCTCTGTCCGGCAGTGAGTCCTCCTGCCACAAGCTGGTCGAGGTAGCCCGGATAGTGCGGACGATCCTTGGCGCGGCGGGCGATCCACATCCAGAGGCCCTCGGGTTTTTGGACGAAACCATTGAGGTGAACGCCGTAGCTGCAAATCCCAAGGGGTTGTGCGGCGGCGCGTTCCACGAGCAGGAGTGGTTCATCGTCAAAACGGGTGGAAACACGGTACAACTCGTCCCGCCATCCGGGAACCCAGCCGCGTTTCCGCCACTCCGCCAACACCTCGCCCACAGCACTCGTCCGGGCTTCCGGCGTGTTGAGATGCTCCTGCACCCAAACCTCGGTATCTGTCACCCCAAACACAGCGCTGTGTTTCCGGAAACGGGACAGGTGGTCTTTGGGCACCCAACCGATGACGGTGTCGCCAATGCGCAAGGAGGCAAAGCGTGTGAGGTCGCGAGCATTGCAACGCCACACCCAGCGCTGGAGGTTGTGATCGGGGTGGTGGAAGTTGTTCATAAGCAACTCAATCAATTTGAAGAAACTGTAGGCAGAATCCGCAGAAAGCACAATGAAAAACCCTGTAGAAGGCGTTGTGCAAGAAAGGGGGACGAATGCCCTGAAACAACTTGCGCTATTGGTGTTGAAACCCTAGGCTTGACGCAGTGGGCAAGCCATTTGCAGAACCGCAGGTGGAGCCATCTTTCCCTGCCTTGCGAAGCAAAGTCCAACGAGCGCTTATGAAGTCGTTGCTCCAGCAGCGGGTACGCCAGTTTCTCGTCCACTCCTTTTTGTACTACCATTTGGGAGACTCCGTGATCTCGGACACGCAGTATGACCGGATTTGTCAGGAACTGAGAGCACTGCTTCAGCAGCATCCTCAACTTGAGGTGCCGTACCGCGATCTCACAGAACAGGCTTTAGGCACTGAAGCCTCGGGCTACACAATCCGCAAGTTCCCGCCCCCGCTTATTAGTTCAGCCCTGCACCTGCTCTATCAGGCCCACTACCGGGCGCACCTGACTCTTGCCGAGTTCCTTGCACGGCAGGGTTACCGCAGCGCAGAGGCGGGCGCATGAGTGAAGCCGTGCCCGAAACCCCGGAAGCCGAATCCCTCGAACGGCTGGGCGCAGAGCTCTGGCAGCGCCGCAAACAAGCCGGTTACTCGCTCAGTGAAGTTGCGGACGCCATCCGAATCAACCAAGAGGTGTTGAAGACGATTGAGACCGGTCAGATTGACTACGCTCCTGGACAGACCTTCATCCGCGGGTTCATGCGCTCCTACGCCTGCTTCCTCGACATGGATCCGCAGGTGTTTCAGAAGCGGCTCAACGCTATCATGGGCGCAGAAAACAAAATCGCCCCGCATCCGATCCTGCCCGTGCAGGACATCAAGAGCGACAGCCGCACCCAGAACCGTTGGGTTTGGATGTCTGCAACAGTGGTGATCGTGGGGATGGCGGTTGCGTGGTATGTGATGAAGTCCCAGCTTGATTCTGGACTTTCGGAAACCGCAGTCGTTGTGGAACCGAAGCCAGCCACGGAAGCGACTCCGGAGCCGCAAGCCCCGGCATCGCAGGTGACGGAAACTGCTGAGTCCTCGGAGACTGTTGCCGAGGAACAGGCCGTGGTTGCTTCGGAAACCACCACAGCGCCAAACGCAGAGCAGACAGCCCGGCTTTCGGAAACCTTTCCTGCAGAACCGCAAGCCGTTGAGGTCGGAGAGGCCGTTGCAAAACCGATTTCCACTTCCGAACCAACCGCGCAAGCCGAGGAAAGTGAACCCGCCGAGGCAACGGTGGCAACCCCTCAAGTCGAAGCAGCAGCGGTGATGTCGGAAGCGTCGAGTGCCGAAGTCACCACCGCCGCAAGCATCGCGGGCGCCCAAGTCGCACCTCCCGGATTGCAACTCACGGTTGATGCCCACGAGCGGGTGTGGATCTCGCTGGAGATCGACGGGAAGACCGGAGTGGATGTGCTGCTGGAGGCCGGAGACACCTACGAGTGGGAAGCCAATGTGAGCTATGTGCTAACGGTGGGAAACGTCCACAGCGTGGAGGTGAAGCTCAACGGCAAACCCCTGAAACTGGATTCGTCTCAAGACCTGCTGCTCGACCACGTCCTCGACGCCTCGCTCCTGAACTGAATGCGTACCAGCCCTAGACGACGAGTGATGAGAGACGAGCGAGCAAACCTCCTCGACCCGCCCCAATTCCTGCACGGCAAGCGCTACCGTCCACTCAGTCAACACTACCGCGAGCGCTTCGGCACCAAGGTCTTCAAGGTCAGTGTTTCGGTTGCCGAAACCTGTCCCAACCGCGAAGGCATGGGGGGAATGCGTGTGTGTGTGTTCTGTGACGAATGGGGTTCCGCCGCCTACCACCAGCACCGCGATTTGCCCCTCCGCGAACAAATCCGGGTCAACCGCAAAGCAATCCGCCGCCGCTACCGGGCCGAGCGTTTTCTCGTGTATTTTCAGGCGTACACCAACACCTTTGGCCGCGTCCGCACACTCCAACAACTTTACGAGGAAGCGCTGGCGGAGGAGGATGTGCTAGGCGTGGTTGTCGGCACCCGCCCGGATTGCTTGCCGCGAGCAATGCTGCGCACGATGGCGGCATTTGCCCGTGAGCGCTACCTCTCCGTTGAATTGGGTGTGCAAACGCTGGATGATGCGCAGTTGGAGTTTCTTGCGCGGGGACACGACCGGGCTTGTTCGTTGACGGCGATCCGCAAGCTCAAGGCGCTTCCGAACGTGAACCTGTGCGTCCACCTCATGTTCGGACTTCCAGGGGAAACGGACGCGCAACTTCGGGAAACGGCAGAGTTGCTTTCGGAACTAGGGGTTGATGGCGTGAAGTTGCATAACCTGCACGTTTTGAAAAACACACCGCTGGAGCAGCTTTACCGGCAAGGAGGGTTTGCACCGGTTAGCTTGGAAGCATACACCCGCAAGGTCGCCGTTTTTCTGGAACATCTGGCTCCGGAAATCGCAATTCATCGGCTGGCGGCGGTGGCATCGCGCTGGGATGAACTCGTGGCTCCGGAGTGGACGCGGGAGAAGATGCGCCCCATGCAGTTCATCGAGGATCATTTGACCGCAGCAAACACATGGCAGGGGCGCCTTTGGCAACCCGGACTGCCGAAACGACACACTCAGCAAGGAGGGATTTGACGCTGGAAGGAGAAGATCGGGTTGCAAAAATCATCGAAGTCACCCGCAATGCAAAAGCCCACAACATGGTGCAGTTCGATGTGCGGGGCAAATCCGTACTCACCGATTATGTGCTGATTTGTGAAGCACGCTCACAGGCGCATGGCCGGGGGGTGTGCGAACGAGTCCACGAAGGACTCAAGGAACTTGGAGTGCGACCGGAGGGGCTGGAGGGCGAGCGCGAAGGAAACTGGATTCTGATGGACTATGGTGATGCGCTGCTCCACATCTTTCATCCGGAAATCCGCAGCTACTACGATTTGGAAAAACTGCATGAAGGTTGCCCCATGACGACTTGGGAAGACGAGGATTAGATGCTGCCCGGAACCGCAGCAGCGGCGGCTGTGCGGATGGCAACCGTGGTTCCGGAGTGGCGAACGGCGCTTGCTGCACTGCGGCTACACTCGCGGGTGCGCTGGGACGAGTCGCTGAAACGCCTCAACACTTGGCGCATTGGGGGCGTGGCGGATTGCGTGGTTGACGTGCAGTCGTTGGACGACCTCGCGCAACTCCTGCCCTTCATCCAGAAGCAGCGGGTGCCGTGGACGGTGATCGGCAAGGGGTCGAACCTGCTGGTGCCCGACGAGGGCTGGCGGGGGCTGGTGCTGCACTTGGGCAAGGGCTTCAAGGATTGGGTGCCGTTGGAAGCCCCTCAGACCGTGAGGGTCGGCGCGGCGCTTGCCGATGTGACCTTTGCCCAGCGTTGCATCGAACCCGGTTGGGGCGGGATGGAATTTCTCGTCGGGGTTCCCGGAACCATCGGGGGCGCAGTGGCGATGAACGCTGGAGCGCATGGTGGCGAAATCGTGGATTTCCTCCGGGAGGTCTGCTGGCTGGACATGGGCGGCAACTTGCGTCACGCTCCTGCCGAGGCCATTGAATTCCACTATCGTTTTTCGGGACTCAATGCCTGTAACGGAGTGCTCGTGACCCACGCGACCTTCGAACTGCGTGAATCCCAACCTCCGGAAGTTCGCAAACAAGTGGACGCCTGCTTGCGCTTCCGGGAGGAAAAGCAACCACGCAACCAGCCCAACTGTGGTTCGGTCTTCAAGAATCCAGAAGGCGACCACGCGGCTCGGTTGATTGAGGCGTCCGGACTCAAGGGCGCGGTGCGCGGCGGAATGCAGATCAGTTCGCTGCACGCAAACTTTATCGTGAACCGAGGTGAGGGTACGGCAGCAGACGCACTCGCCCTGATTGAACAGGCGCAGGAGTGTGTGTTTCAGGATCACGGCATCCGTTTGGAACCGGAAGTGCAGCACCTTAAGCCGTTACCGTTTGAAACACTTGTGCCGCCTCTGGCATCATCCAGTCCTGTTTCCTAACCCGCATTGCAGCAAGGACGCTGCAAGCCATCCATGCAGGATCTGAAAGCATTCACCAACCGGCGAACGCCCCGGTACCCGAAGTCGCGCACACGTCTCCTCCGCAAGGAAGGCGGGTCTGCAGTGATCGCGGATTCGGGAAAACGCCGCACCCACTCCGTCTCACCACTGTCGAAACCATTCTGGACGCGGCTGTTCGCGACGGGCGATCCGGTTGAGTCGCGGCACCTCATCCGGGGGTTGATGCTGACCCTCAGTTCCACCTTGCTGATGGCTGTGGTGGGCTGGATGGTGTGGGGCACCGCACTGGTGGCGATCCCCTACTTTCAGCAACCCCTCAAAAACATTCGCATTCACGGACTGAATCGGCTCACCGAGCAGGAGTTGTTAGGTGGCGTTGGGCTGAAGCCCGGAGAAGCCCTGCTCAGCATTGATCCCTACGAACTCGCCACCCGGTTGCGCGCGCATCCCTTGGTCCGCGAGGTGGACTTGCGCCGTCAGTTCCCCCATCGTTTGCATCTCAACATTCAGGAGCATCAACCCGTAGCCCGTCTGCAAGCGGCTAACGAGGTGTTCCTGATCGATGCTGAACAGCGTGTTCTCCAACGCATCGTCAGCGGGCGTTTTTCGGCAGAAGATGCCCACCTCATCTTGGTCACAGGGCTGCGCACCCAAGCGTTACAACCCGGCATGCAACTGCAATCCTCAGTGCTGGCCCAAGGACTGGAGATCTTGCAGGAACTCGCCGAGATGCCGCAGGCCACCCGCACGGCACTGCGGGTGGATTTGTCGGAACCACAGAACCTCAAACTAGTGGTCTCGGTGGACGGACGCCGCAAGCCCTTGGAGGTACAGCTTGGCAGAGTCGGATTTGCTAACCGGGTGGAGCAGTTCCGGAAGCTCTACCCCTCGTTGCTGGGGACGCTGAAGAAGCCGCAGATGGTCGATCTCCGGCACCCCGACCGTGTGAGCCTGCTCCAGTGAGCGCAGCCGATGGCGACACCGGATTGCTGGAAGGGTTGATCCAACAGAACCTACTCAATGAGGAGTTGCTGGGGCAGCTTGGCGATCATGCCGAGCGACTTCCCGATTTGGAGCAGCTTCGGCAGTTGTTGAGGATGGAACTGCTTGCCGAAGAGGCTCTCCTGCCCCTGCTCTCCGAACGCTATGGCCTGCCCTTGCTTGCAGAGTCAACGGCTTCCTTGTCCCCATTTCCGGAAGCGGGTCGCTGCCGCGAGGTTTACGCGCAAACCGGCATTGTACTCATGGGAGACGAGCAGGCACGGATTGGGGTGTTGACGGTGCAAGCGGACTGGCTTGCCATGAATCGACTGGAACTGGAACTGGAACCTGGAAGCCCGATCCAGTGGCGGCTGACCTCCCACGCCCGCTTGAGTTGGTTGGTGGCCGCGATGGCTCATCCACAGCGCTCGCAGGATGCCTCCGCGCTTGAGGCGGCAGCACCCAAACTCCAGTCGTTGTTGGAAGAAGCGGTTCACCATCGGAGTTCCGATATTCATTTGGAGTCAGTGCCGGAGGGAGTGCAGGTGCGTTTTCGAGTGGACGGCATTCTCCAGCCCGGTCCACTGCTGCCAAAGTCGCTCCAGCCTTCGCTCTTCTCTCACATCAAGCTGTTGGCGGGCATGGACATCGCCATCCGGAGGCGCCCGCAGGATGGACATGCCGCTTACCACTCCCGCAGTGGCCGGGAGTTTGACCTGCGGGTTTCGAGCATGCCCGGAATCAACGGAGAAAAGCTGGTGTTGCGATTGCTCGACCAAATGCCGGTGCAGCATCGGCTGGAAGCTTTGGGCTTTCTCAAACAAGATATGGAGGCGCTGGAACAAGCCAGCCAGGCCGCTCATGGGTTGATCCTCATGGTGGGACCGACGGGCAGTGGCAAGACGACAACGCTCTACGCGATTCTCAACGCTCTCAACTCCAGTGAACGCCACATTTTCACGATTGAAAACCCAGTCGAGTATCAAGTTTCCGGAATCACACAAGTGTCGGTGAATCCAGAACAGGGACTGAGTTTTGCTGAAGCACTACGGGCTTCCTTGCGGCAGGACCCCGATGTGATTTTGGTGGGAGAGATTCGAGACGAGGAAACCGCAGAGGTGGCCGTCAAAGCTGCGCTGACCGGGCACTTGGTGTTGTCCACGCTTCACAGCGGCGATGCTGTGACGGCGGTGCAGCGTCTGCTGAACTTGGGAATTGCGCGTGACCTGCTCGCGGACACCCTCACACTGATTGTTTCACAGCGACTGGTCCGGAAACTCTGTCCGCATAAGGAGGAAAACCCCGACTGCCCCCGCTGCCAAGGCACCGGCTATGCTGGGCGGATTCCGGTGTACGAGTTGCTACGGGTCAATCGGTTGGTGCGGGACCGCATCCGCGCGGGGTACACCGGACGGGAACTGGTGGAGCCGCACAAGGATTTGCACTTTCAAACGATGGAGCAGACCGCCCAACGCTTGGTGCAGGAGCAACTGACAAACTGGCGGGAGGTGCGGCCCTTGTTGCTGGCAACGTAGTTCAATCTGCTCCCGGCACCACCAGTTCCACAAGTGCGTTGCGGATGAGGTCCGGGAGGGGGGGGCGACGCTGCTCCCGGTCCACATAAACATGGACGAAACGTCCGAGTGCAGCAGGCGTGTCACTGCCTGCGCGGAACAGTCCGATTTCGTAAATCACGCTGCGCTTGCCAAGGCGGGTGATGCGCAGACCGGCGTCAATAATTTCCGGAAAACTGAGTTCTTGTAGAAAGCGGCAGCTCGTTTCGGCGACGATGCCGAGTGCCGGAAGTTCCCGGAGGTCTTGGCCCGTTGCTGCGATAAGGTTGCCGTTGACGGCGGTGTCGAAGTAGGAGTAGTACACGACGTTGTTGACGTGCCCGTACATGTCGTTGTCCATCCAGCGCGTGGGGATGGAGATGAACTTGCGGAAATGGGCGCGGGTTTCTTCAGCGAAATCCGGGAATGTGGGTGCGGTCATAGCTTGGGCAAGGAAATGGTCTCAAAGTTGAACCGATGATCAAGGATCGTAGCGCATTGTTCCGTTCGTTGGCAAGTGCTGGAGGTGTCATAGCACTTGCAGAGTCCCGGAGGGTGTGGGAAAGTGCTGGTTACACCAACAACAATGACAAGTGGGGATTGGAGGCAAGATGAGTCAACCGGAACTGTGGATTCCAAAAACACGGAGCAAGGAAACGGCCTGTCAGGTGCCAGAGTCCATTCAAACGCAGGTGGTGGTTCGGCAGTACCAGAAACTCAAGGAGATTGCAGGAACACCAGGACAACTCCGCCTGATCGTGATTGACGAGGAGGCCTATGGCGAGTGGGAGCAGGCGCAACAGGAGTTTCCCCCGGAAACCGGAGCCTTGTTGCTTGATTTCGGATCGCGTCCGGAGTTGACCGGAGACTCGGAAAAACTGCTGGGCTGGGTTTCGGCAGCAGGACTCACCGAGAGCCGCTGGGAGTTTCTGATCTCGCAAGGCTTGGAGACGCTTGCCGCTCGGAATCGTCTCCAAGCGCTGGAGGAAGCGCTGGGAGAACAGCGGAACCGACTGGAGGAACTCAACGAGATCGGAGTCTCGCTTTCCGGGGAGAAGAACCTGACGCGGCTTCTGCGACTGATCATCGCCAACGCAATGAAACTCACGCACGCCGATGGCGGCAGCCTCTACTTGCTGGAGCCGATTCCAGATGAACCGGAAGACCCGAACAATTACCTTGCCAACCAGCAGCTACATTTTGAAGTCCTCATCAACGATTCTCGGAAGATGTCTGCCGAGGCGATTTTGCTGGCGATCACACCGGATTCGATCTGCGGACAGGTCATCCTCACGGGCAAGCCGATCCTGCTTGACGATGTTTACGACCTGCCCCCGGATGGAGCGGTGCAGTGGGGCGGCAAGGCGGTGGACAAACGCTACGGCTATCGCACCAAGTCGATGCTCACGGTTCCCTTGCTCACCCACGAGGGACGGGTCGCCGGCGTCCTCCAACTGCTCAACCGCAAGCAACACCGGGAGCAGGTGCTTGGTGATGTTGCGGACATCCTCAAGGAGGTCTGCTCCTTCGACAACGAAGATCTGCGGGTGATCGAATCCATCGCTTCGCAGGCGGCGACGGCGCTCAGCAACGCCCAGTTACTCGGTTCTATCCACATCCTTTTCGATGGCTTCATCAATGCCAGCGTCAAAGCAATCGAGTCCCGCGATCCCACCACGTCCGGACACTCCAGCCGCGTAGCCACCCTGACCATTGCGTTGGCGGAGTTGGTCCACCAGATGCCTACCGGGAGGTTCCGGGACACGCATTTCTCCATCGATCAGCTTCACGAAATCCGCTATGCCTCGCTGCTGCACGATTTTGGAAAAATCGGAGTCCGGGAGCAGGTGCTGATCAAGGCAAAGAAGCTCTACCCCAACGAAGAACAGGCGGTGATGGACCGCTTTCGGTTGATCCGGCAGTCTCTGGAACTGTCCATGACCCGAAAGCAACTGGAGTATTTTCTGGAGAAATCCCGCGGGGACGCAGTTGCGGCCTATGGGCAGGGGCAGCAGGAATTGGAGGAGCGTCTGCACGAGTTGGACGAGCAACTCGAGTTCGTCATCCGCTGTAATGAACCAACCGTGCTAGCGCAGGGTGGATTTGAGAAACTTCAGGAAATCGAACAACTCCGTTTTGCCCACCCTTCCGGGGTGGAGACGCCTTACCTCAACACAGGCGAGTTGCACTCGCTGTCGGTGCCAAAGGGATCGCTGAACGAGCAGGACCGCGCAGAAATCGAGTCCCACGTCACGCACACCTACAACTTCCTACGCATAATTCCGTGGTCGGCAAACCTCAGTCAGGTGCCTGAAATCGCTCACGCCCATCACGAAAAGCTCAACGGTTCTGGATACCCGCGCAAGCTCAATGGGGGACAAATTCCCCTGCAGGCCAAGATGATGACGATCGCGGACATCTACGATGCGCTGACGGCGTGGGACCGACCCTACAAGAAAGCCATGCCTGCAGAGCGGGCGTTCAACATTTTGGGATTTGAGGCCAAGGACGGGAACATCGACACCGACCTGCTGGAGGTCTTCATCGACGCGAAGCTCTACACGTTGGTTTCTCGACCAAGAACGAGCTGAAGTTGACACTATCGATTGTCACTGACTTGTGCTACAATTTTACGGTTTGAGCCGTTGCCATTGCTATGCGCCACTTTGACGTAAGAATCATTCGCTATCGAGAATCCGGAGTCCAGCAACGCGTGGTCAGCGGTCTGTTGATCATGGCCGTGCTGATGCTGGTGCTCGTGGCAGGAGTCGGCGCGGGGGTGTACTTTCACCAGCAGTCTCAGAACATCGTGGAGCAGCAGCGCGTCATCCGGGATCAGGAGGCGAGCCAGGCCAAGTTGCAACGCCGGGTCGATATGTTCGACGAGCGCGAGGCCCGCATCGAGTTTTTGGAGGATTATGTCGCCGAACTCAAGCAATCCGCGCAAAGCAGCGAAACGGCCTACCGCAAGCATTTAGCCTTGGTGCGAGGTGGGATGGAAAAACTCGAGCAAGTTCACGACTTCATGTGTGAGCGACTGAATGTTCCCTGCGCTCCCAACCCCTACTCGATGAGCAGTCCGCGTGAGGGCTTGCAGTGGTTAGAGGTTTTGCAGCAGGACTTCACACGCTTTGACGACGCCTTGCAGGAGTACGCCACCAAGCGGCAGACCTTTGAAGTGCAGGCGCACACGATTGCGCAACTCCGGACACAGATTGACGAAGCCGAGCGCGATTTGGCCGAGCACATGGAATTCCTGCGCTTGCGGGAAGACACGATGCGGCGACTCTCCCAGAAGATCAGTAAGGCCACAGGCATCCCGTTGGATGCGGAAAGCCGCTCCACGAAACGCACCAAGGCCAAGAACAGCGGCGGCCCAACCCTGCTCGACCGGATGACGTTGAAGGGTTCTGGAGGGCCGATGTTGCCTGGGCAGTTGCGCGGCTACCTCTATGCGAACTCCGAGAAGTACGAGTTCGGGGTTCGGGTTTACGAAGGTTTGAGCGTGGTTGTCGAGCGCAATCGAACGCTCTGGCGACAGACCCCCACCGTCATTCCTGTGCGTAGTCGGCTACTCTCGGATCGTTTTGGAAAGCGCCACGATCCTTTCACCAAACGTCTTGAGTTTCACTCAGGACTGGACTTTATCGCCCGCAAGGGGTCTCCTATCTACGCTCCCGCCGATGGCATGGTGCGTCGGGCGAAACGCCATTTTGGATTCGGGTTGATGGTGGAACTGAACCACGGACGCGGCTTCTACCCGAACAGCAAGAAGACTGTCCGCTACCGCACTCGCTTTGCCCACCTCTCAAAAATCGTGGTACGGCGTGGGCAGCGTGTGAAACGCGGGGATTTGCTGGGGCATGTTGGCAGCACTGGGCGGAGCACAGGACCGCACCTTCATTACGAAATTCTGGTGAACGGACGCCATGCAGACCCCCTCGTCCCCATTCGTCGATTTGCTCCCGGACAAAGACTCTATCATCGCTAAAGGAGGACACTATGGCCAAGACCAGCAATTCCCCCCTGTCACAGAAAGAACTCGCCTACCTTGGCGAGGATTTGCATGTTGAAGGAACCGTGTATTGCACCAACCGGATGGTCATCAACGGCTCGGTGGCTGGCAGTGTGCAAGGCAAGGCCGAGGTGACGGTTGGCCGTCAGGGGACGGTGCAGGGCAGTATTGATTGCTCGCAGGCCGTGATTTCTGGAAAGGTGCAGGGCAACCTGACCGTTCACAATCGACTGGAGATTTCCGGAAGTGGCCGCATTAAAGGTGAGATCAACGTGCAGCCCGGTCAGATGATCATCCGGGAGGGTGCAGTGCTTGAGGGCAGTTGTGTCGCTTTGCCGCCCCAAACAGTCGCACCGCCGACCAAACGGACGCTTCTGAAACCGGCTACCAGAACCTCCTGATTTTCGGATTCCGGGAAGGACTTGAGCCGCGCACCGCCTTCCAAACGCGCCATGGACTACCGCAAGACCCGACCACAACCCCAGCAACGACGACCCCGGAAACCGTTGGTTTCCTCAGCGTCTCCCACACCTCGTCCTCTCAAAAATCAGGATCGTATTGTTTACGTCCGGGGCTTGTTTGCCCCACCGAAGGGCGAGGACGACTTACGCGTAGACCGCGAGGCCGCCGAGTGGCAGGCGTTGTTCACGATGGTGTTGCTCGCCAGCTTTGTACTGGTGATCGGGTTGATCATGGTGGTTGGCGATTACGGCTGGCTGGCGATTGAAAAACTAGAGGCGCGGGAGCAGCAGTTGCAGGCGGAACTACTGTCTATGCAAACAGACGAGGAACGCTTGCGGCGAGAAGTGGTCGCCCTGCGTTCCGATCCAGTCTATCTGGAAGCCACGGCCCGGACCATGCTGGGGTTGGCAAAACCAGCCGAGCGTATCCTGCGGCTCCCGGAATCCCTGCGGGTGGAGCAGGCCGAAACCGGACTGGCCCGGCTCAGTCGGTAGGCAGCACTGGAATCTCGGATTGCAAGGTCAGCAGCCGCTCCCGCATTTCAGGGGGCATTGGCGCTTTCTGATTGGTCCGGTAATCGTAGCACACCCCCAGCCCTTCTCCTTCCGCGGCGACCACCCCCAATTGCTCGCTGACCAGCCGATGGTGAATCACCATGCGATCCTCTCCCAGCGACACGGCTCGTGCTCCTGCGTGGATCGTGTCCGGAAAGGTCACGGGGGCGCGATAGCGACACTGGATGGACGCGAGGATCGTGCCCACTCCCGTCTGCTTCATGCTTTCCGAAACCCCGATGGCATCGAAAAAAAGGAGGCGAACGTGTTCCATCCAGCGGATGTACACCGTGTTGTTGACGTGTTGCATCGCATCGTGATCGCCCCAGTACACGGGAATCTGCATGGTGATCGGATACGGCTCTAGCAGTTCTTCGATGGCACTCATTTTCAATCGTGAAACCAGATGGTGAATCAATCAGCCAGCATTATGAAATGCACTGGAACAGAATACCAGAACCAATGACGGTGACCCACGAACAATCCTCCGGCCCCCAACGCCGTGCCGTGGTGGTCTGCAATGGCGAGGCGCCAACACGGGATCTGCTGCTCCAGAAGTGGTCCGCCGTAGATTTGCGGGTGGCGGCGGATGGCGGGGGCAACACCCTTGCGGCGCTGGGCTTGTCGCCCGATGTGGTGGTGGGTGACTTGGATTCGCTTTCCCCGGAAGTCCGGAAGAGCCTGCCCCCTGAAGCGATTTACCATGTACCGGAGCAGGACACCAACGATGCCGACAAGGCGATTCACCACTGTCTGGAACAGGGCATGACGGAGGTTCACCTGTTTGGAGCGGACGGCGGGCGGGCCGATCAGTTTCTCGCAAACCTTGAGGTGATGCTGCGCTACTCCCGGGAAGCCCGGCTGGTGTTGTGGTCCTCACGGGAGCGGATGGAGTTCATTCACGATTCATGGCAGGAAACGCTGGCTCCAGAGACGGTTGTTTCACTGTTGCCGATCTTTGGCCCCGTGCAGAGTGTGGTCACAAGCGGATTAGCGTACCCACTGGAAGGGCGTCACCTGATTCCGGGACAGCCGCCCTCTGGAGTGTCCAACCAAGTGACTGACGAAACGGTGCGGATCTCCTGTGAATCCGGAGCCTTGCTGCTCTGCGTCCAACACACTCCGAACGGCGTGTCGCCCGTGTTTTCACGTTGACTTTCCAAACAAAACTGCAATACTCTGAATGCTGTGGGTCGGTAGCTCAGTTGGTAGAGCATCTGACTTTTAATCAGGTGGTCCGGGGTTCGAGACCCCGCCGACCCACCAGCAATATCAAGGG
>Ga0209403_10002524_pt1 | contig 21725 bp, 22 predicted proteins | sample ArcticOcean_MG_C_8_FD_187440 | JGI IMG/M metagenome (GOLD analysis project Ga0209403, IMG submission 187440) | Marine microbial communities from western Arctic Ocean - ArcticOcean_MG_CB11_86 (SPAdes) (version 2) | ecosystem: Environmental > Aquatic > Marine > Oceanic | place: Arctic Ocean... | reverse complement strand
CTGTGTAGTCCAACGTACAAGGTTCTCCGTTTAGTTCCCCGTTCTTGGGTAGCCTGCTGGTTGGAGGCGAATGCAGACCTGGTGGCTGCCTCGGTCTTCAAAACCGATGAGGGGTTGACTACAACTCCTGGCGGGTTCGATTCCCGTCCGCTTCCGCCAAGCCGCCACCAACGCCCAAGGCGTTTGGGTTGTCTCTAACTCGAGTGTTGCGCGTTCCACTCGTGAGCCACCTTGTTCGCGTCCCACATTGAGTAGAGCCACGTGGCGAAGGCCATCGGGAACCCGATAATCACGAAGAACAGGACGTAGTTGATCACCTGTACCACCATCAGAACAACTCCCTTAGTGATTGCTCCGTTGTAGATCTGACCCCATCCGGCGTGGAGGAAGGAGAGAAATACTGCCAATCCTGGACTCTTCCAGAGGCGATTAACCACTTTGGGCTCATTCGTGTTTGTCATGTTGTAACGTCCCTTGCGTTCGATTCGTCCGCATTTTACCTCAGACGCTCCTCCGTTTACATGGGGGAATACCCCAAGAGAAACCAGAACCAGAACCAGAACCAGAACCAGAACTAACCCCGACGACAGTCGCGATCTGAAATTGCTGTCCCGCTTCACACACCTCGCCAGCTGCAATAAACTAAGGGAATGACAATGACACCTAACTCGAATACCTCAGACTCTGAGGAGGACTTTCACGTGCTCCCAGGCTGGCGCGTCGGTCACCTCGCTGAGGAGACCACTCGTTCGGGTCTACTTGTTCCAGCCGGAAGCGAAAAATCCGAAGACGCACTCGCCCTCCAGGACGTAACGACCGGACAGCACTTCTGGGCTGTACCAACCGGTGCCTGGAGATTCTTGTGGCCGGAAACCAACCGGGTTGTGGTGGCAGTACGCGAGTCCCAGATCATTGCTCAAGCCAACCTACCGGACGCCACGGAAGCAGACGGAAACTATCTTTAACACGTTGGCGCTAAGAAAAACCTTCGACAAGCCCCACCGAGTCAGATCTATGGTGACCTTATGAGTGAAGGCCGCCAGAGAAGAAGACTCACAGCAACAGTTACCGATCTCGAGGTCAAACGTCAGAAGGCGTTCCTTGTCGGCGTTGTGCTGCCCACGATCGACAACACGTGGGCTGAGCGCAGCCTTGACGAGCTCGCACTCCTCACCGACACAGCTGGATCCGAACCAGTCGAGTCGGTCCTAATTCGCAGGGAATCGCCGAAGCCAGCCACCTTCATCGGTAAGGGACAAGCGCGGGAACTTGCGAAGCGGGCCGAAGCGCTCGACATCGACGTGCTGGTCTTCGATAACGACCTCACCTCAACCCAGCAGCGCAACCTCCAGAAGATCTTTCAAGTCGACGTAGTAGATCGCACCGCGGTGATCCTCGACATCTTCGCCCAGCACGCCACGTCGAAAGAGGGCATGCTTCAGGTAGAACTAGCCCTTCTGCAGTATCACCTCCCAAGGCTGCGAGGTCGAGGGATAGAGATGAGCCGAATCGCCGGTGGGATAGGGACCAAAGGCCCAGGAGAGACCAAGCTCGAAACCGACAGTCGCAAGATCAGAGACAGGATTGCCCGCCTTCGCCGGGAACTCAAGGAGCTGGAGAAGTCTCGCGGCACCAAAGCGAAGTCCCGGCGGAACGCTGGTCTACCGCTCGTCGCTCTTGTCGGATACACCAACGCCGGGAAGTCATCGCTCATGAATCGGATGACTCATGCTGGTGTCCTCCAGAAGGACCAACTGTTCTCGACACTGAGTTCCACAATTCGGAAACTCAACCTCCCTAAGGGCAGTTCAGCCCTTCTCTCTGATACGGTCGGGTTTGTGCAACGACTCCCCCACCAATTGATTGAAGCATTCCGGTCCACTCTCGAAGAGATCGCGGAAGCGGATCTTATTCTCCACATCGTTGACGGATCCGACCCCTCCTCCGAGACTCAAATGCGGGCAGTTCGCACCGTGCTTGGCGGCATCGAAGGCGCTGCTGAAATCCCAGAGGTCATCGTGTTCAACAAGTCGGACCTCTGCGATGAGGTTGCTCTGAAACGGCTTACGAACTTGCACCCAGGAGCCTTGGTCACCTCGGCTGAGACTAACCAGGGCATCGACGTGCTCCTTGCTCGTATCGAATCGGCGATTGACCGGCACACCGTCCTCGTGGATCTCATAGTGCCTTACGATCGGGGCGATCTCCTAGCTTCCCTCCACGAAGACGGGCGGGTCGTCAAGATGGAGACGGCAGACGAAGGGATCGCCGTCCAAGCCCGTATTCGGCCGAGTAGGCTTCATAAGTACCAAGACAATGGCCTCATTGCCGTTGGGGATGATCCGGTCATCACCGATTCCTAACACACTGGATGTCAGCCCAGTAGCAGCTACTCTTGCCCCATGACAGCTGACATTGGATTGATTGGTCTAGCCGTGATGGGCCAGAACCTTGTGCTCAACATGGACGATCATGGAGCAACCGTTGCGGTCTTCAATCGCACCACTTCAAAGGTGGATGACTTCCTAGCGGGACCAGCCAAGGGGACGAAGGTCATTGGCACCCACTCGATTGAGGAGTTTGTTGCCCAACTAAGCAGCCCCCGGAAGGCGATGATCATGGTCAAAGCCGGATGGGCTGTCGACGCCGTGATCGACCAGCTACTGGAGCACTTTGAGCCGGGTGACATTATCATCGATGGAGGCAACTCACACTTCGATGACAGCGAGCGGCGCACCAAGGATCTGGCGGAGAAAGGGATTCTATTCATCGGCACGGGGATCTCAGGTGGTGAAGAGGGAGCTCGCTTCGGTCCGTCGATCATGCCTGGTGGAAACAAGGAGGCCTGGCCCCACGTCAAGGAGCTGTTCCAATCCATAGCCGCCAAGGTGGAAGACGGAACTCCTTGTTGCGACTGGGTCGGTGCGGGTGGCGCAGGACACTACGTGAAGATGGTTCACAACGGCATTGAGTACGGAGACATGCAGGTGATCGCCGAGGCGTACTGGATCCTGAAGGCCATGGGGAAGACCCATTCTGAGATGGCGGACATCTTCAATACATGGGGCGATGGTCTCCTCGACTCCTTCCTGATCGACATCACCGCCGACATCATGGCCTTCCCTGACGAAGACGGATCTCCGCTGCTCGAGAACATCCTCGACGCTGCAGGACAGAAGGGCACCGGCAAGTGGACGGCGGTGTCGTCTCTTGACCTTGGAATGCCTGTGACCTTGGTGGCCGAGGCGGTCTTCGCTCGCATTGTGTCGGCACTGAAGAGCGAGCGCGCTATCGCCTCTGACAAGCTCTCTGGAAACACTGTCGAAGGAGTTCCATCCGTCACGCTCGACGATCTACGCGACGCCCTATATGCCTCAAAGATCATCTCGTACGCCCAAGGCTTCATGCTGCTCGCAGCAGCGGCCGGGGAGTACAACTGGACGCTCGACTACGGTCGGGTCGCGTCGCTTTGGCGGGAAGGATGCATCATTCGCGCTCGATTCCTTGATGACATAACCGCCGCGTTCGACACCGATTCCTCGCTCAGCAACTTGTTGCTGGCCAGCTTCTTCCAAGAAGCCATTGAGGAGGCAACACCTGGCTGGCGGCGAGTCGTATCAGAGGCGGCGCTCCATGGTCTCCCTGCCCCCGCCTACGCTTCTGCTTTATCCTTCTTCGACAGCTATCGATCAGCGGATGTGTCGGCAAACCTCGTCCAAGCCCAGCGCGACTATTTTGGAGCTCACACGTACGAGCGAAAAGACCGACCTAGAGGAGAGTTCTTCCACACAGATTGGATTGGCAGCGGAGGGAAAATCACAGCTGCCACGTACGACGCCTGACGCTGGCTACTTCCTCGCAGGTACCTTCTGACTCTCTTCTACCTCGCTCCGGCGAATGCCGAGCATGAACAGGATGGCATCGAGATAAGGAACGTTGACTGCGGCGTCAGCTGCGTCTTGGACGAGGCTCTTCGCGTTAAAGGCAATCCCTAGGCCGGCCGCTCCCAACATATCGAGGTCGTTGGCCCCGTCACCCACGGCAACTACTTGCTCAAGCGGAATCGACTCCGCGTCAGCGATGTCCCGGAGGATGGCAGCCTTTGCTGGGCCGTCCACAATCCCTCCAATGACCCTCCCCGTCAGCTTCCCATCGATCACCTCAAGGGTGTTCGCGTAGGCATGATCAAGCTCGAGTCTACGCTTCACCTTTTCTGTAAAGAAGGTGAAGCCCCCTGATACAGCTGCGACTTTATAGCCCAATCGCTTGAGAGTTTGCACAAACGTGCGAGCGCCTGGGGTGAGCACCATTCGGCTCGCCACTCTCTCAAGGATCGCTTCGTCTTGCCCCTCGAAACACGCTATTCGCTTGCTAAGCGATTCCGCGAAGTCGATCTCGCCGGCCATTGCAGCCTCGGTAATCGCAGTAACTTCGGATCCACAGCCCGCCTCATCTGCGACCAGATCAATCACTTCGTTCTGAATAAGGGTTGAGTCAACATCGAGGACAACGAGCCGCTTTGCTCGGCGTTCCAACTTCAGCGGTTGGACGGCAACGTCAAGGCCAAAGTGGGAGGACCCTTCCATGAGACCTCGCCGCAACTGGCCTTGGCCACCACCAATCACCTCAAACTCGTAGGCGATGACTGGGTAGGAGGCCAACCGGACGATTCGATCGATATTGCCGCCTGCTTCGGCGATGACTTCCGTTACCCCTTGTAGCGCTTCTGCTCGCATCTCCTGGCCGAGCACTGTGACAACGAAACGCTTCTTGCTTGCGTCGAGCTCTTTGGTCTCATGCACCACTTCAAGATCGACAGCCATCCCCGTCTCAAATCCGTAATAGAGCAGGTCCTTTTGAATACTCGTGTCGTCGGGAACCGTGATAGCGAGAGCCAGCGTGAGGTTTTCCTGCAACACCACCTGTTCCATGTCGATCACCGCGGCGTCTGCAGCAGCAAGGACTCCTAAGAGGCCCGCGGTGAGCCCCGGCTTATCGTGGCCGGTTACCGTGACAAGGATGATTGGCGGCATGAAGAGAATCGTACCGGTCTGCCAACGAGACCAGGAGTTCATTTCCAGAAACACTCGCGTCCCCTCGCCAACTCTCAATTGTTCCTAGGATTCGGGCACTACATCACCCCGCCTCCGAGGAGACCTTCGTGCCCGATAATCCGTTCCGCCTTCCGCGCTCCGTCACCCCTAGCCGCTATGACCTCCTCCTAGAACCCGACCTCGATGGGTTCACCTTCGATGGCAGCGCTTCAATCGAGATCGAGGTGAGCGGTGAAGTCTCAGAGATCGTCCTAAACGCCATCGAGTTGACCTTCGGCAGCGTGACCTTGTCCCAAGGCTCATCCAGTCGAGTCGCGAGAAGCATCGAGTTCGACGAGGACAAGCAGCGGGTGACTCTTGGCTTTGGATCTGTGATCGCCCCAGGTAAGTATCAGCTTCACCTCTCGTTCGCCGGGGAACTCAACGATCAGCTCCATGGCTGGTATCGATCAACCTTCATCGACGCCGCGGGCGACGAACGAGTCATAGCGACCACACAAATGGAGCCAAGCGACGCACGCCGCGCCTTCCCCTGCTGGGACGAGCCGAACTTCAAGGCAGTTTTCGGCGTGACTCTCGACGTAAACAACGACCTCGCGGCCTTTTCCAACAGCGGAGAACAAAGTGTCACAAATCTTGGGAACGACAAACGTCGCATCGTATTTGAAGACACGATGGTCATGTCAACCTACCTTGTCGCATTCATAGTTGGTCCGCTTGAGGCCACGGAGCCGATAGATCTCGACGGCATCCCGACTCAAATTGTCTACCCGATTGGCAAAGGCCACATGACGGGATGGGCTGAAGAATGCGGAGTCTGGTTCCTTGAGTGGCTCCGTGACTACTACAACGTTCCGTATCCCGGAGACAAAGTCGATCATATCGCTCTCCCCGACTTCGCATTTGGCGCCATGGAAAACTTGGGCGCAATCACCTACCGGGAGACTGCTCTGCTGTCCGACCCCGCGACAGCGAGTCAGGTTGAGAAGAGTCGCGTGGCCGACGTCATCGCCCATGAGCTTGCCCATATGTGGTTCGGAGATCTCGTCACCATGCAATGGTGGGAAGGGATTTGGTTGAACGAGGCCTTCGCTTCCTTCATGGAGTTCAAGGCTGTAGAGGCCAAACACCCTGAATGGGACCGTTGGCTGAGCTTTGCTGCCGATCGCGGCGCCCATCGATTCGACGCGCTTTTGGTTGACAGCCTGTCCTCCACCCGTCCGGTGGAGTTTGAGGTGATTTCACCTCAGGACTCTCAAGAAATGTTCGACGCGCTGACCTACGGAAAGGGTTCAGCTGTTCTGAGAATGCTTGAGCAGTTCATCGGTGAGGCGTCGTTCAGAAATGGTGTCGCCTCCTACCTCAAGAAACACTCCTACGGAAACACGGTCACCAACGACCTCTGGGAGGCTCTCAACGCAGCGTCTGAGTACAACGTTGGTGACATCATGGACACATGGATCCTTCAAGGGGGCTATCCCCTCATCCGAGTACATCGATCGGAGAACGGCATCCACCTCAACCAGTCCCGTTTCCTGCAAACGCCGGACGAAACGGACCAAACGCTCTGGAAGGTCCCCATCCACCTCAAGTACTCACAGAACGGTGTGATCAAGACGGAGAAAGTGCTTCTCGAAGACCTCGAGATGACCGTCGACATCGGGCCTGTGGATTGGGTAGTGGTAAACGCTGGCGGCTCAGGTTTCTACCGAACACAGTACGAGATCGGACTCTACGACGCGCTGGTTCAGCAGATTCCAAATCTTACGAACCTCGAACGTCTCAACATCCTTGACGACAACGCGGCGTTTGCCCAAGCTGGGCTCCTATCCCTAAGCCGATGGCTCGGCCTTGCCGAACAGTACGTCACAGAGACGGAGCGTCAGATCATCCAGGTCCTCACAGCACACCTCGCCACCCTGCGCGCTGTCGCCGGGGAGGACCTGAAGGACGAGGCCAACGCGAAGATTCGTTCCATCCTCCGACCTCAACTCAATCGACTCGACTGGCAGGCGGCCCCCGGAGAATCTGATTTGCTGGGCAGCCTTCGGGGTCAGGTCCTGACCGCACTCGGCCTCTCTGATGATCAGGAAGTAATCGATTGGGCGTTGGCCCGGATCGACGGAGTCATTGCAGACGCGGCATCAATCGAGCCTGATCTGATGGCAGCGACCATTACCGTGGCAGGTGCCAACGCGGACGAAGCGCTATTTCACAAACTAATCGACGCCTACAAAACTGCCCCAACAGCTCAGTTGAGTCAACGATTCCTACGGTCACTTGCGCTCACGCCAAGTCAAGACCTCGCCTCCAAGGTGATGGACATGACGTTGGACGGGCAGATCCGGAATCAGGACTCGTCATGGGTCGCGGCCATTCTCTTGGCCCGCAGAAGTGTTCAGAAGACGGCTTGGAAGGACATCCGCCAACGGTTCGACGAGATTATTGCGAAGTACCCGCCGGTCACCCTCGGTCGACTACTCGACGGCCTTCAAGGGGTGTATGAAGCCGATCTGGCTCGGGATATCGAGTCATTCTTCTCCGAGCATCCGCTCCCGCAGGTGCAGAAGACCATGGAGCAGAACCAGGAAAAGATGCGTAACAACGTCCGGTTCGCCGATCGGGAGCGCGACCGGCTGGCCGAAATTCTTCGGTAGACCAACACGACAACAACAAACTCAGGAGATTCCTCATGTCCGTTCGCATAGCACTCCAACTGCATCCTCAGCACGCCGACTACAGCGAAATTGAGCGCGCTGTCCGAGAGGCCGATAGCAAGGGTGTAGACGTGATCTATAACTGGGATCACTTCTTCCCGCTTTACGGTGATCCCGACGGAAAACACTTTGAGGCCTGGACCATGCTCGGACATTGGGCCGGAATAACGAAGCATGCAAAGATCGGACCGTTGGTCACCTGCAACAGCTACCGCAACCCCGAACTCCTCGCAGACATGGCTCGCACGGTCAACCACATGTCAGGTGGGCGCCTGGTATTCAGCATCGGCTCCGGTTGGTTCGAAAAGGACTACGAAGAGTATGGATACGAGTTCGGGACCGCTGGGAATCGGCTTAATGCGCTCTCAGAAGCCCTCCCGCGCATCAAGAAACGCTGGTCAGAAATCAACCCGCCACCAATAGGCGACATGCCAATGATGATCGGGGGAGGCGGCGAGAAGAAGACGCTCCGAATGGTGGCCGAGCACGCGGACATCTGGCACTACTTCTACAACCCTGAAAAGCCCGACGTGTGGTTCCACAAGCTGGACGTCCTCAACGACTGGTGCGAGAAGATCGGTCGGGACCGCTCCGAGATTGAGGTGTCAATCGGGCTAGACGTAGAACACATCGATCAGGCAGATAGATTGGCCGAGGCAGGGGTGGTCGAGTTCACATTCGGCCTCAACGGACCCGAGTACGATCTGTCAGTTCTCGATCCCTGGATGGCCTGGCGCGACAGCCTTTAACCCAGCGAGGGCTAGCGCTAGAGCGAGAGCCAACCCAACCGGGCTGGAGGCGGTTGCGGTCTTGTGAGTGGTTTGGGTTGAATCACCTTGGAAGGTCAGCCATGAAGGCGTGCCACACCTGGCTCGCTGCGCTCACCAGTCTTCCCGCAAACGGGAGAAGAAAGCGCGCCATAGCCATAACCCCGTGCGCTTCCTCCCCCGCGGAGCGGAGGAGGTGGGTGCCGAAGGGACTCGGAGGGGGCGACCCGAGTGAGTCACCACTCTACGAGGCGCGGACCGACTCTGGGTCTAGCTCTGGTGGCTAGCCGCAGTGGCGGCTGCCACTAAACTCTGTCCTTCATGGCTCTTGTTCTTGCTCTCACGCTGGTTGTCTTCGGCCTCGTCCTCGTGATCTTTTCAGCCGATCGTTTCGTCGAAGCGGCCATCAAGCTGGCTCACATTTGGGGCATGTCACCGATCCTCATCGGCGCTGTGATCGTTGGCATGGGTACCTCGACGCCTGAGCTGCTTGTCAGCCTCACCGGAGGCTTCGAGTCGTTCGACCTAGCTGTTGGGAACATCACCGGATCCAATGTCGCGAATCTCTCTCTCGTACTCGGGGCTGCGGCGATCATTTCTCCTATCTCTGGGTCAAGGCGAGTAGTGCCTCGCCAAGGCGTTCTGTCCCTCGTCGCCATGACGATCTTCGCAGCACTTCTGACTCTGGGGGGCGGCCTCACCCGCGTGGACGGCGCCCTCCTCCTCATTGGGATGGCAGTAACGGTCTGGCTGCTGTTCAAGTACGAAGAGGGGGAGAACATCGAGATCGACGAGGACCTCGCAAAGGCCAACACTACGCGGGTCGTCGTCCTGGCGCTCCTTTGGTTGATCGCTATGAGCGTCGGTGCCAAGATTCTCACCTCGGGAGCGACGGACCTCGCCCTCATACTCGGGTGGGCTGAAGGCTACGTGGGAGAGACCATCGTGGCGATCGGAACCTCTCTTCCAGAACTAGCAGCCGCCATCGCAGCAGCTCGCCGCAAAGCACACGACCTCATATTGGGCAATCTTCTCGGATCCAATATCTTCAACTCACTTCTAGTGGGAGGCGGTCTAGCACTGGTCGCACCCGGGAAGCTCGTCGCAGCTCCGGGCCGTACGATGGCCTTCATGCTGGGAGTGGGCGTCGTCGCTGGATTCTTCGCCACCAGGAATAGGATCTCAAAGAAGGAGGGAGCCTTCCTCCTTCTGATCTTCGCTGGCTTCTTGGTGACCGGCTTTTAGAGCTCCTCGCGAGCACGTCTTTGCGCGGCTCGTGAATCCTCAAGAATCGCGTTAAACAACCCGCTGACGTACTCCTTATCTAGCCCCAGCAGGTCAGCCTCTTCTCGAATCACCCCAAGCAACTCGCCTTCACGAGCCGGCACGTACACGGGCATGCCGCGATCCGCCTTGACCTCACCAATCTTGGAGGTGAGTGCCCTTCGGCGGGCCAACATCCGCACAATGTCTTGATCTAGGAGGTCCACGGCGCCACGCATCCGACCGATTCCCAGCCGGTCCATGATGGCTCCGAAGTCTCCCACGGGAATCTGACCCTCGCGATTGACCGATGCCTCGGCTGGGTTCTCATGAATCTCAATCACAACTCCGTTGGCACCCGCCCCTTGCGCCGCAAGAGCTAGCGGACCCACAGCAGATGGTTCGGTGACGGCATGAGAAGGGAACACCACAACCGGCAAGTGAGAGAGTTCCTGCATCTTGGGTACCGCAGCGATATCGAGAGTGTCTGCCTTCTCAAAGGCTCGAATTCCCCGCTCGCACATCACGACGTTCTCGTTGCCTTCAGCCAAGATGTATTCGGCAGCCCACAGCCACTCATCGAACGTGGCGGAGGGCCCCCGCTTAAGCATCACCGGATGAAGCGATGCGCCAGCCGCCCTCAGAAGCTCAAAGTTCTGCATGTTGCCCGAACCGATTTCGATCATGTCGATCAGAGCGGCGACCTCATCGATCTGACCCGCCTCTGAGATTTGTGTCAGAGTAGGTAGCCCCACCGCTGCCCCTGCTTCGGCCAACATCCTGACTCCAGCCATGCCCAACCCTTTGAAGCCATACGGGCTGCCCATGACAGCAAGCGTGTTGCCCCGAAGAACCCGTGCACCAGCAGCCTCAGCTTCCTTCGCGAGCAGATGAATCTGTTCCTCTGATTCGATGGAGCACGGTCCTGCGATGACAGGAAAGGGGTCAGACCCAAACCGCACGTCGCCAACGGCGATAACCGTATCCAGTTGATTCTCAACTCTGTGCGCTCTTCGTTCCATATTCTGATTTCCTCGTGTGTGCCCTTAGATCTAGCTCCAGGCCATGAGAAAACCCGGAGCGCAAACCCCGGGTCCCGATACTGCGTCTTGAAGTGACTTACCTAACGCGCGTCCTCGGCCCGGCCTTGCGGCCATGTAAACCCATCGAAATACGCGTAAGCATTTATCATGTTCGTCCTACCGTAAGCCAAGCCTGACTATCAGTCAAGACCCAACTTCGGCATCATCATCAGTTGGAGTCGCCGATTCTTCCCCAGGAGTGATCTCTTCTGCACGATCGCGGTTGGCGTTCCATGCCACTTCGGTTGTCTCATTTCGGCTGAACCACCAGACCATTGCCAATCCCAACAACGAAGCAGCGAGCCCAGACCATTGCGAGTACGTGAAGGCGCCCAGATGAGCGTCGGCCGCACCAGCCCCCACCTGACCCTCGGGAACGAGACGGGTGAAGTCGAGCAAGAAACGCTGAATTGCGTACCAAACCACCCACAGGCCGAACATTTGCCCCACCCCGCGACTCGTCCATTTCTTGTATAGGAACACCAGAACCGCTAGAAGAATGGTTGCGCCGATCATGTCATAGAACGAACTGAAGTGATAGCTCGCGCATACCTCGCCGACAGGGGTGTCGGAGGCATCACAAGCCGCCTGTAACACCGTGTGTTGAGGAGCAGGTCGGTACCCCGGTTTAATGCCGAAGGCAAGGAAGGAACTGCTCTCGCTACCTAGGTGTTCCACGATCAAGAGATCGCCTATCCGACCAACGATCGTTCCGATGGCCAAACCGATCGCCCAAAAGTCAGACGTCTCCCAGAAGGACAGGCCTAGCTTCCTAATCCGATAGTAACCCGCCAAGATCCCGCCAAGCATTCCTCCGAGAATCGAGAAGTTTCCAACAATCGGATTGAGCGCGGACAGCAGATCCATGCCCCCAATGATCTGTGCTGGTGCGGTGAAATAGCGTGCTCCCAAGATCGCACCTACAAGACCCCACGTGAGCGTGGACTGGATCTTGGCATCGTCGTACCCCCAGCGAACCGCAAGCTTGGTAGCGACGACTGCTCCGGCGAGGAAGCCCAAGGCCGCAAAGAGACCGTGGAGTGAGAGATTGAGAGGGCCAAGCTCAAAGATAGGAATCGGTGGCCACGAAATGACTGAAGGCATGTTTGAAGTCTACGTCAGTACAGATTCAACCGATAGGCGGAAGAATCCATCGAGTGTTTGAGTTTCAAAGTCAGGCGGGCGGCTCTAGGATGCACCCCTATGAGCAGTTTTTCCGTAGCCGCAGCCGCACTTCTTGGAGTGCCCGAGGACCTCGTACAACGATCAGCCGAGGCTCGCGCAGCCGCTGCTGGCTCCTCAACAGAGGACATTTTGGCCGCATGGGGCGGTGGCGCCCCTGCCCCACAAGCTGCACCCGCAGCTGCCCCAGAACCAACCCCAGCCGCAACCGAGGCGGCCCAAGCTCAGGAAATTCCAGCTTTAGTCGCTGTAGCAGAGCAGGTATTCCAAGTGCCAGAATTCATCGAGGAAGAGCTTCCCCCTGTTGAGATGGCGCCCACCATGGCTCGTCTCAGCAAAGGTCGAACCCTCGGTATCGGCTTCGGGCTGGCCGCCGGCCTCGTCACTGGGCTGTTGGGATTACTAATCCTCATCCCTTCCCTGAGCATCGTCGAAGGGGTCCTCGTCGGCAGCACTGCTCCCCGCAAGATCGTCTTCGGCGCAGCAATCATCATGGCGATCGCCGGCCGATTCATAGCGCAAGCCGCTACCAGGATCCCCGCGGCGATCAACCGATCCTACGAGCTCGAGGACTCTGAGCGAGAGATCAAGCTCACCGGTCTAGTCACCGGTCTGGCGCTCGGTCTTGGCCTAGGAACACTCATCAAGAAGGGTGGGGCGCCCGATATCTTGGACCCCGCCATCCAGATCATCCCCATCATGAGAAGCTTCGTCACCATGCTTCTCGGAGCCGGAGTGATTGGAGCCATCGTTGGCACGTTGTCCCAAATCGTGGCTTTACCCGACGCTCCGGGAAGCGACCAAGACCACTAGTTACCGGTGCGGATCCGCATCTACAACATCGCTTGCGATCAAGACGCCATCGACCTCGACAAAGGTCACCTCAACCGCCTCACCTAACCTCAAGTGGTCCCGAAGATGAGGAAGAGGAATCGAGAAAGTTCCTCCCTCCTCCGGAATGAATGTATGCGCTACTCCCTCTGACAGAACGGTGAAACTATCAACCTGCACTAGGTCTCCGCTGACCTCAATGATGGACCCAATGACCGTGGTTCCGGAGCCGGCGCAGGAGGCCAATAGCGATCCGACAATCGCCAGAGCGGCGATCTTCCGCCTCATTGGCTGGCCGCCTCCAAGGCAGCACCAAGCTCCTGAGGAGTGACGAAGCCCTCAAAACGGGCGACAATCACACCGTCGCCATCCATAACGTACACCCACGGTTCAGTCGGGAACGCCCATGCCGCCACCGCATCGTCGAGCTCTAGATCAGCGAAATCGTCGACATCGATGTTCTTGTATATCTCAATGTGAAGCCAGTTCGCATCGTCAGGGAAGGAGTCTTTGAAGGCCTTCAACGTGTCAACAACCGGGCCACAAGTTGCGCTCGTGCAAAACGCTGGGGTTGCAAATGCCACAACCGTCGGCTTCCCATTGGCAAGGGCTTTGTCAAGTGAGAGAGCGTACAAGTCCGGATCGGGATCGGGATCGGTGGTGATCAAGCTCAGATCGGAGATTCCCGTTGCCGTTCTCGACGACACAGATATCGCCGGCTCGCCCACCTCCGGAACCGAAGCTTGGGGATCCACCCCAAAAGGAGAGGGAACGGTGGCAGTACCGTCCCCGGCAATAAGAGTCGCTACCCAAACGCCTGGCCTGGCGAAGGCGACGTCCGCGACGTAGATCCCGAGCACACCATCAAGCAGCCATTCGAAGCGAGTTGGAGTAGAAAGAACGAACTCGTCATTTTCGGTGGTCGGATCTCGGAAGTGAAGTTGAAGCTCCATCTGGATATCGGGCGATGCGAGAGCGTCCCCGTCGGGAGATCGGACACCGAAGAGCAGTCGTTGCGTGGGGCCAACGCCCACGGTCCCCGGCCCGTTTGCAACCACAGCAAGGTTCTCGGGCGCAGGTGAACAGGCGCCCACGAGCAAGAGTGTTGCGATCAGCAGAACCCACCGTTTCATGCGGGTAATGCTAACGCTGCTCACCGCATCATCCGAACTCCACCCAGTCCACAACTGCCATTAGGATCTGCCAATGGTGGACGTGATCGAATCTGGCAAACACGAGCTTTCGCTCGGGCAGAAGCTCTGGGGGTACGTCGCCCTCACTAAGCCGCGGATCATCGAGCTCCTACTGATCACCACAGTCCCGGCGATGGTGCTCGCTGAGCGCGGCTGGCCCGGCCTTCTACTCGTGAGTAACACGCTCATCGGCGGGACGCTATCGGCGGCCGGAGCCAACACACTGAACAGCTATGCGGACGCTGACATTGACGCCCAAATGAAGCGAACCGCTCACCGTCCACTGGCAAAACATCAGGTTCCTCCCAAGCATGCTCTACTACTAGGCGTCACGTTGGGTGCCGCAGGGTTCCTGTACCTGTGGACCACCACGAACTTCCTTGCCGCCTCCATTTCCACCGCAGCCCTGTTCTTCTATGTATTTGTCTACACGCTCTGGCTCAAGCGAACTACTACGCAAAATATCGTGATCGGTGGCGCCGCCGGGGCAGCCCCAGCCCTCGTCGGCTGGGCGGCTGTCACTAACACGACCCCGCTAGGGGCTTGGCTGCTGTTTCTCATAGTCTTCTTGTGGACGCCACCTCACTTCTGGGCCCTCTCCCTCAAGTACAAAGAGGAGTACGCCGCGGTCAACGTGCCAATGCTCCCGGTCGTGAAAGGAGTGGCCGCCACCGTCAACTCGATTCTTCGTTACACCGTTGCCCTAGTTGCCTCCACGTTCGCCATCGCCCTGACCGAAGATCTGGGGTGGATCTACTTGGGTGTTGCCGGCGCGGCGGGAATCTGGCTGACTGTCAAGGCACTGCAACTTCGCGCCGACCCAGCAAACCCGATGTCTCTCTTCCACGCCTCCAACATTTTCCTCACACTGATATCAGCCGGAATCGTGGCTGACGTCCTTATCTTCAGCTAGCCCATGATCACCGGTATCGACACTGTCTTCGTTTGGGTCCTCGATCTCAACAAAGTCGGTTGAGTGGTACCGACGTTTCGGGATTGCGGCCGGCGCGCGATACGGTGTCTGGCAGGCGATGTCGCCGCCTGGTCCCACCGCGTTTGCACTTCAGGAGGGACTTCGGGCAGAGGGAAAGTCAATGACGGTCATAGCGTCTGGAGTGACCGACCTAAACGCCGAGATAGACCGCCTCAGTACTCTCGGTATCAGCACCGTGGGGTCAATCAGCGAGACCGGCCTCAAACGATTCGCAGCCTTTTCCGACCCCGATGGGAATGAGATTCAGTTGAGTCAACTGCCCTAAGCGGTGGCTCCATTGGAGGACGCTGATCGAGCAGTCTTGACGGCCCTCACAAGGGCGACGGCAAGGAAGAAGGTCACTAGAGCAAGAGCTGTGTGAATCGCCCTGAATCCCAACGTGTTGGCTTCGCTCCACACCGCAACGACGCTGCGTCCCCAGACAACGACCGTAAGCAGCAAGTAGCTGCTGGCTACTTTCTCCTGAAAGTCGAACGGAGCTTCCCGCCAAATCGCTACCACGGCGAGCACCACTCCAAGTCCTACACCGGTACCAATCCGTATCCAATCCCAATTGGTGGCGCCGGCCTCGCCCAACAGGGAGACCCTGCCGCCCCAAGCCAAGAACTGCCAAACGGCCGACAGCGCGGCAAACGTCTTAACGCTCATGCTTCCTCCCACGTGAAATATCGGGCTGCGAGCAGTGGCATTGTCACCGCCCAGACCAACAAAACTACCACCGCGCTGAGATCGAACTCGGCCACACCCATCGACCACCTGAACAGCCTACCCACAGGAGCGGCTGGGAAAACGCTAGCAATTGATGCCACCGTATCTCCGAGAACATCTACCGGGATCAGAAAGTCTCCAATCGCTATGAAGACGAAAAAGATCAGGTTGGCAGCAGCCAAGGTGACCTCAGCGCGAAAGCGACCCGCCATCAACAACCCCATCCCAGCAAACGCGACCGTGCCCAGTAAGAGAACCACGGTGAAACCCATCCAATTGACGTCGGGAGAAAAGTCGAAGGCCCAGATCGCCACCAACCAGATCACAGCAATCTGGAGCAGTTCAATAACGAGCGTTGCCGCTGCCTTGGCCAGGATGAGGGTGATTCTTGGAAGCGGTGAGGCCCCGAGTCGCTTGAGCACCATGTACTTCCGCTCGAAGCCAGTGGCGATGGCAAGCCCGGTGAACGCGGAGGAGAGAAGGGCAAGAGCGAAGAAACCCGGCACCACAGAGCTGCTCTCCTCAGCCGTGTAACCGGCGATCAACATGAGGATGAGAGGAACGATGAAGGAGAGGAGTACCGACTCACCTCGGCGAAGCGTTAGCCGCAACTCGTGGAGCGCCAAGGCGTTCAATCCTCTCATGCTTCCTCCCCCGCCGTGAGTTCGAGGAAGACTTCTTCCAGCCCGCCAGCACCCACTCGAACCTCTGTAAGTAACACACCCTCGGCCTCCGCCCATGCGGCCAGGCGAGCAAGCAAGGTAGGCGAAGCTTCAACATCAATTGAGAACGCTCCGGCGGGGAGTTTCACTATCTCGCAGCCGAGCGCTTCCGAGAGCGCCCCAGAATCGAGAGCATCCGCCGACTTGAACCGAACCCCCCGTCGGCCAGCCGTCAGCACCTCAGGAGCGCCGAGGGCAAGGAGCCTTCCACCAGAAACAATTCCTACCCGATCAGCAAGCTGCTCAGCTTCTTCCATGTAGTGCGTGGTAAGGATGACTGTTACCCCTTGGGCTTTCAGATCTCGGACGATCTCCCATGTTGCGTGGCGACCGGCTACATCCATTCCCGAGGTGGGCTCGTCAATGAATATCAACTTCGGACGTCCCACGAGTGCGGTGGCTAGGGCTAAACGCTGGCGCTCGCCTCCCGATAGACGCTTCTGCTGAATACCAGCCTTGTCTGAGAGACCAAAAAGATCTAGGAGCTCATCCGTCGGCCTCGGATTGGGGTAGAAAGCGCCGTAGAGATCTATAATCTCACGGGCTTTTGCTCCGGGGTACAGGCCGCCATCCTGCAGCATGACCCCCATCTCACGCTGCAGTCCGATGTCGCGCCCGGAAGGATCACGGCCAAGAACCGTCACATCGCCACTATCACGTTCACGCAAACCTTCGAGGATCTCGATGGTCGTCGTCTTCCCCGCCCCGTTCGGACCCAACAAGGCGAACGTCTCACCCTCCTCAACGGAAAACGTCAGATCATCGACCGCGGTGAAACCACCGTACGTCTTGGTCAGGCTTCTTACAGAAATGGCGTCCATCTATGCGTCTGCCAAGAACGCGGCAATTGCATCGGCGTACTGCTGGGGCTGAGACAGTGGAGCTTCATGCTTCGCCCCAACCACTTCAACCACCTCGACGCCTGGGATCAGCGACGCCAGATGGTATTGAGCCTTGGCTGGCACAAGCTGGTCAGCAGTGTTGACGATCACAAGGGTCGGCAGGCCAAGCTTGCTGACCCAAGGACGGGAGTCGAACCGGCTCACGGCGTCAGCGGCTGCCCAGTACATGTGAGGATCGCGGTTCATGTGTTCTGTCCAGAAGTGCCGGGCGTGTTCCGGGGAAACCGCGTTGAAAGTTGCCAGGTACTTTGCACGCAGCCACGACACCTCTACCTTGGAAAGGCGGTCAAGGGCTCTCCCCAGCACAGTGAACACTCCGAAGCCAATCCGGGTTACGGGATCGGCCGCCGCTGGGCATGAGGCCGTACCCGCCAACACAATGCGAGAGGCAACGCCCGGATGACGGTGAACAATGGACTGCACCACAAAGCCACCCATCGAGTACCCCGCAAGCGGCACCGGTCCGTCGAACCCGAGTTGGGCGATCACCGCTGCCAAATCGTCAGCTACGTCACTGATGTCGTAATGCTCCCTGATGATGTCTGACTTGCCGGTGTTGCGACTGTCCAGCGCGTAGACATGATGCGTCTCGGCTAGACGAGTGATAACTTTGGGCCACACGACGAGGCTGTGGTCTCCCCATCCATGAATCAGGACGATGGGCGTAGCATCGGGGCTACCGGCTTCCCTGACGAAGAACTCATGCTCCCCGACGAACAACGTTCGCCCGGGGATCTTGGCAATGTGCTTCTGCCCTGCCTTGAATTGGGGCGGCGTTTCTGGGCCAAAGACGCGCCAAATACCCCAGAGAATCAATAGTTTTCTGACCAGCTTCATCACCCGCAACCCCCAAGATCGTCTGTCACAAACGTGTACTCGCTCACCGGTTGCCCACCGATGAGGTGCTCTTGAATAATCCGTTCCATGACTTCGGGCGTTACCGAGTGATACCAAACACCTTCTGGATAGACCACCGCGATCGGCCCTCGTTCGCAGATGCGAAGGCAATCAGCCTTCGTTCGGAGTACCGAACCCGCCCCTGGCGAGACCGGCGTTGGTTCTGCGGCCAAATCGCTGTGCCAACGAGCCGGGGGAGTGTTGAGGTCCAGCTCTTTGAGCCGAGTCTTCAAATATTTCCAAGTGGCAACCCCCTCATCGGCGGGTGCGCACTTGGGGGTAGTGGCGTCGGTGCATAGAAAGATATGCCGCTGGAGCGTCCCCTCTCCTAGGGATAAACTTGAGGCGATGGCTGAAATCCGATCGGTCATGTGGCATTCTCCCACGAATAGAAACCTGACTCGCCGAGAGTCCTCCACCGATGCCTATCCTCAGGCCGCATGCCTGAACTTCCAGAAGTCGAAACAACTCGACGCAGCATCGAACCCGCTCTGCTCCACCGCACCATCGCGAACGTCACGGTGGGTCGGGATCGCCTACTCCGTCGGCAACCCATCCCCGCCGACTTTCGCGGCCGCGTCAAGGGGAGTCGAGTTTCTGAGGTTGGTCGACTCGGAAAGTTCCTGATGATCAGGCTTAACAACGACATGACGTTGGTCATTCACCTAGGCATGTCCGGCAAAATGCAAATCAGAAGCACAGATGCGGATATCGACAAGCACACCCAACTCATTCTGAGAACCGACGACCGCCAGGAGATCCGGTTCGTTGATCCGCGTACGTTCGGATTCTTCGTCGCCCTCGACCCCGACGAAATGGCCGAGATCATCCTGCCAACGCTCGGGCACGACGCACTCAACGACCTTCCGAGTTCCCGTCAATTGCTCGACCTCTTTCGGAGTATCACCCCCATTAAGGCGATCCTGCTGGATCAGCGGAAGATCGCCGGGATCGGGAACATCTACGCTGATGAAGCGCTCTTCAGAGCAAAGATTCACCCAGAGGCGCCGGGCGATGCCCTGAGCCTCGAACAAGTCAAGGCGCTTAGGCAAGCGATCAAAACAACGCTACAGGAGGCGCTCAAATGGGGCGGTTCATCGCTGGACGATCTCGCCTATCTCCTACCTGACGGACGGACTGGTGACTTCACCAAACGTCTCGCAGCCTACGGCCGAACCGACGAACCCTGCATCCGCTGCCGGACTCCCATCCGGCACATCGTCCTCCGCCAAAGAAGCACCCACTTCTGCCCCACCTGCCAAACCTAAAAGTCGAGGGTTATGGTGGGTGAGCCCGAGATGATCTCGCCGATAACCCATCCGTCTACCTCCGCTTCAGCGGGAACAGCAGCCAAAAGTCCGCCGCTTGTTTGGGCGTCAGTCACTAAGCGGATCGCCTCTAACGGCAACGCTCCAAAATCGGTGTAGGCCTCTGCCGCTTCCAAGTTGCGTCGGCTTCCTCCCGGCCACACACCCGCACCGGCAAGCTTCTCCACTCCGGGAAGAAGCGGAATAGCGGTGTAGTCCAGCCGGGCTCCCACACCCGAGCCCTTCAGAATGTCAATGAGGTGCCCAAGAAGTCCGAAGCCCGTGACGTCGGTGGCAGCCGTGGCTCCCGCGGCGTTCAGGTTCTCGGCAGCAACGTCGTTTAGCTCCACCATTGTTTCGACAGCGAGTGCAGTGAGTCCATCTGGTGCAACACCACGCTTGATCGCGGTCGCTGCGATACCGGTACCAAGCGGCTTCGTGAGGACAAGCTTGTCACCCGGTTGTGCACCTTGCACGGTGAGCAGCTCAGAAGCGTCGACAATTCCGGTGACAGCGAACCCGTACTTCGGCTCCTTATCGTCGATAGAATGACCTCCAACGATGGTGCAGCCGGCTTCCTCCATGACCGACAGACCGCCTTCAATGACTCTTCGCAAGAGGTCGAACGGCAACGTTTCCCTCGGCCATCCAACTAGTTGCAACGCGGTGAGCGGAACGCCGCCCATGGCGTAGACATCGGAAAGAGCGTTGGCAGCACCGATCCGACCCCAGTCGAAGGGGTCATCGACTACAGGGGTGAAGAAGTCGACCGTTTGTACCAACAGATCCCCAGAAGGCGTGCGAAATACCCCGGCATCGTCGGCGATCGAAAGGCCAACAAGAAGGTCAGGGTGTTGCGTGGCAGGGGAGTTATGCAGCGGCGCCAAAACTTGGGCCAACTCAGCAGAGCTGAGCTTGCATCCTCAGCCAGCGCCATGGCTGTATTGGGTGAGGCGAAACTGTTCCATCCCCTCAGTCTGACAGACATCGCACCCAGTGCGACAGACCTACCAGGCCACCGAACACTCAAGTGTCGCCTACCAATACTCCTCGAAATGGACGTTGCCCTCGGCTCCGCGTCGATCTGAAACAAAGCCGAGACTGTGCAGGACCTCCACAGCTCCAATAACCGCCGGGAACGAAGGGACATCGCCTTCCCAGGAGGGCGGCCCGATCATTGCGGGATTACCGCAGAGAAAAATGTTTGCCCGGGCTGGATCAAGCGGCCCGCCCAGAAGCGAATCAAGATCGCCGTCAGAAAGGATGTCTTGGATGTACTTCTTGGGTACATCCTCTTCCCGAGTTGGGAAGGGAAGATAGTGATAGTTGGGGTAGCGTCGCTCAAGCTCAAGATGAGTTTGGTGATAGCCGAGATCCGACCACTTCCGAACAGACACGACCGAGACGATGGGGCCGTGATGACCCCGACGCATGAGTTCAGCAACCATGGCGTTATGGGGAGCCTCCCCAGTACCGGTGGCCAAGAAGACGACCGTGGAACCCGGATCGTCCACAAGAGCGAGCGTGTAGCGCCCACTCACCTTGGGCCCCAGATAGATGCGGTCGCCTACCTCCTTCAACGCAAGTCGCGGGGTCAGACTCGGCGTTCGGCCCACACTCGGCGGCACGAGAACGATGTAAAACTCGAGCTCTTGGGATTCGTACGGGTTCACTAAGTAGCCGATGCCGCTAAACACGGGGCTGCTGATGGAGTAGGAGCGCCGTACGAGCTTCTGGACCTGTCCCTCCTTCAATGCGTCGATGGCATCGTCAACCCTCGGCTCCCAATACCCCAAACCGAGCGTTGCGTACTGACCCGCACGAAAGTCTGCATTACCGTGGTCTGGGCGGATTCGGATGAGCCACAGGTCACTGTGCGCCTTCTCGAAGTAAGTGATGGTCGCGTTATAGAAACGATCAGCGAGCTCTCCCTTCACAGATGCTGGAGGCTGCCTCGGAGTCGCCGTTAAAGAGGGGAAGACGGCCAACCGAACGGACTCCCACGCGTTCCCGGCCGGAATCACCTGCCCGGGCGTCTCTCCGAGGAGAGTCAATTGACCCTTGAGTACAAACACCCGATCCGATCCGGGAGCAACATTGACTCCC
>Ga0209403_10002519_pt1 | contig 21743 bp, 19 predicted proteins | sample ArcticOcean_MG_C_8_FD_187440 | JGI IMG/M metagenome (GOLD analysis project Ga0209403, IMG submission 187440) | Marine microbial communities from western Arctic Ocean - ArcticOcean_MG_CB11_86 (SPAdes) (version 2) | ecosystem: Environmental > Aquatic > Marine > Oceanic | place: Arctic Ocean... | reverse complement strand
GGCTTAAATGCGGCTTTTGCAATAACGGCAGCACTTCATGAAATTAAGAAAAATAAAAAGCCCATTAGATTAGATGTTTCTATGATGGATACTGCTTTATTGTTAATGGCTAATATGGTCACTGAACATATAAATTCAGGTTGGGTTCCTTCACAAATGGGAAATGAAGCTCAAAGTGGCTCTCCTTCCTCTGGCTTATATAGCACCAAGAGCGAACCTCTACTTTTAGCAGCTAATAATGACATTCAATTCATGTCTTTATGTGATGCGCTAAATACTATTCAACCTTTTGATAAAGAAAAATGGAAATCACAACTTTTTCGTCAAAATAACCAAAATGAACTTCGAGAAGAATTTAAGAAAATCTTTATTACTCAGACAGCTGAATTTTTAGAAATACTTTTAAATCAATATAATGTTCCAGCAGGTAAGGTAAGAACTATCCCTGAAGTCGTTTCAGAAGAGCAGTTTCTACAAAGAAAACTCTGGAATAAGATTAAAATTAAAAGCATAAACAAAGAATTTATGGTTCCCAGTATAGGATTTAAAGTAAATGAAAATCCAGTTAAACCTGAAAACCCTCCACCAATTTTGGGAGGGGACACAATATCAATTTTAAGTTCGTTAGGAATTGAAAATCAAGCAATAGATAAATTGAAAAAAGAAAATATTGTTAAATAATTACTTGATGTCTTAACATTTATGGAATCATGTTATACATCACAATGGAACAATATTATAATGTCTATTAATAATTTTATTAAGTTTCCAATAGAAATAAAAAAAATCCTCTGATATTGAAATAGCTAAAATGGCTTAAATGTTGGGGATTAAAATGCTTTTATTAGTGCATATGAGATCTCATATGGATAAGCAAGTTCATTATGATCAAATGAGAAAAGAAATAAAAGAAAATTTTTTCATAATATTTGATATTGCGGAGTACTTAATGAAAATTAGTTTATAAAAAATAATTGCAAATTCTTTTTAAATTGTCTTCATTTATAGAGATACCTAAACCGCCATCATTTTGAGGTACTTTTGATTTGCCAAAATTTATTTTAGGATTTGGTTTATCAAGTAATAAATCAAATAATGGGGTCTCTTTATATTGAGTTTCCATTAATGGGTTATTCTTAATTGAAGAGCAAATATGCAATGTATGGCCGTGTCCAATGGGGCCACTTGGGTTATGAGGCGAAAATTCAACTTGATGTAGATTAAATAATTTTTCAATATCTATTAACTCATCAGGGCCACCAGCATATTTTATATCTGGCATCATCACGTCATAGGTGCCAGCTTTTAAAAACTCTATATACCCTTCTTTTAATATTTTCTTTTCAAGCCCTGCTAATTTAATACCTACATTGTTAGCCTTGTCTCTTATTTTTTTTATATAATGAATATTTTGTGAATTTTCAATTATAGGACATTCTAACCAATATAAATTAAACTTATCACATTCTTTAATTAACTCTATGGTTGATAAGTAATTAAACCTCCAATGACAATCAATCATTATATTAACTTCAGGGCCAAAAACATTTCTTATAACTTCAATCCTTTTAAGCCCAAGCTGCATGTTTTCTAATATATCAGATGTTTCCATACTTGGATCAACCTCATCAAATGGAGCAAATTTGACGAAATTATATTCATCTTTTAAAACTTCACAGGCTCTTAATTTAACTCCATTTAATGATCTATCATAGGTCGAACGATTAAAGTTTGCGTATGTTTGAATTAGATCATTTTTTTTTCCAAACATTGATGATATGGTTTTATTTTCAATTTTACCTTGAATATCCCATAAACATTGCATTATAGATGAGCTGATTGAGGCTTCCACAATGTTTTTGAAAGGAAGGTTAAATTTAAAATCCAATGGGTTACTGTATAGTTTATTTAAAATAAGTTCAAAAATCTTATCTTTGATTTGTAAAATTTCATTAGATTTCCCTTGAAGAGTAGCTTCTCCCCAGCCAATAATATTTTGATTGTTTTCTAATTTAACAAATAGCCAATTAGTTTTTTCAGTAACTTTAACTTCGTAAATATCAGCATTTATAATTTTATTTTGCATAGCTCAATTTTTTAATATTTAATTATATATAAAATAAAGTTATGAATTTTTATAGTTTTTGTAAATAATAATTTATAATTAAATCTTTTGGGTGAGGTGTTATGATTTTAAATCAAGAAGAGCAAGCAATGTTAAATGGAGAGTTTGGAGAAGCAAAAAAGTGGGCAATAAAGCATCAAATTCAAGTTGGTAATTTTTTTGACGCTGAAAACCTAGTTAATGTCAGTCAGGTTCATATGATGGTAGATCCAGAATCAATAGGTGAAGAAGGTGTTTTATTCTTAGAAAAAATAGCTGATATGGGCACAAAAGTTGTAGTGCCAATGATCACTGATCCAAGGGGAGTTGATTTAAACTATTATAGACCTTTGGGTCAAACCGAGGAAATGGCCAATATTGATAGACGAACTATTAAAGCATGTTCCTCAATGGGTATTTTGATGACTAATACATGTGTTAATTATCAGACTATAATGCCACCCATTTATGGTGATCATTTAGCTTATGGTGATACTGGGGTAGTCATATATTCTAATAGTGCTTGTGGAGCCAGATCTAATTTTGAGGGAGGACCATCAGCTTTAGCTGCAGGGATAACTGGAAGAACACCAAGGTATGGACTTCATCTTGATGAGAATAGGTTGCCAACAAAAAGGTTTATTATAAAAGAGCAACCTAAAGAATTAACGGATTGGGGAATTTTAGGAGCTGTGGTTGGGAAAAAATCAGGATCATATTGGGAAGTTCCTATAATTGAAGGTTTGGAAGTGACTCCTACATCTGACGAAATGAAACATTTAGGAGCTGCAATGGCTAGCTATGGGTCAACGCCTTTATTTCATCTTGATGGAATAACTCCTGAGGCTATAAATATAAAGAAAGAAGATTTAAATCATTTAGAAAAAAATAAAATTACACAATCGGATTTAGCTGATTTGAAATTACAATTTGGTAAAAAAGGTGATAAAATTGACGTGGTAGTTTTTGCTGCACCTCAACTATCTATTATTGAAATGCATAAAGTTGCAACTTTATGTGATAATAAAATTTTTAAAGTTCCAATTATAGTGTGTACTTCACCACAAGTTTATAACGATGCAAAAAGAATGGGATTTATTGAAAAAATAGAAAAATCAGGTGCAAAAGTACTTGAAGGAACATGTTTTTATAATCAATACGCTCGTGAAATTGGGGAAGCAAATGGTTGGAAGAAGCTACTAAGTAATTCTGCAAAAATAGTAAATATCCTTGGTGGTTACGGTTATCAACCTGCACTAGCAAATATGGAGGATTGTATTCAATCAGCTTTAATTGGAGAAATCATATGAAAAATATTTTAAAATGTCATCCAGGTATAGGAGATAAAGTCGAAGGTATTGTATTATCTGCAAATGATGATTTTTCAGCAAGGTATGATCTAGATAGAATTAAAGGTATTTTTTCTAGACCACAGCATAAATTGTCAGGCGAATCTTATATAGATAAAATTTTAGTTTTGAATGGTTCTAAGGGTGGAGTTGCGTCTGCTTGGATGCTTTATGAGATGTGTGCAAGAAATGTTGCGCCCAAAGCAATTTTATTTAATAAAGCAAACACTATTTTAGCTCAAGGCGCTGCTTTGGCGAACTTAACAATGTGCGATCGATTTGAAGACGGAGATATTACCTCCTTATTAAAAACTGGAGATAGAGTTATTATTAACCCAATATTAGGTACAGTTAAATTAATTTAACTTTTTGTGATGTGCGTATAACTATTATAAATTATATTAATTTTTAAAAACAAGTTAAAAAATTAATCTTATTTAATATTTTTAAATCGGCCTATTGCGATTTCTTTTTTTATTATAGGTTTTTTTGTATTGTTTTTTAATATTAAATCAAAAAATTAAATATAGGAGTTTTTAATTTATGCCATATCATAATTATAGAAAAGATTTAATGGGAAGTGCAAAAATTACTCCAAAAGGATCATTTGAAGTCGGATCTTGGCAATCTTTTAAGATTGAATATAAAGCAGGGAAGTTTGGCATTGATGACCAAGGCGGAATTATGATTGGTATGAGGCCACATTATGATGGTAGCAAGTTACAAAATATTAATCCAAAGGAAGAAGGTTATGTAACTGTTGAGACATCAACAAACATTCCTATTGATTTTAAAATTGAAATTAGAAGAAGCATTAGGCCTTTGAACAAAAATATAAAAATAATTTGTAAAAAATACTTAAATGAAAATGATAGAATAATTATTCGTCTTGGTGATCAAAGATTTGGTTCCCTAGGATTAAGGTTGCAGACATTTTGTGAAAAAAAGTTTGATTTTAAAATGTTAATTGATCCATTTGCAACTCAAGACTTTATTCCTTTACCCGATGAGAAAAATCCTGAAATATCTATTGTTCCTACTAATGGTGTCATATGGAAATTAATTGCTCCTTCTCATAGAAGATTAAATGAAAAATTTAATATCTTTATTAAGTGTGAAGATAAATGGGGTAATCCATCAAATAAAGTTAAAAAAAAACTGCTTCTTTTTTCAGATGAGTTAATTGAAGGTTTGCCCAAAAGTGTTTCTTTTAAAAAAGGAGAATTTTCTTTAACCATACGTAATTTAAGGATTAAAAACAAAGGTGTGTATAAAATTATTTTAAAAGATAACAAAAAAGACATTTTGAGTATTTCTAATCCGTTAATTATTAAAAATTCTAATTATGTTCATTTTTGGAGTGATATGCATGGTCAAAGTAGAGAGACTATAGGAACCAATACTGCAGATGAGTATTTTAATTTTGCAAAAAATAAATCCTTTTTAGACATTTGTGGTCATCAAGGAAATGATTTTCAAATGACTGATGAATTTTGGAAACAACTTAATTTAATAACAAAAAAATATAATGAGGATGGAGTTTTTTTAGCAATTCCAGGTTATGAATGGTCTGGGAACACTAGTGTAGGTGGAGATCATAATGTTTGGTATAAAAAAGAAAATAGACCTATTTTTCGTTCAAGTAGAGCTTTAATATCAGATCGAACTAAAAAGCTAAATGATGCTCATACATCTAAAGATTTGATTAATAAACTGATAAAAGAAGATGCTTTAGTTGTTGCTCATGTAGGAGGAAGGTTTGCAGATATAAGCTATGCTCATGATGCTAAATTAGAGCCTTCTGTTGAGATTCACTCGGCTTGGGGTACTTTTGACTGGATACTAAAGGACGCATTTAAACTAAATTATAAAATTGGTATTGTTGCAGGTAGTGATGGTCATAAAGGCAGGCCTGGAGCAAGTTTCCCTGGCGACAGTGTTTTTGGATCCTATGGAGGTTTAACGTGCCATTTATTAGAAAAATTAGATAGAGACAATCTCTTTAGAGAATTTAGAGCAAGGCATCATTACGCTACAACTGGGGCTAGAATATATTTAGATGTACAAGCATTTTTTGATAAACAAACTCTATTAAAAGGAACATCAGGGAAAAGGTTAAATATTTCATCATGTTTAATGGGAGATGAGGTTTTAACATCGAGTAGTTCTACTGACTTAAAATTAAATATTGAAGGCACTGCCCCAATTGAAAAAATAGACATTTATGACGGTCTTAAATTAATTAAAGTCATTAAGTCCTTTGAAAAAAATTCCATTAAAAAAAGAATTAGAATAACTTGTGCAGGTCAAAATTATAGAGGAAGAGGAAGATTAGTTAATTGGGACTGTAAGGCAATTTTTGAGTCTGGAAAAATCAAAAAGTTTAAAGGAATTAATTTTTGGAATCCAAACCGTCAACCAAAAAAAATAAATTTAAATTCTATTGAATGGAAAACTGTTACTACAGGAGGTTCTTCTTCTGTTGATATTTGGGTTACTGAAGAATCTTTTCTAAAAAATTTAATTTTAGAAAATAATTTCAAAAACATAAAATTAAACCTAAAAGATATTGATAAAAGCCCAATTCAATATGATTTTGGAGGAATGGACATAAGGCTTATTATAGAAACATTGCCTATAAAGTTAGTTCAATGTTCTATAAATGCAAACTTACCTATAAAGCTTATTAAGAATAAAGAGGCAAGAGTTTATGTTAAGGTTATCCAAGAAGATGGTCATCAAGCATGGTCTAGTCCAATGTATATTAAAAAAGTGAATAATATTAATTAAAATCTTTTTATAAAGAAGTTTTTATATCTTCTAACAAACTATTAAGAACTTGACTGTTATATGCTTTGCGGACGACAATTCCTGACACTCTTTCAATGTCATTAATATCATTAATTTTAAGCTTTACTAAGTCAAATGATTCTACAGTGTAAGATGGAGAAGAAGTAAAAAGAATTAAATTTGATTTTTGAACTACTCTAAAGCTCATTCTGGGTGAATTTGTACGTAAAAAAATTGAAGGTTTGTCTAAATGTTTGGAACTAAAAATATTATAAAATATACTTGTACTTTTAATTGAAGATGAATTCATTACCCATTTATAATTTGTTAGTTCTTTTAGCATTACTTTTTTATTTGCTAAAACATGATCCTTTGATACATAAAACAAAAATTTATCTTTTCTTATAGAAAAGAAGTCAAAATGAAACATATCGTTTGGCTTACGTGAAAATAAAATATCAATTTTATTTTTAGATAAATTTTCTAATAGGATATCAGGGTCGTCAAAATTCACATTAATTTCAAGTTCTGGGTATCTTTCAAAAGTTTTAGCAATTGCTTCCGGGAGCTCAGCCATTGACCAAATTGTTCCACATCCAATATTTAATTTACCTTTATTTCCAGATATAAACTGACTTAGTTCAAATTTAGCATTTTCAGACAGCGCTATTACATTTTGAGCATATGGAAATAAAACTTTAGCTTCTTTACTAATTATAAACTCCCCGTTCTGTCGGGAAAATAAAGTTTTTATATTAAATGAATGTTTTAAATTTTGTAATCTTTTGGAAACTGCAGGTTGAGTTATGTTCAATTTTAATGCGGCTGCACTAATACCTTTTTCTTCAATTACAGTTAGAAAAGTTTTTAGTTCTATTAAGTTCATCGCTACCTTTATAACTAAAATTTATGATGTTATAAAAAATATAAATTATATTTTAATAATCTATTTGTCTAGAGTTATTAATGTATATGGGGGAACAATGTCAAAAAATTTATTAATATTACTCTCGGATGAGCATAATAAAAGAATGTTAGGTGTTTCTGGTCATAGCCATGTTAAAACACCTAATTTAGACAAATTAGCTAGTCAGGGAACTTTATTTGAAAATGCATATTGTAACTCTCCAATATGTGTGCCCTCAAGAGCAATACTTGCAACAGGAAGATACAATGCTGAAATTGGTTATTGGGATAATGCTAATCCTTACGATGGAAAAATCCCAAGTTGGGGGCATCGAGCTGTTCAAGGAAATTGTGATGCTGTTTCAATTGGAAAGCTTCATTTTTTAGACGATCAAGCCCCAACAGGGTTTTCAGAACAAATTAATCCCCTTAACGTAGTAGGTGGTGTTGGTGATTTATTAGGGCTGATAAGACAAGAGCTTCCAGTCCGTAAAGGTGCGGCTAATATGGCAAAAGATGTTGGGAGTGGGGAAACAACTTATTCAAATTATGACAAAAAAATTGCTGAAGATGCAAAAGAATGGATTTTAAATCGAAAAAAAACAGATAAACCATGGGTATTATTTGTATCGTTTGTTTGTCCACATTTTCCTTTGATTGCGCCTGAAGAGTTTTATAATATGTATCCTGAAAATGAAGTTCCTTGGCCTCTGTTATATAAAGATGAAGAAAGAAGTCAGCATCCATATTATAAAGCGATGAGGGCATGTATGAACTATGATGACTATTTTGATGAAGACAAAGTAAAAAAAGCTACATCTGCTTATTTTGGTCTTTGTTCATTTCTTGATCATAATATTGGCACAGTTTTATCAGCTTTAGATAATTCAGAATTTTCAAATGATACTAATATTTTATATACCTCTGACCATGGCGATGCCCTAGGAATGAGAGGTATGTGGGGTAAAAGTACTATGTTTGAGGAGTCTGCTGGTGTTCCAATGATTTTAAAAGGTCCTCAAATACCAAGTTCTAAAAAGTTAAAAACTCCTGTTAGTTTAGTTGATATTTTTCCTACAGTTATCGATAGTTTAAAACTAAGTAATAATAAACAAGATGGTGATCTTCCTGGTAAATCTTTATTAGAAATTGCAAAGGAAGAAGATAATTATGAAAGAATAGTTTTATCAGAGTATCATGCTGCAGCTTCACCAGTTGGTGCTTTTATGCTTCGTAAAGGAAAGTATAAATATGTTTATTTTGCTGAGGGATATAGCCCCCAATTATTTAATATCGATGAAGATGAATATGAAGAGAATGATTTAGCTTTAGATATGAGTTACAAATCAATGTTAGATGATTTTTATAACCAGTTAAGAAAGATATGCGACCCTGAAGAAGTAAATGCTAGGGCTAAAAAAGAACAAGAAGAAAAAATAGAAAAATATGGCGGGGTTGAAGCTATTATGGGTAGAGGAGATTTTGGATATTCACCGGCACCAGGTCAAAAACCAGAATTTGATTAAAAGATGAATAAAAGTCAAAAAATAAAAGCAGAATTATTTAAAGATATTATAATGGGTATTATTATATTATCTATAAGTGTTGGATGTTTTTTTACTTATAACCCTGCTGATGCTCCTTTAGAGGTAGGAACAGGTGGGATGACGTTTGCAACCTATCCTCTTGCAGTTGCATCACTCCTTACAATTTTAGGGTTGATTTATTTACTATCTTCATTTTTAAAATATATAAAAAACTCAAGTAAATTTGATCTTTTATCTAATATAAAGAATGCTGTAAAAAATAATCAATCATTATATTTCAAAAGGTTAGGCTCAGTTATATTATTAATAATCTATGCCCGTATGATTGGAGAAATAAACTTTTTTATTTCTTCAATGATCTTTCTTTTTACTGCGTTCTACTTGTTTGACAGAAGAGACTACTTGAAAATGAGTGTTTTATCCGTATTGGGAAGTGGTTTTTTATACGCTTTATTTATTTACTTCTTGAAGTTACCAATTTAGGAGACATAATGTTTGAAGGTTTAATAGGAGGCTTTGCTAATTGTTTTGATCCCATCAATTTTACTTTATTATTTTTAGGAACATTTTTAGGTTTATTAGTTGGCGCACTCCCAGGATTAAGCTCACCTATGGCAATAATTATTTTATTGCCAGTTACTTATTCATTAGAGGCCTTACCTGCACTTTTAGTAATGATAGGTGTTTATGTAGGTACTAAATTAGGTGGATCTTTTTCTGCCATTCTACTTAGAACACCTGGAACTCCAGCATCGGCATGTACGGCTATTGATGGTTTCCCAATGGCTGAAAACGGTCAAGCTAGTCTTGCTTTAGGTTATGCTACTTATTCTTCATTTTTTGGTGGACTTACAAGTTGGATTATTGCGGTAACGTGTATTCCAATTATATCTGCAGTAGCACTAAAATCTTCAAATGCTGACATAGCTCTCATAGGAATAATGGGATTAGTTATGGTTTCAGCTTTTACTAGAGGTTCGATGCTCAAAGGTTTCATTGGTGTTTGCATAGGTTTATTGATTGGCTCAATGGGAATGGATAAAAGTGATGCAATTGAAAGATTTACTTTTGGATCTTTAGATTTATTAACAGGTGTTCCATTTGCAGCTGCTTTAGTTGGATTATTTGGTTTTAGTGTTGTTTTATCAGATCTATCATTAATGAAAACAACATCACAGCTTATAACTGAAAAATTTAAAATTGAACTTCCATCTTTTAAAGATTTTTGTAAGCGATGGAGAGCATGGTCTATTGGAAGTTTTTTTGGGGCTGTTGTTGGAGCAATTCCAGGAGTTGGAGCTGATGGAGCTACCTGGCTAGCTTATGGAACCGTAAAAAACAATTCTAAAAATCCAGAAAAATTTGGTTTAGGTGAGCCTGACGGAGTAATTGCTCCAGAAACAGCTAATAATGGAACCACAGGTGGAGCAATGGTTCCAATGCTAACTTTAGGTATTCCTGGTGATGCATCAACTGCAATAATGATTGGTGCTTTATACCTTCATGGTCTTCAACCGGGTGTTACGTTAATGAAAACTGGCGCTGAAGTTGTGTACGGAATGCTTGCAGGACTTTTATTAGCTGGGATTATGATGTTTGTTATTGCAATGGGAGCTATAAGATTTTTTGTATATATCTTAAGGCAACATAGATCATTATTATTTCCATTTGTAATGGTCTTTGCAACATTAGGAGCATATGCAAGTTATAATGAAATTTTTCCTGTTTATGCCGCTATATTTTTAGGAGTTTTTGGTTTTTTAATGGAGGAACGAGGTTTTCCTGTTGTCACAATAGTGCTTGGAGTGATTTTAGGACCAATAATAGAGTACAACACGAGAATAGCTCTACAGGTAGCTGATGCTAATTGGTTAACTTTTATGGATACTTTGCCAAGAATTATTATTCTAGGCATAATCATATTCCTTGTTTTTAATGAAATAAAACAAGGTTTAATTCGTGAGAAACTATCTAAAACAAAATAAGGAGGATTAAAATGAGAAATATATTTTTAAGTATTACTTTTATAATATTTGGCTTTAGCCAAATAGTTCTTGCAGATTATCCAGATAAGGCAATAAGGATTATTGTTCCATATAAAGCTGGTGGTGGGACGGATACAATAGCAAGGGGATTTGCAGGAGCTTTTAGCAAAGCTGCAGGAGTTGATGTTGTTATAACTAACGTTAATGGTGGAGCTGGATCTAAAGGTGTTATTCAAGTTCAAAAAGCGAAAGCTGATGGTTATACTTTATTATTAACTGGTTCTACTGATATGATAGGTCTATCTACCTTTAGAAAAATGCCATTTAAGGCTGTTGGAAGTCTTGATCCAGTTGGAGGAATATACACAACACCTACGTATATTCTTGCTCATAAAGATAGGGGTTATACTTCTTTAGAAGAAGTGATTAAAAAATCAAAAGCAAACCCAGGAAAATTAACAGCAGGTATTGGTGGGAAGTTTGGAGCACATGACGTTTTAGCTAACGCTGTAAATGGTTACAAAAATGCTGGATTTAGAATTATAGCATACGATGGAGGAGCTTCTTTAAAAAAAGCAACAATTGCAAATGAAATTGACATATGTATCATTCATTCACCAGTTTTACTTAATGAAGTAAAGGCAGGGTTACTTAATGTCATAGGTACTGGAGGATCTCTTGCAAAGATAACTTATCCAAAAATTCAAGGAACTAAAACTTTAAGGGAAATGGGTATTCCCGCTGATGTTGGTGTTACTAGAGGGTTATGGGCTCCTAAAGGAACTCCAAAAGATGTAATTAAGAAACTTGAAAAATTTATTAAAGCTGCGGCTACTAGTGAAAAATTCAAGAAGTTTGGAAATAATTTTGGTTTTGGCCCAAAGTATTATTCCTCTAAAGCTTTCTTAGATTTGTTAAACCTTGAACAAGGCGTCTACACAGATATTAAAGGTAAGTTTATGAGTAAGTAATTTAAACTTTAAAATATTAAAAAAGAGAGAGTTAAAATTCTCTCTTTTTTTACATCTATTGCTTTAACTTTACAATTTAGGAGATTTTTATGTCCAATAAAAATCAAAATTTAATAATTATCATGTCAGATGAACATCAGGCAAAAGCATTAGGATCTATTGGTCATCCTTTTGTTAAAACGCCAAACCTTGATAAGTTAGCGTCTAATGGTATTAATTTTACAAATGCATATACTCCTTGCCCAATATGTGTTCCTGCTCGAGCATCATTTGCGACTGGACTTCCAGTTCATAAAAATAGGTTATGGGATAATGCCATGCCATATTTTGGTCAACTACCTAGCTGGGGCCATATGTTACAAAAAAAAGGTGTGTCTGTAGAGTCCATTGGGAAACTTCATTATAGAGCAAAAGAAGATGATGATGGTTTTGATGTAAAACATATACCTATGATGGTTTATAAAGGTGTTGGTATGGTCTGGGGGTCTATAAGGAGAGAAAATGAGAGAAAAACAAGGGATCAAAGAATGCTTGGCGAATATATAGGTCCAGGGAATAGTAACTATACTGATTATGATGAAGCAGTGGTTAAAGAGACAATTAACTGGTTAGAAAATAAATCAAATGAAATTAACTCAGATCCATGGTGTTTATATATTGGTTTAGTTGCTCCACACTTTCCTTTAGTAGTACCTCAAGAATTTTATGATATGTATCCACATGAAATTTTGCCAAACACAAAGTTAAACCCAAAAGATGGTTATGTTCAACATCCTTGGATTAAAAAACAAAAAGAATTAAGAAATGATGAAAAAGATTTTAAAAGTGATAAAGAAAGATGGGATGCTATAGCTTCTTATTATGGTTTATGCTCGTTTTTAGATTTTAATATTGGAAAAATATTAGATAAAATTTCAGATTGTGGTTTTTTAGAAAATTCAACTATTATTTACACAAGTGATCATGGTGATAATGTTGGCGCTAGAGGATTGTGGGGCAAATCAAATATGTATGAAGAATCTTCAGCAATCCCTCTAATTATATCTAGTAGTACAATTAAACCTGGGAGATGTGATACGCCTGTTTCATTGTTAGATTTGTCTGAAACAATAGTTGATCATTTTGAAGCTAAAAGTCCAAATAATGGTCCAGGAGAATCTTTATACAAAATAGCTAATAAACCTATTGATAAATCAAGGGTTGTTTTTAGTGAATATCATGCTGCTTCTTCAGTTTCTGGAGCTTTTATGATAAGAAAAGATCAATGGAAATATATATATTATCAAGGTTTCGACCCAGAGTTATTTGACCTTCAAAATGATCCAGAGGAAGAAAATAATTTATCAAACAATCCAAAGTTTTTTGATATTTTAAATGAGTTAAACCTTGAATTACTTAAAATTTGTGATCCAAAAGAAATAAATGATTTAGCCTTTAAAGATCAAGATGATATGATTGAGGGTTACGGAGGTATTGAGGAAGCTAAAAAATTAGGAGCAAATGCAGCAACTCCTCCACCAAAATTATAAAAAAATATAGGTATATCTAAATGTCAAATTTAAAGATTGTAAAAATAGAACTGACTGCTTTTGAAATTGAGCTAAATGATATTCAAGAAAACAAAAGTGGTATTGGAATAGTATATACACCTGGTGTAAAAGAAAAGCATATTAGGTTTGGAATTAAAATTTTTGATAACGAAGGTAATGTAGGAGAGTATATTCCTCCTAGGGGGAGGGCAAAGGTGATTATGGCTGCATCTGAAGCTTTATCATATCATGTTATAGATAAGAACCCACTCCACAGAGAAACTATTTATAGACAAATGAGAGGTCTTTGTAAACATATTGGTGAAGTCGGTATTGGAGCCATTGATATAGCTTTATGGGATCTTGCTGGAAAAAAATATAATTGTTCAATCTCAGAATTGCTTGGTGGAAATAGAAAACTTCTTCCTTCATACGCTAGCACTATGAGTGGAGACAGAGAAAAAGGTGGGTTGTCTAGTCCAGAAGCATATGCTGACTTTGCAGAAGAATGTTTAGATATGGGATATAAAGGTTATAAAATGCATGGTTGGAATAACGGTAATGTCTCAGAAGAAATTGCAATGCTAAGAGCAGTTGGAGATCGTGTTGGTGGAAAGATAAAAATTATGTATGATGCTGGTTGTCATTTATCTACTTTAGCAGATGCTTTAGAGGTTGGAAAAGTTTGTGATGAATATGACTTTTACTGGTATGAGGACCCATATAAAGATGGAGGGGTCTCTATAAATGGTAATCAAGTTCTCTCTCAAAATTTATCCACACCAATATTAGTTGGTGAGCACATGAGAAATTTAGAAACATCAGTTGATATGTTAGTAAATGGAGCTTCTTTTTTTTCAAGAGCTGATCCAGATTATGATGGAGGGATAACAGGGTGCCACAAATTAGTTGCAGCTTCTGAAGGGCTTGGAATGGATTGTGAGATACATGCATGTGGTCCGCCTATGAGACAATTAATGGCAGCAAGTAGAAACTCAAACTTTTATGAAGTAAATCTTTTGCATCCAAAATGTAATAATCCTTGGTCACTTCCAGTTTATAATTGTGTTTATTCAGATCAAATTGACTGTATTGATAAAAATGGAAATGTAGAAGTTTCATATCAACCTGGTCTAGGTATAGAATATGATTGGAACTATATTGAAAAAAATAAAATTCAATCATTAATTATAAAGTAATAAAAATTTTGTTAGTCTTAAAATTATTATAAGAAGATATATGATCAAAAACTCTTATCATTTAATTGATGTAAGGCCAATTTCTGGAAGTGTTGGTGCAGAAATTCATGGTCTAGATCTAAAAAAAGAAATTGCCGAAGAGCAATTTAGAGAAGTTCGTTCTGCTTTTGGAGTTTATGGAGTGATTTTTTTTAGAGATCAAAACCTTTCTCCAGAAGAAGAAATCACTTTTGCAGAAAGATGGGGTAAAATTAATATAAATCGGTTTTTTTCAAATTTAGACGGTTACCCCAAGATTGCTATGGTATTAAAAGAACCAGATCAAAAAAAAAATATTGGTGGAGGATGGCATACCGATCATACTTATGATGAAGAGCCTGCTATGGGATCTATTCTGTTTGCTCATGAAGTTCCTAAAAGCGGAGGAGATACAATGTTTTCAAGCATGTATGCTGTCTATGAAAACTTATCAGATGGATTGAAAGAAACTTTGAGTAAAATGCGTGCTAGGCATTCAAGCCGACATGTATTTGGAACTGCACGTGCAGAACGAGACGATGATACGGTAGGAAGAATTAAAAATGCTGAAGCGGCAAATCAGGATGCGACGCATCCTGTAGTAATCACTCATCCTGAAACAGGTAGAAAAGCCTTATATGTTAACCCTACTTTTACACTTGGTTTTGAAGGTTGGTCTGATGCAGAATCAAAACCATTATTAGAATATTTGTATATGCATGCTAGCAAATCTGATTTTACCTGCAGATTCCGATGGAAAGTAGGTTCTATAGCATTTTGGGATAATAGAGCTACTTGGCATTTAGCCATTAATGACTATCATGGTGAACGACGATTGATGCATCGAATTACGATTGAGGGAGTAAAGCTTAACTAAAATTTTGTTATGGTTATTATTAAAATCTTTTACTTATAGTATTTATTAAAAGGTAATATGATAAGTTAACCATATTTAATTTTGATGGATTATAAAAGATGTACACAAACGGTTTCTAAAAAAGATAAATAATAATTATGAATGTGAACGCAAACTTTATTAAAGATATTGCATGGGATTGCAAAAATACATGGTCTAAATCTAGTATTAATACTCTTTGGTGCTTATTAGGGTGTTCTATTGGTGATTTTGGTACTATAGGGTTTTTTCAGTTTTTTAATATTAACTTTCCAATTTTTTACATTATGATTTTGGCTATTTTAAATGGTTTAATTACTTCTATAATACTTGAAACCATAATCTTAGTAAGAGAAATGACTTTAAAAAATGCTTTAAGAACTGCATTAGGTATGTCTTTGATTTCTATGATTTCAATGGAAGTGTCTATGAATTCTCTTGACTACTTTTATACAGGTGGAGCTAAATTAAATTTAACAGTTATACCTTTAATGTTACTTGTTGGGTTTTTAACACCATTACCATATAATTATTGGAGATTAAAAAAATATGGTAAAGCGTGTCATTAAGAACTATTTAACTTTAAATATTGTAATTCATCCCTTTTAAAAAAACAGACTATATTATGTATTACTTAGAACAAGATATTTTAATAATTATTATAACTTCAGTTTTTTTAGGTGGTATTATTAAAGGTACTGTTGGGATAGGAATGTCAATGTTTTCTGTTCCAATTATAGCTTTCTTTATACCGCCAACAACTTCAATAATGTTATTATGTTGTCCTGTTTTAATTACTAATGTCTTGCAAATGCAATTTCTTAAAGGAATTGGAAGTTATAGGTTCCTACCTATGTTTATGTCTTTAGTTTTAGGACTAATTATAGGTGGAAAATTAATATTAGAAATAGATTATTCTACAATTTCTCAAATAATGGCATCACTAATAATTATGTCAGTAACAATTAATTTTTTTGGAATTAATTTTATCAAAATAAAACCTATTTTTGAAAAAAAAATTACAATAATTCTTGGTTTTTTTTCTGGAATTATTGGAGGATTGTCTAGTATGTATGCTCCATTAATAATTGCTTATCTAGTATCAGTTAATTTAGAAAAAGAGTTTTTTATAAGAACTGTTGCCACAATGTATTTTATTGGCTCTATAATACTTTATCCATTTTTTATTTACAATGGCTTGGGAACAATGGTTGATTTATTAATAAGCTCATTATTAATTATACCAGCTTTAATTGGACAATATTTAGGGACTAAAATTAGATATAAGATTTCTAATGAAATTTTTAGAAAAATTACATTTTTAATTTTATTTATTATTGGTATTTCTCTTCTATTAAAAAATATTTAATACTAAACTTGTTTTAAGTTCCAATCTAATTTGGAGGTAAGGGAGCTAAGACAATAGATTTTTGAAATGCTTCTCTTTCAGCTAATCTTAGACTCCAAGAAGTAATTCCTTTATAATCACTTAGATCAAAGTCTAACTTTATACATCTATTGTACCAACATCCAGCTGGAATATCCGCCAAACTAAAATTGTCACCTATAATGAATTGATTCTTTAAAAGTTGAATATCAAGAATTCTAAGTAAAGATAAAACTTGGTTTTTAGCCTTTAATATTTTTTCTGGATCTCTTTTTTCTAATGGTAAAAGTAATGAATTAAGTGTTACCGTTGCACAAGGGGCAGCTAATGTAAAACTAGCCCAATCCATCCATTGATCACTTAAGGCGACTTGTTTATTATTTTTTAATTTTAAAATATTATACTTATTTGATAAATATCTTATTATTGCATTTGACTCATATAATATGAACCCATTTTCATCTATAACTGGAACGGTACTATTAGGATTTTTTGATTTAAAAAAATCTTCTTTAGTTTTTCCATGTTTTCCTCCATAATCTTCTATCTCAAAAGAGATATTTCCTTCTGAACAAAGCCAAATAACTTTTTGGACATTACAAGAAGATTTTCTTCCAAAAATTTTTATTGCCATTTTAAAATTCTTTCATTTTATAAATTTAATAAAGTTGATTTTTTTTAATTTTAGCTCATAGATCAAATAAATTAGAAAATTTTAAATTCACTTCTTTCCAGGAAAGTCTAACCCTACTCCTTTTAAATGACCAAAATAATGATTAATTTTCTTAAGACTTTCTTCAGATAATTTAGGTGCCAAGATAGATTCCAAATTTTCTTTTAAATGTTTTATATTGCCTGTCCCAAAAAGAACTGTATCTACACCTTTTTCATGTCTTGCATATCTATAACAAGCATCCATAACATTTTTGGCACCACTATCTTTTAAAATAAATGCAAGAGGGTTCTCTTCTCTAGCAAACCAATCGGGAAGTTGGTTACTTTTAACTAGATGTTTAATGTCGTGTTGTAATCGACCAGGAACTGAAAAAAGACTTCTTACAGCAAACATAACCATAGTTCCAATATTTTGTGAAATAGTTCTTGGAAAGACTATTTTTTTGGCATTATGGTTCATAATAGAAAATGCAAACATTATTACATCAAAATAATCAGTATTTAGAGCTTTTGAAACTGAAATTTGTTCTGGATCTATAGGGGAAGATTCAGTTATACCTAAAAATCGAAATTTACCTTTATCTTTTTCTCTCATTAATTGAGGGATTAACGTCATGGCGTAATCAAAACATTTTGGAGTAACTCCATGTAAGTGAAATATATCAACGTAGTCAGTATCTAAAACACGTAATGAATTATTTAATCCAGCAACAATATCATTTGATGAATATTGTTTTTCTTTTATTGCAACTTGGTGTTTTGTAGAAATTATAACTTGGTCACGATTTATATTTTTTATAGCTTTGCCAACTATTTTTTCTGTTCCATAGATATTTGCTGTATCAAGGAAATTCACTCCTAAATCTAGTGCTTTTTTTACAATATTAATTGAATATTCTTCGCTTTTATTTTTTGATCTTCCAAGGGCACTTCCACCGCCGCATCCAAGGCTTGCAACGCTTACTTTAAGTCCAGTTCGTCCTAGTGTTTTATATTCCATTGCCAAACTTATCTAATTTAAAAAAGTGTATAACTATAATTTTAATTTTAAAATTAATTATAAAATATTTTTATATTATTTCATAATTAATTATTTATTCAATTAATTATATGCTAATATAATATAAATTTTGATATCAAATACTGCTTTTTTTTACTGTTAACTTATTGTTATTGTTAAATTTATAGGTTTTTTTTGGAAACTTTTGATTTTATTGTTGTTGGCGCTGGTTCATCTGGTGCAGTTTTAGCAACTAGACTTGCAGAAACTAAAAAATATACAGTTTTATTATTAGAAGCAGGTGGTGAAGATAAGCATCCTTGGTTGCATATTCCTATTGGAGTTGGTCGTATACTTACTGATCCAAGGTTTATTTGGAATTTTAATACAGAACCAGAACCAGAATTAAATGGACAAACGATTTATTGGCCAAGAGGAAAAGTTTTAGGTGGATCTAGTTCTATTAATGGAATGCTTTATGTAAGGGGGGCATCTCATAAATATGATGAATGGAGAGATGGTAATAACCCTGGTTGGGGCTATGAAGAGTTATTACCTTATTTTCGTAAAATGGAAGATAGGCCAGAAAGTGATAATGAAGATAGAGGTAAAAATGGCCCTATACGTGTTTCAAGTGGAAACTATAAAGATCCACTTTCATCAGCATTCTATCAAGCTTGCGTTGAAGCTGGAGCAAAAGCAAATCAAGATTATAATGTAAAATTTGATGGAGTTGGTTGGCTTCAGTATTCCACTAAGAATGGTAGAAGAAACTCCACATCAACTGGATACCTTAATACAGCGAAGAAGAATAAAAATTTAAAAATTGAAATCAAAGCAGAAGTAGAAAAAATTTTATTTGAAGGAAAGCGTGCAATTGGTGTCCAATACAGATCACATAATATATTAAAGATAGTTAAGGCTCGTGCAGAAGTTATCCTTGCTGCTGGTCCAATCAATTCTCCTAAAATATTAGAGATATCTGGAGTTGGAAATGCAGAGTTATTAAAATCCCATGAAATTGAATTAAAACATAATTTGCCTGGAGTTGGAGAAAATCTTACTGATCATTTGCAAACTCGAATTTCCTATGAAACTAATTTGAAGGTAACAGTTAATGATATTTTAAATAACCGTTTTCGTGGAGCATTGGAATTGCTTCGTTATTTAGTAAAACGTGACGGTTTAATGTCTATTGCATCTGCGACTGTTCATTCATTAATGAGAAGTCATCCCTTAAAGTTACATCCAGATTTAAAGGTTCAAATAATGTTGATCTCTGGACAAAACAGGTATGCAAGAAATAAAAAAATAGGATTAGACCCTTTTTCTAGTTTTAGTATAGGTGTATTCCCTATTTACCCTAAATCTCGAGGATCCACTCATCTGCGAAGCACAAATCCTATAGACACTCCTATTATTAAAGCGAATTATCTCTCAGAAAAAGAGGATCAAGATTTAACAATTAAAGGTCTTCGTCTTGTTCGTAAAATTGCTTCTCAATCATCTATTGTTTCACATATTATTCGTGAAGTTCGTCCTGGTTTAGAAATAAAAGATGATTATGGATTGTTAGATTATGCTCGTAGAAACGGACAAACATCATGGCATCCTATAAGTACTTGTAGAATGGGTAAATCTAAAATGGATGTAGTTAATTATAAATTACAAGTTTATGGAACTGAAAATCTTAGAGTTGTTGATAGTTCTATTATGCCTAATATGCCAACATCAAATACAAATGTTCCTTCTATAATGATAGGTGAAAAGGGTGCCGATATAATATTAGAAAATGCTAAAAAGTAATTAAAACTTGAATTGTTTATCGGATTATTAATATTTATAAAAAGTATTAATAATTTTCTTTTGGGGAGAGGAAATATGTTAATTGATATTATCAATAAGGAAATAGGTTTTGGAGGGATTGTCTCTCAAATTGATTTAACCGAGACTCTTAGTAAAGAAAAAATTAAAAATTTAGATGATGCTCTTAATAATCTTTGTTTTTTAGTATTTAAGAACCAAAAACTTAATGATGATCAACAGCTTAATTTTTCTAAATATTTTGGTGAAATTGAAGGAGCAGGGAAGAATACAACTATTAGAAAAGCAAGTGAACGAAGAATTTCAGATTCGTTTGGAGATGTTTCAAACCTTGATGCAAATCATAAACCTTTTAAAAAAACAGATAATCAACGTTATTTTGCACTTGGTAATCGATTATGGCATACCGACGCTTCCTTTAAAAAAGTGCCTGCTAAATATTCATTGCTATCAGGTAGAAAAGTAGCAAAAACAGGAGGGGAGACCCAATTTTCTGATATGCGAGCAGCATATGACATGCTCAGTGAAAGCAAAAAGAAACAAATTAAAACAATGGTTTGTTACCATTCATTGATTTATTCTAGACATAGACTTGGTCTTGATATGCACAAAATGATGTCAGAACATGAGATTAAAAATTTTGAACCAGTGAAGCAGCCATTGGTTAGAGAGAATATTTTAACAAAAAGAAAATCTGTATTTTTAGCATCACACATAGGTGAAATTGAAGGTATGGAAAAGCCTGACACTATTTTATTTGTAAATGATTTGATGGAGCATTGTACAAAAAATGAGTTTGTATATACCCATGTATGGGATGAAAATGATCTTGTTATGTGGGATAATAGACAATCTATGCATAGGGGACTTTATTATGATGATCAAAATGAAATTCGTGATGTAAGAAGAACTACCATTTCAGGTTCGGAAATGCTTATAGCACAATGAAGCATCTTCTGATTGGGTATTTTTTTTAAATTTTAATTTGGGGGTGGTTGCGCAGAATTAACTTCCGATTGGTAACTTTTTCTTCAATATCAAAGAAACATAGATTTACTATACTTACTTTGAAATCTTATAAAGCAACTTATATTTTGCATTTTAATATGTTAGCAAATAATTATTTTGCGTATTTCATTAAAAATTCCTTAATATCTTTTATACTTTTCTTGTGAGTCTTTTCATCATACTGCATACAATGATCTCCATCACTTAACTTACGGCATCTTTTTTTTCTAAATACTTTAAGATCAAAACCATGAGTTGCATTTTTATAAACTTTTAAAATAAATGGACGTTCTGGATTTATGTATGCTTGTAATTTTGTTTTCCATCCATGATTTTTAGCCTTCCATATATAATCTTCTTTACCAGTTATGAAGATGGTTGCGATATCTATTTTATTTTTAAAATTTCTAAATATAGTCGTACTTTGAGGGTAAAATAGAATTGCTGATTTAATAGGGTGATCAAACTTTGCTTCTTTAAGAACGTTCTTATTACTAACACCATGCATTACAAGACCAGCGCCTCTTGACCATCCCGCTAGAGTTACCTTGGCATT
>Ga0209403_10002513_pt1 | contig 21771 bp, 17 predicted proteins | sample ArcticOcean_MG_C_8_FD_187440 | JGI IMG/M metagenome (GOLD analysis project Ga0209403, IMG submission 187440) | Marine microbial communities from western Arctic Ocean - ArcticOcean_MG_CB11_86 (SPAdes) (version 2) | ecosystem: Environmental > Aquatic > Marine > Oceanic | place: Arctic Ocean... | reverse complement strand
TTTTTCTTTTATGGTTTATTATTCAATATATTTATATTGAAGCATTCTTTTATAATTTTCAATTAGGCTCTAACGGTGACCTTTCTTGGGCTCCATTACAGCCACTAGGATCTTGGTTCAACCCTACAATTTTCAAAATAGCAGGAAGATCAATTACCTTACAAGCACAGTCAAGTTGGATTTTAATGACTCCTATAGTATATTTAATATCCATTTACTTCTATAGAAAAGAAAAAAAATCAAATAAGTAAGTTATTTATTAGGATTATTTTACTTTGTAGTTATATGTAATTAAAGCGAAAATTAAAAAAACTAAACCTGATATTACATATGGATAATCTATAAAAGATAAATTAGTATACATATAATAAACTACGACTAAACTTAAAACTGAGGCTACTGAAAATATGACAAACAAAATCCATTTTAGTATTTTCATATCGAATTAAATATACAATTAACTATTTTATTATGAAAAAAATTTTTTTAATTATTCTTCTTTTTACTGGCATATTTGCTAATGCTCAATATAAACCATCAAAAGAAAATTTAGAGGCAAGAAAATGGTTTCAAGACGCAAAATTTGGACTTTTTATTCATTGGGGGGTTTATAGTGTTCTAGGTGATGGCGAATGGGTAATGAACAATCAAAATATCTCTATTAAAGAATATGAACAATTACCAAAATTCTTTAATCCTACAAAATATGATGCGGAAAAATGGGTCTTAATGGCCAAAAATGCAGGTATGAAATATATAACCATAACTAGTAGGCATCACGATGGATTTTCAATGTTTGATTCAAAAGCTTCTGACTATAATATTGTAAAAAAAACACCCTACGGTAAAGATGTTTTAAAAATGCTAGCTGAAGCATGTAGAAAACATGACATTAAGTTATTCTTTTATTATTCTCAACTTGATTGGAATAGAGACGATTATTTTCCAAGAGGCAGAACGGGTAATGGAATAACTGGAAGAGGAAAAGGCAAATGGGAAGATTATATAAACTTCATGAAAGCTCAACTTACTGAACTGTTGACTAATTATGGAACTATTGGTGGAATTTGGTTTGACGGACAATGGGATCAACACGAATGGGATGGTAAAAGATTTGGAAAAATTAATGTGGATTTTAAACTTAAGGAAGTTTATGACTTAATACATGAACTTCAACCTCAAGCCCTTATTGGCAGTAATCATCATTTAACCCCTAATCCAGGTGAAGATTTTCAAATGTTTGAAAAAGACCTGCCAGGTAAAGGGACCAAAGACTTTGCTACATCAAAAGATGACATTGGTAATCTTCCGTTAGAAGTATGTGAAACTATTAATGGATCATGGGGTTTTAACCTTAAGGACAGAAAACATAAATCAGAGAAAGAGTTGATACAATACCTAATTAAGGCTGCAGGATATGACAGCAATCTTCTTTTAAATGTTGGACCGATGCCTAATGGAGAAATTCAAGAAGAACACATCAAATCATTAGAAAAAATTGGACGATGGGTTAAACAATATGGCGAAACAATTTACCAAACAAGAAAAGGTCCAATTGACCCAACTGATGAAGTTGTTTCAACAAGAAAAGAAAATAAAATATTTATTCATGTTCTGGATTCCTCTAAAGAAAAATTAGTAATTGAAAATTTTAGTGAAAAAATTAAAAAAATAAACTATTTCGACTCTGGAAAAAAAGTGAATTACAGCTATAATAGATCTACTTTAAAAATTGATTTACAAAAAGAGAATATGAATAATATAGACACTATCCTTGAAATAACACTCATCAATTAATGTTAATCTTACTTATTTGAAAGGACTTGAAGGGTTTATTTTATTAGTGCAGTATAGTGGTTAGATTGTTCCTCTATTATTATACACTGCAGTCAGAATTTTTTACTTTTACTTTATGAAAAAAAATAACAGCAGAGAATTTTCTGTCAGGGAAATATCAGTAGCGATTGGTGTTGTAGCAGGTACGATTGTAGGAGTGATAACGGATAACATTGGGTTATGGCTTCCAATAGGAATAGCTATAGGCGCGGGAATTGGATTTACACAAAAAGAGAAAAAAAAGAAATAAAAAACCCTTACTAGAAACAGTAAGGTTTTAGCTAAGTTGCTCCCCCTCTAGGACTCGAACCTAGGACCCTCTGATTAACAGTCAGATGCTCTAACCAACTGAGCTAAGGAGGAATATAGTCGGCAAATATAATTCAATTAATACTCATATCAAATACCGACAGGGTATAAATCAAATTCCATTATCGTCTTTTAGTTCAGAAAATTAAGACCCATTTATCCATCTAAAAAGATCATTTCCATTGGCATATAGAACCAATGCAATTAATAAGAAAAACCCTATTACCTGAGCATATTCTAAGAATTTATCACTAGGTTTTCTGCCTGTTATCATTTCATAGCAAAGAAACATAACATGGCCACCATCAAGAGCAGGTATTGGAAGAATATTCATAAAAGCTAAAATAATAGAAATTAGGGCAGTAGTCGACCAAAAATTTTTCCAATCCCATTTAGCGGGAAATAAATTTCCGATAGTCCCAAATCCACCAAGCTGTGAGGCTCCTTTTTTAGTAAAAACAAATTGAAACTGAGCAACATAATCATAAAGCATCCAATACCCATAATCAAAACCTTCAACTATACTTTCAGATAAGTTAAGGTCTCTATGGACTGGTTCAATTCCGGTATAAAGTTTCCCAACACCAATTGTACCATCATCATTTCTTTCAATAGTAGTTTCATAAATACTATTACCTCTTTGTAGAGTAGCGCTTATAACATCATCATCATTATTAGATATCCAATTGGCAAATTCTGTCCAGGTTTTAATATTATCAGAATTTATTTTTACAATTTTATCACCAGCATTAATGCCAGCATCAAGAGCAGGAGATCCATAAACGGAATCTATAGTCGCACTTATTAAAGGAGTTAACGGATTATACTCCCCATTGTCGAACATTTTATTCCCAAAATCTTCAGGAATAGTGATCTCGTCAATAGTTCCATCAGATCTAGAAACAGTAACATATTCAACAGGTCTAAGTAACAAATTTCTATTTATTTCTAAAACATTTTCTAGAGGTTTGCCATCAACATCAACTAGTTTATCTCCTTGCTCAAAACCAATTTCTATAGCAACTGGAGATGGATCGAAACCATCTGGCATATTTTCTTGAGGAATAATATCTTTTCCCCATACAAATAAGATCATCATATATAGTGCGAATCCAAGGATAAGATTAACAATAACCCCTCCAAGCATTATAATTAATCTTTGCCATGTTGGTTTTGACCTAAATTCCCATGGTTGAGGAGGTTTACTCATTTGCTCTTTATCAAAACTTTCATCAATCATTCCGGCTATTTTAACATATCCTCCAAGTGGCAACCATCCGATGCCATATACTGTCTCTCCTATTTTCTTTTTAAATAAAGAGAATTTTACATCAAAGAATAAATAAAATTTTTCTACTCTAGTTTTAAAAATTTTTGCAGGAATGAAGTGGCCAAGTTCATGAAGAACAACAAGAATTGATAATGATAATATTAATTGAAATGCTTTTATTAAAAATACTTCCATATAGCAATTTTGACATGCAAATTTAATATTTTTTTAATTCCTTGAAGTATATTTGTATTAATAATGATCAAAAAATATAAAGTATTTATTTTATCAATGTCAGTAGTATCTATTGCGGCAATATTAATGTTCTATAATGCGTTAAAGCCAGAAGAAAAACTGCCAATTTACCAGCCTAACATGGTTAGTTTTCAATTAGTTGATAGTACAGTTCAACATGTTAAAAGGTTTCATAAGATCAAAGATTTTAGCCTAGAAAATCAAAATGGTGAAAAGATAACCAACGAAAATTATAGAGATAAAATATATATTGCTGATTTTTTCTTCACCACCTGTCAGGGAATTTGTCCAATTATGAAAGAGAATATGATTATTCTTCAAGATGAATATAAAGACGATGATCAAGTTTATTTATTGTCTCATACTGTAACTCCAGAAATAGACACTAAAGAAGTATTAAAGAAATATTCTTTAGAAAAAGGTGTAATTGATTCTAAATGGAATCTTGTTACAGGAGATAAGAAGCAGATTTATAATCTTGCCAGAAAATCATATTTGGTAGCTGAAGATATTGAAGAATCTAAATTATTTGAAATGATTCACACTGAAAGTTTTGTTTTAGTAGATCCTGAAAGAAGAATAAGAGGGTTTTATGATGGGACTGATCAAGAATCAATGAATGCGTTGATATATGATATAAAAGTTTTAAAGAAAGAAATTTCAAATTAAACTATTACATTTGTCAACTTAGAATCATTATAAATAACATGATTGGTTTAAATACTTTGAAAAAGGGAGATAGAGCTATTATAAAGGATATACTCATTGATCAAGTCCCCTTAGCACTTCTGGAGATGGGCTGTTTACCTGGAAATGAACTGTTAATTCTTGGTCTTGCTTCAAAAAAAGGACCAATTTATATAAAGGTAGACCAATCTCATATCTCAATTGATATAATTACAGCTAGTAAAGTTCTTGTTGAGCTAAAATAATTCAATGGTAAAAACAATCACAGTTGCACTAATTGGGAATCCAAACACAGGTAAGTCTTCGGTTTTTAATTCACTTACTGGGTTAAAACAAAAAGTAGCAAATTACCCTGGTGTTACAGTAGAAAAAAAGACTGGCTCTTTTAATATTAATAGAACTACCAATGTGCAACTAATAGATTTGCCAGGATCATATGGTTTAAACACAAAGTCTCTTGATCAAAGTATAGTTTTTGATTTATTATTAAATAAAAACAATAAGGATTTCCCAGACTTGGTAGTTATAATTTCAGATGTAGAAAACTTAAAAAGAAATCTTTTATTATTCACACAGATTAAAGATCTAGAAATACCTTCAATTTTAGCTATTAATATGTCGGATCAATTAAAATTGAAAGGCATTGAAATAGATATCAAGAAACTGGAACAAAAACTTGATACCAAAATTGTTTTAATCAGTGCTAAAAAAAACGAAGGATTTGAAGAATTAAAAAATGCAATTACTACTTATAGAAACCTCTCAAATAAACCTATTTTTAATATTAGGGAGATTGACCCTGAGTATTTTACAAATCTTAATCAAACATTTCCTGAACAGTCCTTATATAAACTTTGGTTATTGATAAACCAGGATATTAATTTTTCAAAAATACAAAGAAATACAATTGAAACTTCAGGCAATTTTAAAACTCAAACGGAGTCATATTTAAAGAAACTTCAGCAAAAAGAAACAATAAAAAGATACCAATGGATTAACAATCTTTTAAAAGAAAACTACTCAAGAGATATTGCTAAAGGACATGGAATAAGAAATAAATTGGATAGAATTCTACTTCATAAGTTTTGGGGGTATGCTACTTTCTATTTAATCCTACTTTTAATTTTTCAAATAATTTTTGACTGGAGTAGTATCCCTATGGATTTTATTGACTCAACATTTGTTTCTATAAGTCAAAGTGTAAAATCAGGTTTTCCTCCAGGAGTATTTACAAATTTACTTTCTGAGGGTGTATTGCCAGGAATTGCAGGAGTCTTAATATTTATTCCTCAAATCGCGTTGTTATTCTTTTTTATATCAATACTTGAACAAACTGGGTATATGAGTAGAGTTGTTTTCTTGATGGATAAGACTTTAAAAAGATTTGGGCTTTCTGGTAAAAGTGTTATACCATTAGCCTCTGGTGTTGCATGTGCTATCCCTGCAGTAATGTCAACAAGAAGTATTGAAAACTGGAAGGAGAGATTAATAACTATCCTAGTTATTCCATTTATGACTTGTTCAGCAAGACTTCCAGTATATCTTATTTTAATATCCTTAGTTATTCCAAATGATAAAATATTTGGAATAGGCTATCAAAGTCTTACTCTCCTTGGACTATATATATTAGGGTTTTTAATGGCAATTTTATCTTCATCAATTTTACAACTATTTATTAAATCTGATAATAGAAGTTATCTTGTTTTGGAAATGCCAGATTATAAACTCCCTTTAATAAAAAATGTTTTATTAAATATTTGGACAAAAACTAAGTCATTTATAGTTGAAGCAGGAAAAATTATTTTTGCAATTTCTATTTTATTATGGATTTTTGCTTCGACAGGCCCAGGAGATAATTTTAGAAATGCAAACCAAATTGTTGAAAATCAATATTCAGAGATTAATATCTCTGAAGATGATCTTGAATTGAAGGTTAATGCTTTTCGTCTTGAAAATTCGTATATAGGATTACTAGGAAAATCTATAGAGCCAGTTATTTCTCCTTTGGGTTATGATTGGAAGATAGGAATTGCACTGATTACATCTTTTGCAGCTAGAGAGGTTTTTGTTGGAACTCTATCTACAATCTATAGTGTTGGTTCAGAAAATCAAGATACAATAAAAACGAGAATGCTAGAAGAGGTTAAACCTGATGGAAGTCCAGTATTTAACTTTGCGAGTGGTCTTTCATTAATGATATTCTATGCTTTTGCAATGCAATGTATGAGTACTTTAGCTATAGTAAAAAAAGAAACAAATAGTTGGAAATGGCCAATAATCCAATTGATCTTTATGACAATTTTAGCTTACTTTGCAGCATTAATTACTTATCAAATTTTAATTTAATGGAAATCCTTCAATTAATTTTAGTTATACTCTTTGCGTCTTTGTCTATATACTATTTATTAAAGAGGTTTGTATTTAAAAAGAAATCTTCATCTGGATCAGATTGTGGTAAGGATTGTGACTGTTAATTATTCATAAGTTCTTCAATATGCTCAGCTTCAATAGGAATATCTTTCATTAGGTTTATAGGGTCTCCATTTTTTTGAACCACAACATCATCTTCCAATCTAATGCCGAATCCTTCTTCAGGTAGATATATTCCAGGTTCAACTGTGAAAACCATGTTCTCTTCAAAAGGGTCATCAAGTAAACCATAATCATGAGTGTCCAGACCGAGATGATGAGAAGTTCCATGCATAAAATACTTTTTATATGCAAGGCTTTCTTTAGTTTGATTTTTTATGTCGATTTTGTCTATTAAGCCAATATCAAGAAGTTCTTTAGTCATGATTTCTCCAACTTGACCATGAAAATCTTTCCATAGGTTCCCCGGTTTTAAAAGTTTTGTAGCATGATTCTTTACATTTAAAACCGAATTATATATTTGCTTTTGTCTCTTTGAAAATAATCCAGAGATGGGAATTGTTCTAGTCATATCACTTGAGTAATTCCCATATTCTGCTGCAACATCCATTAGGATTAGATCTCCCTTTAAACATTGCTTATTATTTTTAGTATAATGAAGAATATTGTTGTCATTACCACTAGCAATAATAGGAGAATAAGCAAACCCTTTAGATGAATTATTAATAAATTCATGAATTAGTTCAGCTTCAATTTCAAATTCCCAAACACCAGGTTTTACAAATTTTAAAATCCTTTCAAATCCTTTCATAGTAATATTACAGGCGTGCTGAATTCTGTCAATTTCTTCATTCTCTTTTATTGACCTTAGTCTTTGAAGTATTGGATTGCTTCTAGAAACTGCATGAGAGGGGTATTCTTTTTCAACCCATTTGATAAACCTATCTTCTCTGGTTTCAACAACTATTTTAGCTCTATAATGCTCATTTTTATTAAAATAGAATCGATTACACTCCATAGAAACTTTATGGAAGATGTCTTTAAAATGTTCTACCCAGTATATATTTTCAATACCAGAAATTTTTTTTGCCTTATCCTTACTTAATTTCTCTCCTTCCCATATCTTGGTATGTTCATCAGGTTTTCTAATAAAAAGAATTTCCCTTGATTTTTTGTCTTTTGCATTAGGAAACAGGATTAATATAGTCTCTTCCTGATCAATTCCGGATAAATAGAAAATATCTCGATGTTGTTCAAAAGGTAATTCTGTATCAGCGCTAACAGGGTATATATCATTTGAATTAAAGATTGCTATACTTTCTCCTTTCATCATAGACATAAAATTCTTCCTATTTCTATTATAGAAGCTAGATGAAAGAGGTTTGTATCTCATTTTTAATTAAAAAATTAGACTAAATATCTTGAAAATTATAATAATGTTTATAATTTAAGTATAAAATAACAATTATGAGAAATTTTAAGTTTCTATACTGTCTGCTTTTTACTTCGATAGTTATTGGTCAACCTAAGCCAACAGAAGATTCAAAAATTGTAGAAGCATATCAAATAAAAAATAAACTTATTGAAAATTCAAGAGTTAAAAATGTCAATTTTAAAAATATAGGACCTACTATAATGAGTGGAAGGGTTGTGGCACTTGAAGTTAATCCAAATGACCCAGATGAATTTTATGTTGCATATGCTTCTGGAGGAGTATGGCATACAATAAATAATGGAACTAGCTTCAATTCGATATCTGAAGAATGGCCTACTCAAAATATTGGAGAAATAACAATGGATTGGAAGAATCAAACTTTATGGGTAGGAACAGGTGAGAATAATTCATCAAGGTCTTCATATTCTGGAATTGGTATTTTGAAAACTAATTCTGATGGTTCAAATTGGAAAAATGTAGGTCTACATGACAGTCACCATATTGGAAAAATACTGGTTAACCCTGATGATAGCGGTCATGTTATAGTAGGAGTTACAGGTCATTTATATTCAAAAAATATAAATAGAGGGATTTATGTTTCAAAAAATGGAGGTCAAACTTGGGATAAAACATTGTATTTAAATGAAACAACAGGTGTTATTGATATGGCTTATACACCAGGTGATTTTAATGTTATTTATGCAACATTATGGGAAAAAGATCGAAAAGCATGGAATCTTGATGAAGATGGATCATCCTCTGGAATCTATAAAAGTCAAGATGGGGGGTTGAACTGGAATTTAATAACAACAGATCAAAGTGGTTTTCCAAGAGGTGAAGGAGTTGGACGAATTGGGATTGCGGTATTTGATAAAAATATAATATATGCAGTCCACGATAGTCAATTTTTCAGAAAAGAAACATCAAATAAAAAACAGTCAAATGAGCTGACTAAAGAATCATTTGAAAGTATGTCAATCAAACAATTTGGTAAGATAAAAAATAAAGACCTTAATAAGTTTTTAAGATCTAATAGGTTCCCAGCTTTATATACAGCGAAATCTGTAAAATCTAATATTAATCAAAATAAAATAAATCCATCAGATCTTTACAAATATTTAGTAGATGCTAATTCAATAATGTTTGACACTCCTATAATTGGAGCAGAGATTTATAGAAGTGATAATGGTGGTAAAAACTGGTATAAAACACATAAAATGCATCTAGATGGAGTGTATAATACATATGGCTACTACTTTGGTAAAGTCCATGTTGATCCAAATGATAGTGATAAAATTTATACATATGGTGTGCCAATATTAACCTCAGATGATGGTGGAAAAACTTTTTATCGTATTGGCAAAGAGAATGTGCATGGAGATCATCACGATTTGTGGATTAATCCAAACAAACGCGGTCATTTAATAAATGGTAACGATGGGGGTGTTAATATAACTTATGATGATGGTAAGAATTGGATTAAAAACAATTCAACTGAAGTAGGACAATTTTATTCTATTAATGTTGATTATCAAAAGCCATATAATGTATATGGGGGGCTTCAAGATAATGGTGTTTGGATGGGACCACATAATTCAATAGAAAACAAAAGATGGGAAACATCTGGATCCTATCCTTGGAATATGATACTCGGTGGTGACGGAATGGAAGTTCAAATTGATAAAAATCAACCAAATATTGTATATACAGGATTCCAATTTGGATCGTATTTCCGACTAGACCTAGATAGTAATAAGAGAACTTCTATTAAGCCAAGACATAAATTAGGGGAATCTCCGTATAGATTTAATTGGCAAACTCCAATTCTTTTATCAAGTCATAATCAGGATATATTGTATTTAGGAAGCAATATCCTTCATAGATCACTTAATGGTGGTGATAAATGGGAAAATATTTCTTTTGACTTGACAAAGGGAGGTAAACCAGGAAATGTGCCATATGGAACTATAACCACAATCTCTGAATCACAGCATAAATTTGGATTAATTTATGTTGGTGCAGATGATGGGTTAGTTCATGTTACAAAAAACGGTGGATCATCTTGGTCAAGAATCTCAGATGATTTACCTCAGGACCTATGGGTTAGCAAGGTTTATGCATCATCTCATAATGAAGGGACTGTATTTGTCTCAATGAATGGATATAGATGGGATGACTTTAAACCATATGTCTATATGAGTGAAGATTATGGAAAATCATGGACTTCAATAAATTCTAATTTACCCTTTTCTCCTGTTAATGTAATTATTGAAGATAATGTCAATAAAGATATTTTGTTTATTGGTAATGACCATGGTGTATATATTTCATTAAATAGAGGTGAATTATGGGAGCCTTTCTCAAAAGGTTTAAACTCTTCTGCAGTTCATGATCTTGTTATTCAGCAAGAAATGAATCATTTATTGGTGGGAACACATGGTAGATCAATTTATTTAGCAGAATTAGAAAAAATACAAAAATTAAATCCAGAGATATTAAATAAACAGCTTCATGTTTATGATATTAAAGATATCAAGCGTTCAAATAATTGGGGCGAAAAATGGGGCACATGGGGTGATTATATTATTCCTAATATGGAAATAATCATATTTTCAAAAACAAAAAACAAATATACTCTTTCAATAAAGTCTAATAATGGCAAATTAGTTTATGAAAATGATGGAATATTTGATAGAGGCTTTAATTATATTGACTATAACTTAAGATATGACAAGAATGATTTAAAAAAATCTGATGATAATTCTTATTATCTAACTAAGGGCTCTTATAAATTATTAATTACTGTTAATAATAATTCTATTGAGAAGGAATTTAAAATAAAATAGTTTTTCTAATTCTTATACTTTAATTTTGAATTTTAAAGAATTATAGATGTCACTATTGTCTCTAATGAAATCTTTTTTGCATAAAGAGCAATTAAAGTATGAAGATATTTAAGTCAAGATTAGATCATATAAATAAATATACTATGAAAAATAATTTTTTAATTTTAACAACAATGCTAATCTTTTTTGGGGTTTATTCCCAAGAAAGAATTATAACTGCGGATACTTCAAAAGTAACAAAACATTCAACGATCATATTAAATAAAAAAGTTAATTACTCTGCTCAAATTGGTACTCAACCTATTTGGGATGTTGATGGAGAAGTAATTGCAACCTTACACTATACATATTATAAGAGAACTGATATTGATGATAATTCAAATAGACCATTAATATTTTCATTTAATGGTGGTCCTGGATCTGCATCACTATGGATGCATATGGGGTATACTGGTCCATATAATTTGATAATTGATGACGAAGGATATCCTATACAGCCATATGGATATAAATCTAATCCATATTCAATACTTGATGTTGCAGATATTGTTTTTGTTAATCCAATAAATATAGGTTACTCTAGAATTCTTAAAAAAATGTCTAAAAAGGAAGCGGCAAGTAAATTCTTTGGTGTAAATCAAGATGCAAAATATTTAGCAGAGTGGATAACCACTTTTGTTAATAGATCAAAAAGATGGAAATCTCCAAAATATCTTGTAGGTGAGAGTTATGGAGGTGTAAGAGTAATGGGGCTCGCACATGAACTTCAACAAAATCAATGGATTTATTTAAATGGAGTTGTATTGGTTTCGCCTGCTGACTATGAATTAGATTATGAGTCAGGAGGCATTGTTTTACCAACTGTAGATTTTCCATATTTTACTGCAACTGCATGGTATCACAATAAGCTAAACTCAGAATTTCAAAATAAAAGTTTAGATGAAGTTATTAAAATTTCTGAAGAATTTGCATATAATGAATTATTGCCTGCTCTAGCTATGGGAGGGTTTATTGATCATAAAACAAAAAAAGAAGTTGCTGGAAAAATTGAAATTCTAACAGGAATTAAATATGATGAAATAATTAAAAATAATTTGAATATTTCGACAAGCTTCTTTTGGAAAGAACTTTTAAGAGATGAAGGGTTTACAATTGGAAGGTTAGATTCTAGATATAAAGGCATTGATAGCAAAGACTCAGGTAATAATTTTGAGTATGCCCCTGAAATGAGCGCATGGGATCATGCATTTACTCCTGCTGTTAACTCCTATATAAAAGAAGTGTTAAAATTTGAAACTGATATTAAATACAATACATGGGCAAGAGGTGAATTATCTGTTAGACCATGGAACTCTGATAATCTGAGAATAAGAAGGAACTTTAGAGAAGCTTTAGCTAAAAACCCTTTTTTAAATGTTCTCATTCAGTCTGGTTATTATGATGGGGCAACTACATTTTCTGCGGCAAAGTATACAATTCAACAAGTTGATCCTAGTGGTAAATTAATAGACAGATTTACATTTAAGGGATATGAAAGTGGACATATGATGTATTTAAGACGTGAGGATTTAAAAAAGTCTAATCAAGATTTGAGAGATTTTATTCTTAAAACAATAACTAAAAATAAATCAGCTAAGTATTAATATGAAGTTATTTTTAAAAGCAAAGATTTAATTTGAATCTGCCTCTATAATCATTTTTACAAACTTGCCTATAGTTCCTCTTCCCATCCATCTAGCAACTATAACAATTTTATTATCTGGAATTACGACAATATAATTTCCTCCAAATCCTGCTCCATAATAAACATTTTCAGGTACTCCTTTCCAGTAACCTTCTCCGTTTCTTTTATTTAACCACCACATATATCCATATTCAAGGTTTGAAGGAGAAGGAGTAATAGATTTATCAATCCACTCTTTTGTTAAAATAGTTTTTCCATTCCAATTTCCATTATTTAGATATAAAAGTCCAAATCTGGCATGATCTAAAGAATTGATAAAAACTCCACCTCCATTATGGCCTCCACCTGATACGGATTGAATCATATGTCCATCAATATTTGTCCATGAATTTTCATACCCATACCATCTCCATGAATCAGAAGCCCCTATTTGGTTCATAATATTTTGTTGTAAAACTTTGGGTAATGATTCTCTAAAAACATGTAAAAGTGAATAGGCAAGTACATTAACCCTAACATCATTGTATTTATAATATGTTCCAGGTTCTTTTTGAGCTTGTGATCTCCACTCATCAATATTCAACCTTTTGTCTGGCCTATCTTCCCAGTCATTGATTTCCCATAAATTTCCTGCCCAATTGGATGATTGATTAAGAAGCTGTTCCCATGTTATTTTTTGGTTTTTATTTCCATCAAAAGTTTTATCCCAGATATAGCTTGACACCCTGTCTTTTTCTGATTGAATTAGACCTTTATCAATTGCTATACCTGTAATAGCTGACAAATAACTTTTAGTTACACTAAATGTCATATCAACTCTATCTGTATCGCCCCATGAAGCGATGATATATCCATTTTTAATTATCAATCCATTTGAAGCGCCTCTCTTTTTAGTTGGGCCAAGTATTTCATGATATGTCTCTGAAGAGAACCCTTTAAGTATTTCAACTCTAAGATCAAAATCTCCATCATTTTGATTATTCTCAGCATATTTAATTGCATCATTAATTATTTCATTATTAATTCCAAAAACTGAAGGAGCCTTTATTTCCCATGACCCTTTGGGCGGGAAATAATTTTCCTGAGAAATTAAGCTTATTGTATTGATTAAAAAGGGTAGTAGTAGAATATATTGTTTCATTATTTATTTAGTTTATTGAATCTGTTTTAATCAAAGTTGAATCTATTTCAATCATTTTTAAATTAAATGTTTCATTAAAATCCCAGTTTGCTCTTATATCTAATTCATTGCTAAAATAATAAACATCTTCAGGTTGAATTTTTTGGAGATAATTTCCAGTATCCCATATTTTATTTCCATTGTCATCTTTGATCATTCTAAATAAATATTTTCCAGGGGGAATTAACTCAAAGTTATAGATTCCATCATTAGTTATATTATTGTATTCTTTAATTATTTTATTATTAGAGTTAATCATTTGAAGAATATATTTAGATTTAGCATCTAGAATTACATTTATGTATACATTACCGTAATCTTCAAGTGACTGAGAAGTAGTTTTAAAATTTATTGTATCATTTGTTCCACCTCTAATATCAATAATTGCATTAGGGAGAAGATTAACTGAATAATCATCTTTAGGCTCAACATTAAAATCAAGTGTTAGCTCATCTAAGTTTTTATTTATAACAGATTTAAAAGGGACTAAAATAGAATCAATATTCCTAATAAAAATTAGTGAATCAGAAACTTTATTTATTGGGAGATTAGATGATAATTTAAATTTCTCATTCAAGTCAATTATTGATCTAGTTTTTTGAGAAACTCTTAAGGAGTCAATAAGTGTGTCTTTTGCCCTATTAAATTTTATTGACAATGTTTTTATTGTATCAATTTCTTGTAGTTGAAACTCCAAAGAGTCTAATACATTTTTTGATAACCACAAGTATATTGTATCCTTATCTATTTCTTTATTAAATATAAAATTAATACTATCTGGAATTTCTGATTTTATTGATATTTTTTCTGAATCTAGTTTTCCGTAATAGCCAAATCCAATTTTACCGCTATTAATAAAGTAAGGCTCATCCCACTTAAAAGGTATTTCTTCTTTAAATAACCTAAGGTCAATTAATGAGTCTTGAGGTAAAGATATTACGGAGTCGTAGAATGCAATTTTATCATAAAATGGATCAAATAAATAGTCATCTGATAAATCTTTTAATGCAATTAATATATATCTTCCCTCTTTTAAATTAGTAAATCTATAATTAGTAGAGTCTAAAGTATTTGCTAAGTAAGTCGGTTTATAATTAAAAATTATGGAATCATTATAGACACTGTCAATTCTATATAATTGGAGTGATAAATACTCATCAGTTTCAAGGTTAAAGGCGTCTTGTACATTACCTTTCAGGTATAAAGAGTCAATAGTTGGGCCAGTAGAAAATGTATAACTAAAGAAATTCATTTTATTATTTTCATTATTATCCACTATGCTATTTCCAAAATTAAACGTGTAAGTAGTTTTTTCTTGAAGTGAATCAAGGAAGCTTATAAGTATTTTTTTTGTTGCTCCACTTAATGGTTTAATTTGGTATTTATTTTTTTCAAGAGGAGGCGAAATAACAAGTTGTTTATCTATTTCATCAAGTGTTAGCCATTCATCAAATGTCAATCTTATTTCATCTTTATTAAAGTTAACAGTATTTATTTTAGGATTTGAAGAGATCAATACTGGAGGTATTGAATCCTTTTCCCCTCCACTAGGAGAAGATCTTTTTGCACAACTTGCGAATAATAATATTATAATTATATATAAAGGATATCTCATTAAACTAATTGATTTACAAATTAACATATTTAAAATATAAAAAGAACTATTTTTACATAATCATGGAAGAAAGAGAATCTTTAAAAAAAATCGTCTCCCATTCAAAGGAATATGGCTTTGTTATTCCATCAAGTGAAATATATGAAGGCTTAAATGCTGTTTATGATTATGCGCATAATGGAGTATTGCTGAAGAATAATATAAGAGATTATTGGTGGAAATCAATGGTTCAGATAAACCAAAATATTATAGGTTTAGATTCTGCAATTTTTATGCATCCTAAAACATGGATTGCATCAGGACATGTAGAAGCATTTAATGATCCATTAATTGATAATAAAGATTCAAAAAAAAGATATAGAGCAGATATTTTATTGGAGAGCTATATAGAAAACCAAAAACATAAAATTGATAAAGAAGTTTCAAAAGCTAGAAAAAGATATGGTGACAAGTTTGATGAAAATGAGTTTATTAATACTAATCAAAGAGTCCTAGAATTAAATACTAGAATTAAATCTACTAATAAAAGAATGGTTGATGGTTTTAAAAAAAACAATCTAAAAGAAATCGAAAATTTAATCAATGAATTAGAGATTAAATGTCCTGTTTCTGGAACTTCAAATTGGACTGAAGTAAGACAATTTAATTTGATGTTTAAAACTAATTTAGGAGCATCAAGTGATTCAAATATGGAACTATTTTTAAGACCAGAGACTGCCCAGGGAATATTTTTAAACTATTTAACCCTTCAAAAGACTTCAAGAATGAAGATCCCATTTGGAATTGCACAAACTGGAAAAGCATTTAGAAATGAAATAGTTGCAAGACAATTTATTTTTCGTATGCGAGAATTTGAGCAGATGGAGATGCAATTTTTTATTAAACCTGGGACTCAAGAGCAATGGTATAAAAAGTGGAAAGATAAAAGAATGGAATGGCATTTTAGTTTAGGTTTTGAAGAAAAGAAATATAGATTTCACGATCATGAAAAACTTGCACATTATGCGGATGCAGCATCTGATATTGAATTCGATTTTCCGTTTGGATTTAAAGAACTTGAAGGAATTCATTCAAGAACAGATTTTGATTTAAAAAGTCATGAGAAATTATCTGGAAAAAAAATTCAATATTTTGATACTGATAAAAATGAAAGCTATACACCATATGTTATAGAGACATCTATTGGTCTTGATAGGATGTTCCTTTCAGTTTTATCAAATTCTTATTCTAATGAAACACTTGAAGATGGTTCATCTAGAGTTGTTCTAAAAATTCCCAAACAAATTGCACCAATTAAACTTGCAGTTTTACCATTACTTAAAAAAGATGGTTTTATAGAAATTGCAAAGGAATTAATAAATGAATTTAGCTCAGAAGTAAATCTATCATATGATGAGAAAGATGCAATTGGAAGAAGATACAGAAGGCAGGATGCAATTGGGACTCCTTATTGTATTACTATTGATCATCAGACTCTTGAAGACAATACATTTACCCTTAGAGACAGAGACTCAATGGAACAGAAAAGAATAAACAATAAGGATTTAAAAAATATTATTGAAAAAGAATTAACATTAAATAGTCTACTTAATAATTTAAAATAATTGAAGATAATAAGTTATAATGTTAATGGTATTAGAGCAGCCATTAAAAAGGGTCTATTAGAATGGTTAAAAACTGAAGGTCCTGATATAATTTGTATTCAAGAAACAAAGGCAAATAAAGATCAAGTTGAAACAAATCTAATTAACGAAGCAGGTTATGACCACTTTTGGTATTCAGCAGAAAAAAAGGGATATAGTGGAGTAGCAATTTTTACAAAAATCAAACCTCTAAATATTGAGTATGGAACTGGTATTGATTATATGGATAAGGAGGGAAGAGTAATTAGAGCAGATTTTGATAAATTTTCGGTTATTAGTTTATACTTACCATCTGGAACGAACATTGAAAGACTTGGATTTAAATTTAAATTCATGGATGATTTTAAAGAATATATTCATGAATTGAATAAGGTTATCCCAAATTTAATTATATCAGGAGATTATAATATTTGTCATAAAGAAATTGACATTCATGATCCAGTTAGAAATAAAACTGTTTCTGGCTTTTTGCCTGAAGAAAGAGAATGGTTAACTTCTTTTATGGGTAATTCATTTATTGATTCTTTTAGATATATTGATAAATCACCGCATTCATATAGTTGGTGGAGTTATAGGGCTGGAGCTAGAAAGAATAATAAAGGCTGGCGAATTGATTACAACATGGTTTCTCAATCACTAGAAAAAAATATAAAAAATGCTTATTTAATTCCTAAAGCAGTTCATTCTGATCACTGTCCAGTTACTCTAGAGCTAAGTGTTTAATTACCAGTGATTCTTAATGCTTCATCAATATAAATATAGGTGTCTTCAGTAATTTCTATTATTCCTTTCGCTGGATATTTTCTTCCAAACCTTGATATTATAAGATTTATTTCTGGAATAAACATCACGTATTGACCAAGGTGACCTCGCATCATTCCAATTTCATATCCTTTATAATTATCTACCCAAATTCCAATTCCATAAATTGGACTGTCTATAGTAGTGAAAGAAGTTTTAATAAAACTGGAATCTACTAGTTGTTCACCATTCCAATTTCCGTTATTTAAATATAGTTTTCCCATTCTAGATAGGTCTCTTGCATTTGTAGAAAAACAACAAAAAGCTTTAGCATTTCCGCTTTCATAACTATCAAGTTGCCATATTGCATTTTGTTCAGCATTCATTTTTTTCCAAAAGTGTTTGGAAAAGTAGTCTGTAATTTTTTCTCCAGTTGCTCTTTCGATTATAATAGAGAGTATCTGAGTATTTCCGCTATTATAATGAAACTTAATCCCTGGTTTTTCAACAAAAGGTTGATCAAGTATAAGCTTGTTAAGATCTTTAACAAAATATGTTTTAGCCAAAACGCTAAAAGGGTTAAGAGATGACTCTGCCCACTCCATTCCAGAATGCATTGACGCTAGATCAATAACCCTTACTTCATTAGCAAATTCACCTTTTAGTTCTGGGATAAAATCTACTACCTTTTGTTCAAGACTTTTTATATATCCTTCTTCAATAGCTTTTGCTAGTGTTACATAGATGAGCGTTTTCGTCATTGAGAAAGAGTTAATTACTGAATTTTCATCATAACCATTGTAATATTTTTCAGTAAGTATACTGTCATTTTTAATTATTATAAATGAAGCTGTTTCCATTTCGGAATTATACTCATCAAATATCTTAGAAGTATTTTTTTGATTATAATTAATGTGTTTTATCCATGGTTCAGGGTTATTTGACGTTTCAACTTCTACTGTATCAAAATATTTGTTGTCATCAATAAAAACATCTGAATAACCATTAAGATAAACTACTCTAATTCCCTTTATTATATAGTTTAAATCAAAAGTATAAATAAGTGAAAATAAAATTAGAATTGCTATAAACCCATTTTTTATATACTTCATAATTAATCTATTTGTTCATCAACAATTTCAGAAAGAGACTGCTGACTGGTTTCTTTGTTTTTATCTTCATCTTTTTTTTGAGTTATTGAACCTTGAATCATTATAAGCATAGAAGCAATTATAATTACAAGTAGTACCTTTTCATCAATGATACTACTTTTTGCTATTTCGTAATCTGATATACTCAAAAAAAGAAGAATTGTTATTAGTCCTCGTGGAGAAAAATATAAAAGAGGTTTTGATGTATTATCATTGTTTGTTGCTGCCAAGTAAAAATATCTTACCCCATACATGATTAATAGAACTGTAGCTCCAATGATATAAGGCTCAAATTCAATAAAACTTTCTAAGGGTATAGAAAAACCAAAAAATAAAAAGAAAAATGTTCTAACAAGGAAAGTTGATTCGGCAGTTAGAAGTTTAAATTCGTGAATATCCTCATTACCAACTTTCTCAGTTTTTATATACTTTTTAAATCTTTCAGGAATAAGATTAGAAAAATTTCCAAGAAAAATTCCAAAAATAAAAATTAACACTAATGATGGTAATTTAAGAAGATCCTTACTTATTTCATATGCTAAAATTAGTAGAGATAGAATCAAAAAAAACTTTACATGATGCTCTATTCTTTGGATTAATTGAAATAATAGATACGTTATGGCCAATGAGAGAATAATAATTAGAATGATTTGACCAAAAAGTGTCAATATTGGTTCAAACCCAATAAGTGATTCACCTTTCTCAGCTAGTCTTATTGAATAATAAAAAAACATAATACCAAGTATATCAGAAAATGTTGATTCATAAACAATAAATTCTTTATTCTTGGTTATTAAGCCTGATGCAGATGGTATAGCAACTGCGCTACTAATAATAGAAAGGGGTATTGCATAAATTACAGATGTTGGATGTGGGAGACCAATTATTTTTTCGAAAAAAAGACTAACTAAAACAATATTAATTAATAATATGATTAATGCAGCCATGAACCCTTTGATAATTATGCTCATTTTTTCTCTTTTAATCTCTAATTCAAGAGCTGCTTCGAGAACTATTAATATAAGCCCAATAGTTCCTAGTACGGGTACAAGGTTATCAAGAAAGTTGAAGTTATCAAAACCATAATAGCTGGAAATAAATCTTGCGATTATTCCAGTTAGAACCAATAATATAACAGATGGAAATTTTGTTCTTATTGCCAGAATATCAAATAAATAAGAAAAAATTATTAATACTGGCAGTACAATAAGTATAGAACCAACATCCATCTTTTAAGATTTTATATGCTAATTTAAGCAATTTAAGTTTTCACTGCTTTTATAATATTGTCGTTTTGAAAATTTTTAGCTATTTTCATGGAAAATCAAGATGAGTATACTGAAAAATAAAATGTCTTTGAGACTAAGGATCTTTATCTCAATGATTTTGTTAGTTTTCACTGCTACTCTATTGGTTTTGGGATCTACCTATTACCAATATAGGACAGAGTCAGAGCAATATAATACCTATAGGCAAGACAGAAAAGAAACTCAATTAACAAAGCAAATTAATTACATAGTTAGTAAGTTGGATTTAACTGCTAATTATGAAAAGTGGGAAAATTATAAAGTTGATTTTGAGGAAATCACCAAAATCCATAATGTAGAGTACGCCATATTTACCATTGAGGGGAAGCCTCTCTTTTATTCCTATTTGCCTCTTGAAATAATTTCAAATAATTATTCTCTAGATGAAGATTTTTGTAAAATGCTTGTTTCTTTAGAGGGGGGTAAGATTACTAAAGAAAATTCAACTGATGTAGGAAAATTTCAATCTTCTTATACTGTTTTAAAGGATGAATTTGGAAAAAATTATGCAATTTTATTTTTTCCTTATTTTCAAGATGTCTCATTTGCAGAAAGTGAGTTAAACGTTTTTCTTACAACATTGTACCAGATATACTTTATAATGTTGGTAGTTTCAATTGTTTTAGCATATTTTATTTCAAGGTATGTTACTAGATCTATTGAAACAATTAGGTTAAAAATTGGGCAAACTGGTTTATTGAAAAAAAATGAAAAAATCTTATTAAAAAATCCAACAAAAGAAATTGATAGTTTAGTTAATTCATATAATAAAATGATTGATGACCTTGAAGATAGTGCAGAAAAACTTGCTAAAAATGAAAGGGAACAAGCATGGCAAGAAATGGCGAGACAAGTAGCTCATGAAATAAAAAATCCATTAACTCCTATGAGACTTACTGTTCAAAGTTTTCAAATAACTAATTCTTTGGAAAGCAAAGAAGAAAAAGATAAACTAAATGATTTTTGTGATACTCTTATTGAACAGATTGATACTATGAGTAGTGTGGCTACTTCATTTTCAGATTTTGCTACTTTGCCGAAGACTCAATTAGAAAAATCTGATATAGTTGATACAACAAAAAAAGTGATTGAAATTTTTGAACAAAATAATATAAGTTTTACAACATCAAAAGAAAGTATTGTTATAAAACTTGATAAAGAACAATGGATCCGAGTTATGACTAATTTGATTAAAAATAGTATTCAAGCTATTCCTTCAGACAGGGAACCAAATATTAATATTGAAATTACTGACTCAAAGAATAGTGTTAAAGTCTTAGTTTCAGATAATGGACTTGGAGTTTTGGAAAAAAACAAGGAAAAAATATTTGAACCAAAATTTACCACTAAGACAGACGGTATGGGATTAGGTCTAGGGATTGTTAAAAATATTATTAACTCTCATAGAGGAAAAATATCATATAAGTCTAAATCAAAAAAAG
>Ga0209403_10002508_pt1 | contig 21800 bp, 19 predicted proteins | sample ArcticOcean_MG_C_8_FD_187440 | JGI IMG/M metagenome (GOLD analysis project Ga0209403, IMG submission 187440) | Marine microbial communities from western Arctic Ocean - ArcticOcean_MG_CB11_86 (SPAdes) (version 2) | ecosystem: Environmental > Aquatic > Marine > Oceanic | place: Arctic Ocean... | reverse complement strand
TTTTCCGGGTAGGCTGGATCACCCTTGAGACCGGAAACCCCCATCATTCGGTCATTCTCGTCGTAGTAGGGTTCCAGTTCTTCGTAAGAAACGGGCCAGTCGTCGGCCACGCCTTCCAGGGTCTTAACCTTGAAGTCTGAAGGATGGAAACGGGGGAAATGTGCACCCCAGTGAATCAAGCTGCCACCAACGGCGTTGTACATCAGCGGAGCAATCGGTGTGTCATCCTCATTGATTGGGTAGTCTTCCGGAAGTCCGCGAAAGCCAGGGTCAGGGTGGAAATCCGTCTGCCAATGAAGCTGGGAATCGGCCTCGGAAACTGGAAAAGCGTCAGTTGGTACCCACCCGCCCTGCTCCAAACAGACAACGTTGATGCCTGCTTGGGCCAGACTCCAGGTGAATGCTGCGCCTGAAGCCCCGGCTCCAATGACTACTACGTCGGCTATTTCCTGATTGTTGTCCTTGGCCATGTTGGTTCCTTACATAGAGAGGGACACGGTTTTGCCGTGTCCCTCTCACTAATTCAGATTGTTGCCCGCCTCTGACCGCTGAAAGCTGTCACCTAATGGCTCTTTAGCGCCGCTCGAACACGGCAGCAACACCCTGGCCACCACCCACGCACATGGTCTCCAGACCAAACTGGGCGTCCCTGGCTTCCATTTCGTTTAGCAGTGTGGTCAAGATTCGGGCGCCGGTAGCCGCGATGGGATGGCCCAATGAGATACCAGACCCATTGACGTTCAGGTTGTCTTCATTGGGGAGTTTCCACTCACGGAGCACTGCCAACACCTGGGCGGCGAAGGCTTCGTTGAGTTCGATCACATCCATGTCCGTGATCGACATGCCTAGCTTGCTCATCAGTTTGCTGACGGCGGGAACCGGGCCGATACCCATCGTGGCTGGGTGGCAGCCAGTTACGACCCAACCCTTTAGGAAGCCCATGGCCTCAAGGCCCAGCTCCTCTAATTTGTCTTCGGCCACCAACAAACAGACGGATGCGGCGTCGTTCTGGCTGCTGGCGTTGCCTGCAGAGACGGTGCCGTCTTTCATAACGGGGCGCAGGCGACCGAGAACTTCCATGGAACTATCGCCTCGTGGTCCCTCGTCCTTGTCGAATATTTTTGGGTCGCCCCGGCGCTGAGGAATCTCAATGGGAACAATCTGAGATTCGAACTTACCGGACTCTTGGGCGGCCACAGCTCGCTGGTGGCTGCGCAGTGAGTACTCGTCCTGTTCTTCCCGGGATATCTCATATTGTTTGGCCAGGTTCTCGGCGGTCTCAACCATGCCGCTGATAACGCCGAACCGGTCTTCAGGGGAGATGGTCTCCCGTGCGCGGGCCAAACGGTCATGCAGAGTTACGGACCCGAAGCGTGCGCCCCACCGTGACTCATTCACGTAGTACTCGGCGTTGCTCATGCTCTCTACGCCGCCGGCAATGACCACATCTGCGTTTTCGGTCTGGACCATCATGCAGGCGTTCAGGATAGCCTGCAGGCCGGAGGAGCAGCGACGATCCAGCTGATAGCCGGGCACTTCTATTGGGAGGCCAGCTTTGAGCAGAGCCAAGCGGCCAATGGCCGGGTTCTCTCCGCTGGGATACCCGTGGCCTAGGATCACGTCATCAACCTTGGCCGGGTCCAGCCCGCTGCGGTGCAGGGTCTCTTTGATTACAGTGGAGGCCAGCTCTTCAGCTGGTATGTCTTTTAGAGCACCGCCAAAATTGCCCACAGCGGTGCGGACCGGTGAAACGATGGCTACGCGTCGCATAATTTACTCCTAGAATGCCCATGAAAATAGTTCCCGTAATAATAACGTTTTTGGCGTAGGTGTGTCGAATGCCCCCGACGTGTCGGTCAACGAATCAAGTGGCGTATTTGGGCAAATGGTTTTGGGCAAATAAAAAGGGAAGGCGCTGCATCCGCCTTCCCTTTTTATTTGGGATGCCGGAGGGGTTTCGTTCTATTTCTACCTTCGGGCGGTTTCAACTCCCTCTAATCGGTCTTCCAAGTTTTCGAGGGCGTCTCGCCAACCCACCGGAGCCAGATCACGGGCTTTGTCCGGTATCATGTCGGCTGCGGACAATAAGAAAGAAGCTACTGACGACTCGGTAAATTTCGCTTCTAAGTCAGATATATCTTCTGTGCTCAAAGGTGTGTGATTGAGTATTTTCCCGGGTATCTCGTCTTCTAGAGACTTTTGAGTGTTTAATAACCCAGTTACGCTGAGAATCACAGCCGCAGCCAGAACTGCTCCCACCACCAGCCCTGCAGCCATGCCGCCAAGCCGGTCCGTCCAGCCCATGAACATACCGTAAACCAGATTACGGGCGATCTTTGAAGCCAACCAAGTAGCGGCAAAAATTGCGGAGATTATGGCAGCGGAGGACAGGACAACTGTGAGAGCGCCATTTGGCAAATAACCTGCTAACCAAGTTTCTGCTCCGCCCCTGAATTGGGCAACTGCCAAGATTCCGGCAAGTACCCCAATGACTGCGAATGAGGCACGTATAATGCCAATCCGCATGCCCATCAGTCCGCCGGTCACCAGAGTTCCGATGAGGACGATATTCACCCAGTTCATCTGTAGCTCCTGTTGCTACTTCCCTAGGTCCGAGGGAGTGGTTTAGCCCCAGTGGCCACTAGACCATTAATAGACATAATGCTACTTAAAGTATTACGGCTGTATTAATCGCATTTAATTTGAGGTCGAAATAATGCAGTGGTCAAGAGGTGATTTCTGGGGTTATCTTGCCGGTTAAATGGAAAAAGGCCGGGTCTCTACACTAAGAAAGACGGCGGCCCTTTTTTGAGGGGTTTGGGGTGTTTATCGTACCGCCCGCGTAATGAGCCGGGCAACCAGAATCTGTCAGCAAAAGCCAGGCGCAAAGGTTAGTGTTAGCCCTATCTGAGCGTTGAGATAAAGCCTCAATTATGCCTAAATGGTTCAATCGGTCCCTTCAAGGGGAAATTACCCGCGTTTGACACCGCTGATGAGGTCCAGGTACTTGTATCCGGATCCTGTGTTGAACAACACCACCGACTCGTCAGGATCCAAGAATTTTTGGTCCAGAAGTTTCTTCAAACACACCAGCGTTGCTGCTCCTTCCGGAGCGGGGAAGATGCCTTCCGCAGTGGCCATCTCATACATGGCATCGATCATCTCTTCGTCGGAGACTGCCAATGCGGTGCCGCCTGTTGCCCTGATGGCTTCTAGAATCAAGTAGTCGGCAAAGGGATGGGGTACCCGCAGTCCGTCAGCTTTGGTGGTGGCGTTCTCCCACATCTGAGAAGTGTCAGCGCCTTCATTGAAGGCCCGCACCACGGGTTGGCAGCCGTCTGCCTGCACTGATATGAACTTGGGCTGCTTGCCTTCTATCCAACCCAACTCCAGCAGTTCTTTGAACCCCTTATACATGCCAATTATCCCGGTGCCGCCGCCGGTGGGATAAATCACAGCGTCCGGCATTTTCCAACCCAGTTGCTGGACCATTTCCAGGCCCATGGATTTCTTGCCTTCCGCGCGGTACGGCTCTTTTAGCGTCGAGAGGTCAAAGAATCCCAGTTCCTTGGCCACTGCCACGGCTTCCCGCCCGGCATCATTGATCAAGCCCTTCACAAGATTTAGTTCAGACCCGGCCACCAGAGTCTCTTTTTTATTGGCATCCGGAGCGTCTTGAGGCATAAATACCTTAGTCTCCATGCCAGACCGAGCCCCGTAAGCTGCTGCGGCACCGGCCGCGTTACCGGCAGAGGGCATGGTGAACCCGCTCACATTTAATTCCATGGCCTTTGAGACCGCGGCAGAAATCCCCCGGGCCTTGAAAGTGCCGGTGGGATTCAGACCCTCTTCTTTCACATAGAGATTGCGCATGCCCAACTGCTTTGCCAGGTTGTTGGTCTTAATCAACGGCGTGCCACCTTCGCCTAGAGTGACAATGTCGTTGGGGTCATTCACCGGAAGCAATTCAGCATACCGCCACATTGTGTCGGGGCGGGTGACCAGACTGTCGCGGTCAACCTCGCGTCCCAACTTGGCCAAGTCGTAGCGGGCGAACAATACTTTCTCACAGCAAGGGCTGATGCCCATCAGTTGATTGTGAGGGTAACTCTTGCCGCAGACAGTGCATTCCAGGTGGCTGATATAGCTGGTCATGTGGTGGCTAATCTCCTTTTAAGTACGGGCTCGCGAAATATGGCATTGCGAAGTACTGGCCTGCGAACCGCAGACCTAGCTCGGTGCAAAATTGTTGTTCTGTCCAGATTGCCCCTACTATACCCCACGGGGTAGCACCTGCGGAAAGTCTGTTTAGATAATCTTTCCGTTAGATTTTCAGAGAAACGCAGCTGCGCTGCCAAACTTGCCACAAGGCCAAGGGTTGAGTAATATGCCCGCTAGATGGACCGTGCGGCTCATCCCCACCGGCACCGGCCCGAAAAAACACCAACCCATAAGAAAATAGAGGGGACATCTAAGGAGAGCTATGAAACTGGTATTCTTTGACGATTTTATTTTAGGTGTAGTGAAAGACGACACCGTGGTCGACGTTTCCGGAGCCGTCAGTGGCATCGAACACACCTCACCCCAGGACCTGATCAACAAGATAATTGAGGACTTCTCCCAGCACCGCGCCGCGCTGCAACAGGCAGCGGACAGCGGTCAGGGCAAGCCTGTGAGCGAAGTGCGGTTGCGGTCTCCGCTGCCTAAGCCCCCCAACATCATCTGTATGGCAGTGAACTATATGGAGGACGGCACCAGGGCAGAACCGGCCCCAATCAACGCCTTCCAGAAGTCGCCAAACTCGGTCATCGGCAACGGCGACACAATGATTCTCCCGGATATCCCCGCCTCTATCTTTGAAGGCGAGGCTGAGATTGCCTTGGTCATTGGCAAAAAAGCCAAGAACGTTAGACCAGAAGATGCCTACGACTATATCTTCGGTTACATCAACTTCATCGATGGTTCCGCGCGCGGCCTACAGGCCGGCGGCAACACCTTCTATCAGATGAAGTCCAGGGACACTTTTGCTCCGATGGGCCCCTATCTAGTCACCGCTGATGAGATTGAAGACGCCCAGAATCTCGACATCAAATTGTGGGTCAATGAGGACCTGAAACAGTCTTTCAATACCGACGATATGGCTCACAAGATTCCTAGAATCATGGAATGGGTCACGTCCATCCACGAACTGGAACCCGGTGACGTCGTTGCAACCGGAACCAACCACCGTGGACTGAGCGCACTGATGGACGGCGACACTGTGGACCTGGAAGTTCAGGGACTGGGTACGCTGCATTTCGACATCCAAGACGACTTGAAGCGCACCTGGCAACGGACCACCCGCTTGGAGATGGCCGATCAGGGCAAAGAGGGAACAACGCCCCAGGTTGGCGGCAAGTACTCCTAAGTCACCATTCGCTTTGAATAAAAATCCCCTGCCACACAGCGGGGGATTTTTTGTTTTCAGCCCTCTGGCGTTTTACCAGCAAATCAGTTGTATAATCACCTATCTTTTTAAGCCTCCATTTAAGCCTCTACGAAGTGAACACGAAGCGAATAGGAGTAAACCCTATGGCTAGCGAGAATAAACCTCAAATATCAATGGAAGAGTTCAAGTTAATGGCAGACCGGGCAGGTCTTGGAATGGACCAAGCAGAACTGGACCATCTAAAGCCCATCTATGAGCTCTATATGGAATACACGGCCATGATGCATTCCATAGAATTTGGGCCGGAAGAAATGGTTGTGGAATTTCATCCCGATTAACCGGCATTATCGACTAATTTTCCCCGGCATTTTTAATCTGCTAATTGCGGTGGAGATATGACCCAAACAAATAAGAAACTACACGAACTGACAATCCACGAATCCGGGGAAATGCTCAAAAACGGCGAACTTTCGCCCGTGGAATTGACCCAGGCATTTTTCAACCGGATCGACGAGACTGAAGACCGGCTGCATTCTTTCATCACCCTGTTGAACGACCGGGCCATGGGTGAGGCCCGTACCGCTGAAGCCGAGATTCGCAGCGGCCATTACAAGGGGCCCATGCACGGGATACCCATCGTGCTTAAAGACCTATACGACACAGCGGGAATCCGCACCACCTCGGGCTCCCAGGTGGATTTTGACCGAGTGCCCACTGAGGACTCAACTGCGACATCGCGATTGGCTGAGGCCGGCGCAATCCTCCTGGGCAAGGTGACCATGCACGAGTTCGCTCTGGGAGGCCCGGATTGGACTACCCCATTTGAGCCGGCGTGCAATCCCTGGAACTTGGCCCACATCACCGGCGGCTCCAGCAGTGGTACGGCTTCTGCCGTTTCATCAGGACAGGCTATGGGCGGCCTCGGGTCTTGCACCGGAGGGTCGATTCGGGGTCCGGCATCCCTCTGTGGCATCGTGGGTTTGAAACCAACTTACGGGCGGGTCAGCCGCGCCGGTGTTGTGACATTGAGCTGGTCTCAGGACCACGTTGGCCCTTTGACCTACACCGTTGAAGATAGCGCCTACATGCTCCAGGCCATCGCGGGCCACGACCCCAAAGACCCGACCAGCAGCCGCTCGATAGTTCCCGACTACTCATTGTCACTTCGTGAAGACATCAAGGGCAAGGTATTTGGTCTGCCGAGGCATTATTTCTTCGATGACGACCCCAGCGTGAATGCAGAGGTGGTTGCCGTGGTTGAAAAGGCCGTGGCCGAGCTTGAAAGCCTGGGTGCTAAGATAGAAGAGATAGAACTGCCCAGCCTGGAATACGTTCGGGCGGCCAATACCATAATCATGGTCAGTGAGGCCTTTGCCTTCCATGAGCCCAATCTCAAAACCAGACCCCAAGACTTCGGCGAGATTGTCCGCGCCAGGTTCCGGATTGGCGGCATGCTCAGTGCCGGTGATTACCTGCAGGCCCAGCGATGCCGACAGTGGAGTAAACGGGAGTTCGCACAGGCGCTGACCAAGGTCGACTTCTTCGTGACGCCTACTATGACCCAACCAGCAGCAGCGTTTGACGGCTACGACCCCATCGCCACCATCCAGGGTAAAAGCTTTACCGCGCCGTTCAACGTCACTGGGCTGCCGGCTATCTCAGTGCCCTGCGGCTTCACGCAAACAGGATTGCCCGTGGGGCTCCAGATTGCAGGAAAAGCCTTTGACGAACCCGGCGTAATCCAGGCTGCCTACACCTACCAGCAGCACGCCCGTTGGTACGAGCAGCGACCAAATATCTAGGCAGCTAATCGTCTGCGGGACTTGGCAGGGGTGTTGACCTGGCTTCGGGGGGAAGATTTTCTTCCCAGTCTAGAATCAACACCCGGTCGGTGTTGTCCATGGACATGATGATGATCGCTCCGACCAGACTGGTGGCAACGGACAGGCTGATCGTCAGAACATAATCGCCAATGAACCCGAACAGCACGCCGCCGATCCAGCCTCCGGTGGCCATGCCCAACATTGCACCGGAGAGCTGCCAGCCAAATGACCGGCCCAGTGAGCCCTCGCCGTAATAGCGGCGGTTGATGATGGGAAATGCCGATCCCTCTCCCCCGTAACCAATCCCAAAGACCACCGCGAATAAATAGAAAGTCCAGGTGTCATGGGTCCAAAACAGCATCAACACCGGCAACCCCTGTAGGACGTACATGACTGCCATGGTGCCCCGTGGGCCCATGGAATCGGCCAATACCGGAGTCAGGAATCTGGTCAGCCCACTCACCAAGGCCAACGTGCTGAGAACCCCCGCCGCCGCCACTGGGCCAACCCCAGCAAGAACAGCGATTGGGACGATGTAGACAATCACTATCGCGTGAGAGGCACAGCCCAGGTAATGGATAATCACCAATTTCCAGAATGCGGCGGTGGACTGGATTGACGCTGCCCGGACCTTATCCCTGACCATGCGAATCTCACGGCTGAACTGCTCGTTCCGCGTGCCAGTCCAGGCCCCACCAAACGGGTCTATGCCGATGTCAGATGGTCTGCTACGGAAGAAATATACAATGATGGACATGGCGATGCCGCAACCGATTCCCAAGGTCCAGAAGGCAACTCTCCAGTCGTAATTCGCCAGCAAAATACCAATGAGCAAAGTAGTACCGGCGGGCCCTACTCCCTGAGCGCACTGCAGCAGCCCAACCCCAACGCCCAGCTTTTCTCTGAACCAGTAGGTGGCGGTGGTGATCAATGCTACGTTGAGGCAGCTCTGGGTGGTGCCAAGGAATATTCCGTAAGCCACCCAGATGTGCCAAACGTCCGTTGCCATAGCCGAGATAGCCGTGCCAATGAAGAAGCATACTACGCCGATAATCAATACTGGACGACCGCCGTACCTGTCTGTGGCAATCCCGATTATCGGGGCCAGCACGGCGCTCATAATGGCGGATATGCCGTAAGCCAGCGTTATTGAGCCCTGGCTCCATCCGTACTCGTCCTGTAACGGAAGAATCACCACGCCAAAGGCTTGGGGGATTGAACCACCGCACAGGTACAACAGGACGGAAAGTCCGATTATGATCCAGGCGTAATGAATTTTTGGACGGCGCATCTGCATTTTGGTAAAAGACAATCCTAAATGGTGAAGGCAATTTGAGGCAGAAATAAATCTAACCGTAGCCAGACTGACCCTACCTGACAGCATAGGATTGTAACCGTACCTGGGCCAGCTTGGGAATAGCAAAATTATTTACCACCAACAATAAGAAAAGGGTTAATATTGCTGCACCTAACGCAGAAGCCAATTAATAATAGCCAGCGATTGGCAACCCATCACTGAGGGCGAATGAGTACCAACGGTCAACAACCCAGCCTGCAACTGAGCATCTTGGATCAGAGCCCATCCCACGGGGGCGAGGACGCCGCCCAGTCTTTCCAACGGACCATCGAATTGGCCACCAAGGCCGACGGCTGGGTCTATCATCGTTATTGGGTGGCCGAGCATCACAGCTCAGACCGCGTAATGGGTTCCTCCCCGGAGGTCTTGATCTCCCACCTGCTCGCCAAAACAAATCGCATTCGAGTTGGCTCCGGCGGGGTGATGCTCCAGCATTACAGCCCCTACAAAGTTGCCGAGAACTTCAACGTGCTGGCGTCCCTAGCACCCGGCCGAGTCGATCTGGGCATCGGCCGTGGACCGGGAGGGCTGCCCCAGTCGACTATGGCCCTGCAGCAGGCAGTGGCTGGAGAACAATCCATCAGCGACAAGATTTCAGAGCTACGTGAGTTTCTCCAGGGTGACCTGCCAGAGAGCCACGCCCTTCATGGGCTGAAGGCCAGCCCCCGGCCACCCGAATCTGCCGACATCTACCTACTAGGCACTTCCGCATCCAGCGCTGATATGGCCGCAGAGTTTGCCCTGCCCTACGTATTCGCCCTCTTCTTGAACAGCGACCAAGACGTAATGACCAAGGCCATGGTGGATTATCATCGTCTGTTCGACCCGGGCAAAATCACTAAAAAGCGGGCCATGCTTGCCCTGCCGGTGGTGGTGGCCGAATCCGAAGATGAAGCCGCTGAGTTGGCCTCAAAAATTACGGTGATTCGTATCAGTCTGGAAAGTGGTCGCACACTGACTACGGGAACGCTGAAGGCGGCCGAAGACTTTGGGGCGCAGTGCGGGGAGAAATTCGAGATCAATGTCTATGACGCGCCAGTGGTCCACGGTTCCCCGGAACTGGCGTTACAAAAACTGTTGGACATCCAGAGATTACATAACGTGGTAGAGATAATGGCCGTGACCGCCATCAACGATTTTCAGAAGCGGCTACGTTCTTACGAGCTGTTGAGCAAGGTTGCCACAGAGGCAAACATGTCTGGAACATTACAGGGCAGGTAAACACATGACCGACAAAAAAATGATGCGATTGGGCGTTTTCCTCTCCGGCAGTGGCGGCAATATGGCTTCGTGGCGTCACCCAAGCGCAGTGCCAGACGGGGCAGTGAACCTGGCCTATTACCAAGGCCTCACCCACAAGGCCGAAGACGCAAAGTTGGACTTTGTTTTCTTTGGCGACGGACTCTACATCAGCGAAAAATCTCACCCTAACTTTTTGGTGCGATTTGAGCCGCTGACCCTGCTGGCCGCATTGTCTATGGTCACTACCAAGATCGGCTTGGCGGCCACTCTGTCCACCACCTATAGCGACCCCTACACCGTGGCGCGGCAGTTTTCGTCCATCGACCATCTGAGCAATGGTCGGGCGGGCTGGAACATTGTGACCTCGCCTCTGGAAGGCTCCGCAGCAAACTTCAACAAACCCGAGCACCCCCAACACGACCTGCGCTACCGCATGGCCACTGAGTTTGTTGAGATAACCAAGGGGCTGTGGGATTCCTGGGAAGACGACGCATTCGTGCGGGACAAGGAATCTGGGGTATTCATTGACCCCACCAAGATGCACCGTCTAGACCATCAGGGCGAGTTCTTCAATGTTCAAGGACCGCTGAATATATCCCGTTCTAAGCAGGGTAGCCCGGTACTAATCCAGGCCGGTTCATCGGAGGCAGGACGCGGATTCGCCGCCACGGTTGCTGATGCCATCTTCACCGGACAGGCAGCCAGAGCCGACGCCGTAGACTTCTATAAAGACGTGAAGCAGCGGGCAGAAGCAGTCGGCCGCAACCCTAACGAAGTCCTGATCATGCCGGGCTGTGGACCCATCGTCGGTGACACTCCGGAAGAGGCCGAGGCCAAGTATCAGGAGATCGCCAATCTGGTGGTCATTGATGACGCGCTCAATTATCTGGGGCGTTACTTCAACGACATGGATTTCTCGGCCTACAACCTAGACGCTCCGTTCCCTGACCTAGGGGACTTTGGTCGCAACGGATGGGAGAGCACCACCGATAAAATTAAGCAGACGGCTAAGGACGAGAACCTGACCCTGCGGGAGATGGCATTAAGATCGACCACTCCGCGAAACGAGTTCATTGGCACCCCCACCCAGGTGGCCGACTCCATGCAGGCCTGGTTCGAAAATGGCGCGGCTGACGGCTTCATGCTGAACAACAGCGTGCTGCCCCAGGGGTTCAACGATTTTGTTGACCAGGTATTGCCTATCTTAAAAGAACGGGGTCTCTTCCGTACCGAGTATGAAGCAGACACGCTGCGCGGCAACCTGGGACTACCCAAGCCCGAAAACCGCTATACTCAGCGGGCCAAGCTGCAGAGCAGCCCTAAATAGGCTCGTCTCCGAACCACCCGCCCCCAAACCCGTTCGTCCTGAACTAGTCGAAGGCCGCGCATAAGGAATTTTTGGAACTCGGAAACATGGTTAACTCGAAGAGATGGTTCGGCAAGTCCGATAAATCGAGACTCTCGACACAGGGTCGGAGCTTACCAGGAGCGGGTTTGGGGCGGCCATGAATGGATGGAAGACCGGTTCCGAAAACGATAACTACTAGGAGGCAGTCCATTGCCGACACTGCTGGGCATCCACGGCACCGTGACCAGCCCTGGCCGCCTACACCAAGCCCTGCAACTGGCGGTTGACGCGGCTGAGGCCCAGGACCCCGCCATCACCACCAGTCTGCTCCATCTGGGAGACCACCAAATCTCCTTCGCCGATGGCCGCCCTGCTGAGGCCTACGGAGATGGCACCGCCAAGGTCCTAGAGCAGGTGATGGCAGCGGATATGTTCATCATCGCCACGCCCATCTTCCGGGCGTCTTTTACCGGGGCGTTGAAGAACCTTCTGGACCACATAACGGTTGAGGGGTTGATGGGAAAAGCCTGCGGACTCATCAGCATGGGTGCCACCGACCACCATTACCTGACAGTGGACACCCAACTGCGGCCCGTCCTAGCTTGGTTCGGGGCACACCTTGTGCCCGGTCAGGTCTATCTACAGTCGCAGCACTTCCAGGACGGCAAGCTGGCCGACCCCAAGACCATCGCCGGACTGCAAAACCTGGGCCAGGCGGTTGTGTCCCTGTATTCTGCATCCAGCTCAGGCGATGCTGCTGGTCCCGCGCCATTGTCAGCCGGTTAGACCGATGCCGGAAACGAAACCAATCGACAGCAAACTGGATTACGAAGCACAAACCGAGGCAGGGGAAACCGTTTCCTACCAGGTACCTGTCACTGCTTACCCAACCGGCTCCGGGGTAATCATCGTCAACTCGCCCGGCTCCGGTGAACTAAAAGACGGACGAAATCAGCGTTGGAAGAACCTGGGCCTGCACTTCCAAGAGGCAGGCCTAGCGACCCTGGTTACCTACAACGCCCCGCGACCCGACTTTAAAGTCCAACTGGAATGGGAGCCTTATTCCTACGAGGGCGTCAGCTGGAACAAACTTCTTATAGAGAGTTTGAGCCACGTCGTTGAATGGTCACTTGAGAACTCGGTGCAACTCTGTGGCTCTGAGTCGCCGATCATTTTCCTGAGCGGGTTTTCCTCTGGTGGATCGGCTGTGGGCGCGGTGTCGAGTCGGTATCCCAGCATAAAACGCATCCTGCTGCTGTCCACCTACGACAGCGTTGGCGACCCGTTCTACGAGGGTACTTTTGACTTCACCGGCGACATCTACCTGGCCTACGGCGGCGAGGACGAACCGGCCGGTATTCTGGCCCGGGTAATCCAGATGGGGGCGCTGGCCGCCAGGTCATGCCAGGCGAGAGAGGTGCCCAACTGCGGGCACCGGTTCGAGGGCGAAGCCAACACCAAACTATTGACCTTGGCTTTTCACTGGGCTTTTGAGGGTGATAACAGTCTGCCAAAACCGCAGGCCTAATATTAACGCTGACTAATCTGCGCCGATTAATTATAGCTAAACAAAACTTCAAGGAAGGAACAAGAATGCCACGAGAGACGATTTATCTGAGAGACACCGCTGGACAGGAACTGGTCAAGGGCGTCTGGCGGTACGCCCGCGGTTATGTGCCCGGCCAGCCCAACGAAGGTTTGGTGGAGCAGATTGACGGCAGCCCGGCCCGCCTGCTCGATTACGACGACTCCGGTTGGGAGATCTGCCCAGACCTTGCGGAGCGAAATTCCCACGGATTCAGTTTCATCTGGTACCGAATCAAAATCACCATCCCGGAGTCGGTTAACGGCCACCCGGTTAAGGGAACGCGAATCCAATTCGAGACCTGCATCGACGACTACGGCGAGATTTGGATTGACGGCGAATGCAATCGCGACCAGGGCGCAATTCAGGGGTTTAACACCCCTCAGCGGCTTCTGCTCAGCGCCGACCCCAACCCCGGCGACCAACACACTATCGCCATGCTGGCAGCGAATGGCCCCCTCGGCGCGCCCGGTGGCACCGTATTCTGCCGCTACGCCAACCTGGGCTTTGAGTGGACAGGTGGCCTAGTCGGACCTCTTTAACCAAGGAAGCCCGCTTTAACCGTTAAGTCCTTCTTTATAAGACAAAGACAAAGAGGAAAAATGAGACTTGAAAGCAAAGTTGCTCTAGTCAGTGGCGGCGCACGGGGCATCGGCGCCGCCATCACCAAAATCCTTGCCCAGGAAGGGGCAAAGGTCGTCATTGGTGACGTCCTGGAAGACGCAGGTCAAAAAACCGCTGCTGAGATTAATGATGCGGGTGGCGAGTGTGTCTTTGTTCGGTTGGACGTAACCAGCGAAGCCGCCTGGAATAGCGCAGTGGGCGAGGCGGTGAGTCGGTTCGGCAAGCTGGACATCTTGGTCAACAATGCCGGTGTGACATCGCGCGGCATGATCGAGGATATCAGTGTTGATGATTGGACTCGGGTCATGGACGTGAACATCAAAGGCGGGTTCCTTGGCACCAAGGCGTCCATCCCATTAATGAGGGCCAACGGCGGCGGCTCCATCGTTAATATCTCATCTGGGGCTGCCATCGCTCCGCAGCCGAACACCTCTGGCGCATACTCTGCCAGTAAGGGAGCGGTCCGGATATTCACCAAGTCCACGGCCATCCAATACGCGGGGGAGAACATCCGGTGCAACTCGGTTCATCCTGGTCCGGTGGAGACGGATATGCTGAACCTGAGCCGAGAAGATGACACAGAGCTTGCGACGATGAAGGCCCGGGTGCCGTTGGGCCGGTTTGGCAGCGCTGAGGATATTGCGTACGGTGTGCTGTATCTGGCCTCTGACGAGTCGTCATTTGTCACTGGCTCGGAGCTGGTGATCGACGGTGGCCGCACGGCCCAGTAGCCTTGTCCAACCTGCAGCAGGTGGCACCTATTTGGGAGAACGGTCAAAATCCCCACGGATTTGATGGGCCGATGATGGGTCGCTGGATCGTCCCTCAAGATGACACCCACACCATGCTGTTAGAGTTCCGCCATATCAGCGTTACCGACGAAAGCACCCCAGCCTGGTGGTCTGACCGGGAGCAGATGCTACCGGCCCAACTGCCAATAACTGAAAACCTGGGAGACCAGCAACGGCAGCCGTCGGATTATGAAGCGCAGGTTTCCCAAAGACCTATTGCGGTTCACGACCTAGAGCACTTAGCGGCAAGCGACCGGGGCATAACCATGTTCCGGAAGCTGGTCAAAAATGGAATCCAGGCGGTCTAAGAAGGGCGCGATCCAGACGTGCTTTCCAGAGAGGAAAAGCCGGTCTCGACCTTTTGCAATGACCGTGTTGTTCACTCGCCCGCGTTGGACAATCCTGAGGAAGACATCAAAATGATGCGGGAGACTGGCCGTCGATTGCCAGAGGATTACATCAAAAAATCCTCCGCTCTCATCAAAAGGCTAAACTGTCCACAACCGGCATCTCCTGAACAGATAAATCGAAGAGGTCTGGGAACTAAACCCAGACCCATTTGTTGTTTAGTTAGTAATCAGATAGTTTACCCATCGCCCAAAAGCGTTTCAGGCTATAAACTAGGGAAGACCATTCCAAAAGAGTTCAAAACCAGGTGATGAAAGATGGCTAATGACACGCCGACAAATGGCCCCGGGGCGCTATCCTTAAACAGTGTTGACGGGTACCGGCAGAGCTTTGACGCCGACGCCTCCAAACGTTTGGTGCAAAACACCGTCACCCAGCGCGACGTCAACGAGATTGCCCTGAGCCACAAGATCGTCAACGAGTCACCCCACGATTTCTCCATTGTTCTGGACGATTGGTCGGTGACTAACCAGGCCCGGTCTGGCCGTTGCTGGATGTTTGCCGGGTTGAACCTGTGCAGAGTGGACACCAAAGATGTCCTTAACGTGAAGGACTTTGAATTTAGCCAGAACTATCTGATGTTCTGGGACAAGCTGGAGCGGGTTAACTTCATACTGGAAGCGATTATTGAGACGGCAGACAGGTCAACCGATGACCGCACAGTCGCCTTCCTGCTGCGGAATCCGCTTTCAGATGGCGGCCAGTGGGACATGTTTACCGCCCTGGTCGCCAAACACGGTGTGATACCCAAGAGCGCCATGAAAGAGACCGAGAGCTCGGCCAATTCCGGTCGGATGAACGCGAGTCTCAACTACCAGACCAGACAGGGCGCCAAGAGCATCCGCGACGCCTACGCTGAAGAATCAGGGCTGGTTGAACTGCGCCGGATCAAAGACTCGGTGCTGAAAGTAGTTTATGACATTCTCTGCATCCACCTGGGCACCCCGCCCACGGAGGTGGACTGGCAGTGGAAGGACAAAGACGGAGAGTTCACCCGCTCCGGAAAGCTGACTCCGCTGGAGTTTGCCGCAAGCTACCTGCAGACCGACATCCACGATTACGTCAGCTTGGTGCATGATCCCCGCGAAAGCAGCCCGGAGGGTGCCACATTCACCGTGGAGTATTTAGGTAACGTCGTCGACGCTCCGGCCATCAGGTATCTAAACGTTGATATCCAACTGATGAAGGACATCACCCTGAAGATGCTCCAGGACGGCAAACCGGTTTGGATGGGCTGCGACACCGGGAAGCAGATGCACCGTGACTTGGGAATCTGGGACGCAGACCTCTTTGACTACGCAGCGGTCTATGGCACTGAATTTGATCTGGACAAAGCAGCCCGGCTGGAATACCACCAAACGGCCATGACCCACGCCATGATGTTCACCGGCGTTGATGTGGTGGACGGCGTGCCTCGCCGCTGGCGGGTAGAGAACAGCTGGGACGACAAAGTTGGCAACAAGGGGTTCTTCCTAATGAACGACTCCTGGTTCGCCGAGTACATGTTTGAGATTGCCGTTCCCAAAGAATACCTACCCGAAGAACTACAAAAAGCCCTCGATTTAGACCCCATCGTCCTGCCAGCCTGGGATCCGATGGGATCACTGGCTGAAAACTAACAAAAAGGCAAAATAACTAATGGTCTTCAAGTCAGACATCATCGGCCAATCTGTCCCACGAATAGACGGGCCGGATAAGGTCACCGGCGAAACACTTTACACAGCCGACGTCATCCTGCCTGGCATGCTCTGCGGCAAGATTCTGCGCAGTCCATACCCCCACGCCCGCGTGCGTAGCATCGACACTACAAAGGCCTGGGCCGTCCCCGGAGTGAAGGCTATCGTCACCGGCGAAGACACCAAGGGCGCTCTCCAAGGCAAGATTCTCCGGGATATGCCGGTCCTTTGTTGGGACACGGTCCGGTACATTGGTGATCGAGTTGCCGCAGTGGCCGCGGAGACGCCCGAGGCCGCCGAGGAAGCGTTGATTGCCCTGGAAGTTGACTATGAGGTTCTGCCGGCTGTCTTCGACCCAATGGAAGCTCAGAATCCAGACGCCCCGCTACTCCATGAAGACATTGCTTCTTACGTTGGTGCACCCCTGGAACTCATGGCCCCCGACGTCCACAACGGCCAGACCAGACTCGCCTGGACCAAGGGTGACCTTGAGCAGGGGTTCCGCGAAGCCGACGTTGTACTGGAGCATTCTTTTTCAATTCCTAGTCGCCACCAGGGATACATCGAGCCCTTTGCCAGCATCATAGCCATTGACGATGAAGGCCGAATAGAGGCCTGGTGTTCCAGCAAGGCACCCTTTCGGGCACGACGCCAGATGGCCCAAGCGCTGGACCTAGACGAAGAAAATATCAGAGTCAACGTGACATCTATCGGAGGCGATTTCGGTGGCAAGGGCGATACCCGTGATCTACCCATCGCCTACCTGCTGGCTAAGATGGCTAACCTGCCCGTAAAAATAGTGATGAGCCACGTTGAGGAATTCACCGCCAGCAACCCAACCCACCCAACCTTTGTCACCATCAAGTCGGGAATCACCAGGGATGGCCGCCTGACCGCCCGGGACGTTCGCACGGTGCACGCCAGCGGGGCCTACGGCGCTCTGAAGCCGCGGGCGTATCTCTCCACCCACCACTATGTCGGCGGCGGCTATCGGATTCCGCATGCCAGCTTTGAATTCTTACAGGTGTACACCAACACTGTCCCCGGCGGGTATTTCCGAGCGCCCGGCGCCCACCAGTACACCTTTGCACTGGAGTCGCATACCGACTTACTAGCCAGGGAACTCGGCATGGACCCCGCCGAGTTTCGGCGTAAAAACCTGGTACTACCCGGAGAAGAAGACGCCCTAGGTCGTCCCATCCAATTGACCAAAGTTCACGAGGTCATGGAAGCAGCACTGAAGGCTGGCAACTGGGACCAACCCAAAGAACCGGGACACGGTCGCGGCGTCGCCCTGTTTGGCCGCCAGATCGGCGGTGGTGTTGCCGGAGCGGTACTGACCGCCGAGGAAGACGGGTCTTTCACCGTCATCAGCCCCACCGTGGACATTGGCACTGGCACCCATACCATTGAGAAACAGATGGTCGCCAGCGAGATGGGAGTCTCCCTGGAACAGGTCCAAGTCCGCGTTGGTAATACCGATGAAGTTCCCTACGACGAGGGGCCACGGGCCAGCCGTGTGACCTACACGGAAGGTCAGGCCGTCATGAAAGCCTGCGCGCAGATCAAGCAGGCAGTCGCCGACGGCGCATCGCTGCCCCTCACCGTGACCGTGGAGCACATGGCACCGGAACGAGAAGACATAACATACTTCGGCGCTCAGGTGGCTGAAGTCCAAGTTGACCGAGAGACCGGACAGGTCAAGGTTCTGCGGATAATCACATCCCATGACGTTGGAACCATCATCAACCCACTGGCCCATCAAGGCCAGATTGACGGCGGTGTCATCACCGGCTTCGGCCTGGGTGTCACCGAAGAATTTGTCACCGATGACGGGCAGGTCATAAACGGGAACCTGGGCGACTACAAACTCCCGACCATGGCCGACATCCCGGAACTGGAGACGGTTCTGATACAGACAGCGGGTGGCACCGGACCCTACGAGGCCAAGGCCATCGGCGAACTGGCCAACAACGCCACCGCAGCGGCCATCGCCAATGCCGTTGCCGACGCCGTTGGTTGTCAGTTGTTCGAACTGCCTATCACGGCTGTTCGAGTCTACAAAGCCATGCAAGAGAGCTGATTCCAACTGATTTGCCTGAAGCCAATAAAGCTGTTATCGCCCTAGACTTGGCCGTGACAGAGTCTAGGGCGATAACAGCTGGACGACATTGCAGGGTTGAGCACTTCCGCTTTGTTAAGTGCTGGCAAGACCGCCGATGGCCAACTAATCGCCACCAAGGCTTCTGTTCTTTTGGATGACGTTACCGAGTCTGACTTGATCCTGCCGCAGACACGACAGATTGCGGAAAATCACGGTTTCCACGGCACCGCCGCCGTTCCTCTCTTGGCAGACGACCAAGTTTTGGGCGGATTCTTTGTGTTTGATGCTGGCGTCCACCAGTTCACCGACGAAGAGGTTTCTACCAATGCCGGTCTAGCGAAACAAGCTGTCCTGGCGTTGCCGACCATCCCCTGAAGACTTACCCAATAAAAAAGCATTGTCCTTTGGGGGCGTGAACCTTACAATGCACATGATAATTAGGCGTTAGTATTATGGTCGGATGGAATAACAACCCATCAAAATTTCGATGAAACCACCCCTAATGCCTCCCAGAAAGTAAGACAGAAAGGTTTGAAAACCTGAAGGAGCAAATCGATGGTTAACACTCAACAACAAACCGAATTATCTGGTGCTGAATCCAACGACGAGATCAAACAATTCGATGCGATCGTCATCGGTGCCGGAGTTACCGGCTTGTACGCACTTTACCGCCTGCGCCAGCTAGGGTTTTCGGCGCTAGCGATCGATGAAGCCAGCGGAGTTGGCGGCACCTGGTACTGGAACCGGTACCCGGGCTGTCGTTTCGACTCCGAGAGCTATTCCTACGGGTACTCGTTCTCCGAAGAACTACTACAAGAGTGGGATTGGAAAGAACATTACTCTGGCCAGCCTGAGAACGAGCGCTACCTTAATTACGTCGCAGACAAGTTTGATTTGCGCCGCGACATTCAATTCAACACGCGCATCAAATCGGCCAAATTCGACGCCACTGAAAATCGATGGCTGGTAGAAGGCGCCGACGGCAGCAAGGTCAAAGGTCAGTTCTTGATCACTGCGGTGGGGCTGCTATCCGCTGGTTACATACCTGATTTTGAGGGCATCAACAGCTTCAAAGGAGCCTGGACCCACACGGGCAGGTGGCCTAAAGAGGGGATGGATCTAAAAGGCAAACGGGTTGGCGTGATTGGCACTGGTGCCACCGCTGTTCAGTTGATTCCCATGATTGCCCCAGAGGTCTCCCACCTCACGGTCTTCCAGCGGACGGCCAACTACTGCGCGCCGCTGCGCAATGGCCCCATCGACGCCGACACCATGCAAGAGATTAAAGGCAACTACGAAGAAATATTTCGAATTTGCAACGAGACCGCCGGCTCATTCATGCACGAGTTTGATCAACGGTCTGCCATGTCGGTTTCTCCGGAAGAGCGACAAGAGCAGTACGAGAGGCTGTGGGCAAAATCAGGCTTTGGTAAATGGTTAGCAAACTTCCGCGACGTGATGCTACCCGGTGAGGCTAACGAGGACTACGCGGCGTTTGTCCGAAACAAGATCAGAGAACGCGTTCATGACCCAGTAGTTGCCGAAATGCTGGTTCCCAATGACCACACATTTGGCGCCAAACGCGTGCCCTGTGAGACTGGTTACTATGACGCCTACAACCGCGATAACGTCTCACTGATTGACGTGCGCAAGGCACCCATCGAGTGCATCACTCCAAACGGCGTGAAAACCGCTGACGCCGAGTATGAACTGGACGTCATCATCTACGCCACCGGGTATGACGCCGTGACTGGCGCGCTGCTAAACATCGATATCTACGGTGAGGATGGAAAGACACTGCGGGAGAAATTCACCGAGGGCCCTCGCACCTACATGGGTATCTCCAGTGTTGGCTACCCCAACCTGTTCACCGTCAACGCCGCGTCGGTCGGCAACTTTGTCCGCGCTGCTGAGCCGCTCATGGATTGGGTGACTGACTGCATGGCCTACGTCCGCGACAACGGCTACACAAGCATCGCACCCACCCAAGAGGCGGAAGATGCCTGGGTCAAGCACGTGAACGAGGACGGCGAAAAGATCCTCCGGACCAAGCACCCCGCTTGGTTCAACGGAGGGAACATCCCCGGCAAGGCCCGTGCCCTGCTGACCGCACCGGACACCGCTCCGGTAATGCGAGCCAAGCGACTGGACGTGGCCGCCAAAGGCTACGAAGGATATACTCTCAAGTAGTCGGATTGTCGCAATCATATAAGTGTTTCGTCGCAGACAGCCCAATCAGGCTGAACTGCACTAGATACCAAAAGGGAGGGCAGGTAAGTCACCTGCCCTCCCTTTATGTTGGCCATGATTGAATCTTCCGTGAAGTGACAGCTACAACCAAATACGTTAGACGTCCACCGATTTGGGATACCTCAATCCTGTTTATTCACCGCTGGATAAAGATCAAGATATGACTCGACACGCCGGAAATATCCACTCCTAACTACTCGATAGGCTATGAAGATTTGGCAAAGGTGTACATACTACGGTCTACCAAGACGGAAGCGGCTTACCTCCTAGGCTATCTGAGACCTGGAATGCGAGTACTCGATATCGGCTGCGGTCTAGGATCTATATCGGTTGGTCTGGCTGCCGCTGTCGCCCCCGGCGAGTTTCAGGGCATCGATATGGAGCAATCACAGATTGACGTTGCAACTTCGGTAGCCCAGGAAGCCGGATTGTCCAACGCTCTGTTCCAAGTTGCCGATGCCCTTGATCTTCCGTTTCCGGACGATTACTTCGACGCTGTTCATTACAACGCCATTATTGTGCACATTCCCGATACGAGTGCAGCTCTCGCCGAGATGTACCGGGTATTGAAACCAGGAGGTATCTTGGGGGCTAGGGAACCGGTGTTTCATTCGTGTTTCATTGAACCAGATATTGGAAACCTGAGCAGATTGTACGGGATTTTGTTCCGCCGTGATTGTTTCCAATGGTGGCCATCCTCAGATTGGCAAAGAGCTTAGAGCAAAATTGGTGGGTTCCCGGTTCGCCGATGTCGAGCCCACAGGAACGGTCGAACTCTTTTTGCCACCTTCGGATCGCGGAGCCTCAATCGGTTTCGAGACATTTCGAGGGGATCCTAGGCACCATAAATTCTGAGCCGGCAATCGAACGAGGATTGGCAACTACGGAAGAATTTGGTCGATGGAACAAAGCTTTCTTAACTTGGCAAGATGATCCCGGCGCTTTAGGGGGATATGTATTTGGCGAAGTTATTGGACGTAAACCGTAACCTGCAAGGGCAAATAAGAAAGTCGATTTTTGAGCAAAGCTTCTTCATAATCACCCGTCGTCCGCACTCGCTGTGATAATATTTAATCGTGGCCCAAACGTGGGGGTGTAGCTCAGCGGGAGAGCACCTGCTTTGCATGCAGGGGGCCAGGGGTTCGATTCCCCTCACCTCCACCA
>Ga0209403_10002503_pt1 | contig 21851 bp, 19 predicted proteins | sample ArcticOcean_MG_C_8_FD_187440 | JGI IMG/M metagenome (GOLD analysis project Ga0209403, IMG submission 187440) | Marine microbial communities from western Arctic Ocean - ArcticOcean_MG_CB11_86 (SPAdes) (version 2) | ecosystem: Environmental > Aquatic > Marine > Oceanic | place: Arctic Ocean... | reverse complement strand
AATCAGGATTTAGGATCGATTCGGCCTTCTCTGGGAAAATTTCAACGAGCTCTTCATCAGGAAGGGCTTTGAGCACTTCTATGGGAAGATCTCGTTTTGGATCTGATTGCCCGGCGCTGGTGCCCACAGTCGACTTTTGATCGTCTGAATCATCTTGATTCGAAGCGACTATCGCAAATCTTATTCCGACCACGAGTCCGATTACAACTGCCAGTGCGATAACGATCTTCACAAACTTAGATTCCTAGCGCGGGTTGCCGACTATTCGTGTCTGAGCGCTTCGATTGGGTTAAGAGAAGCTGCTCGAACTGCCGGGTAGATTCCAAAGAACAAGCCAACTGCGACTGATACTGCAAGTGCAATGAATGCAATGTGGGTTTCGATCACTGTTTCTATGATGTCACCATCGACGGATGCTCCGTCGCCGAAGTAGGCAATTGTCCAACCGACCAGCACGCCGAGTAATCCACCACCGAATGTCATCAGAACGGCTTCAGCTACAAACTGTAATAGGATGTCTCGACGTTTAGCTCCGACGGCTCGGCGTATACCGATTTCGCGAGTTCGTTCTGTTACAGACACCAACATGATGTTCATGACTCCGATTCCTCCAACTAGAAGCGAGATCCCTGCGATCGATCCAAGAAGTATTACGAACGTTCCCTCTGTTCCCTCAAGTGTTTCTATGGTGTCTTGCTGGGTAATGATAAGAAAATCGTCGTCGTCATCGACGCCAAGTTCGTGGCGTAGTCGAAGCACGGTAGATATATCGGTTCGGGCGTCATCAACGGTGCTCTCTGACGTTGCGAGGGCATTGATCGATGAAACGGAGATCGAATCGACCGGGCCTTTGCCATTGTTCATTCGATAGTGTGCCGTTGTGATTGGGATTAGAACGGAGTTGTCTGGATTGAATAACGAACCTTCCTGACTTTCCAATACGCCGACAACTGTGAACTCGCGTCCTGAGATTTTTATAGTTGCTCCAATCAGGTCTCTCTGTGCGAACAGAGTTTTCCTGATTTCAGAGCCAAGAATCACTACGTTGGAGATGTTTGCGACGTCGGCATTCGAGATATTTCGACCCGATTCAATGATTAGGTTTCGGGCTTCTAGGTATTCGGCTGTTATGCCTACTCCACTAACAAACATGTTTTCTGAACCGAAAGTTGCTGCTCCTGAGAACGAGTTTTCGGGGGCTACGAGCCGGACATCAGGAGCAAAGACATCGTCTTTGAGAGCTAGAGCGTCGGCCAGACTCAGGACATCAGAGTTTCCTCCGCCACCAAAAAAGGTGAATCGAAGCGCCTGTGCTCCGGGACTAACAGTTATTAGATCGGCACCAAGATCGGAAATTCGTGATGTTACCGAGACTTGCGCACCTCGCCCAACTGCCATCATGGCGATCACGGACGAGACGCCGATAACGATCCCCAGAAGAGTTAACCCGGCTCTGAGTTTGTTGGCTCCAATAGAAGATAGAGCAGTTGTTAGCAGGAGACCGGCGTTCATTCTGACGTCTCAGCACTTACGTTGAGATTGGTGATGGGAGTATCGCGGTCTGTCACGATCCTATCTTCGACGATTCTGCCGTCACGGAATGCGATCACACGCTTCATGGCTTCAGCTACCTCGGGGTCATGAGTGACGACAACGATTGTTTTGCCATCGACTTCATTGAGTGACCGAAGCATCTTGATCACTTCACCACTAGATTTTGTGTCGAGGTTGCCCGTTGGTTCATCCGCAAGAATTAGTTCTGGATTTTTGACCAACGCACGCGCGATACCGACGCGCTGCTGTTCTCCACCCGACATCTGCATTGGTCGGTGGTCGTATCGTTCGGACAGACCTACTCGGTCAAGGGCAGTTCTTGCTGCGGCTCTGCGATCCTTGCCGCTGTATCCACTCGAATATTTTAGGGGTAGCTCAACGTTGCTGAGAGCGGTCTCTCGTGGTAGCAAGTTGTAGCTTTGGAACACGAATCCGAGCTGACGTGAGCGAGTTTCTGCAAGTTGGTCGTCAGATAAACCAGAAACATCTTGTCCGTTGAGTACGAACGAACCCGACGATGGTTGATCGAGACAGCCGAGCGTGTTCATCAACGTCGATTTACCTGAACCAGATGGTCCGATGATAGCGACCATCTCACCTTGATCGATGGTCAGACTGATGCCATCGAGCGCTCTTACCACGTAAGTTCCGATCTGGAATTCACGCGTGACTTCGGTCAATTCGATGACTGGAACAGGTTGGATGGTGTTCGTGGTCATCGACCGCCACCACGTTGTCCGGTGAATCCGCCCCCAGGTAGGCCACTTGGAATTCGGATAGTGCCGCCGCCGCCGAACAATTGCTGGAGTGGGTCGACAGAATCGGCGATTGTCATCAAGACTTCTTGACCTTCGGTGAGACCAGACTCGATGACTACCCAGAAATCGTCGCTAGCTCCAAGTGTGATCTCAGTTGTGATGAAGCCGTTTTCAGTAACGACGTCTACAGTTGATAGTGTAAAACTGCCGCCAATAGCTTGGAGCGGGACGAGTAACGCGTTATCGATCTGATTCAGTACGATAGTCACCGTAGCACTGAGTCCTTCGATGAGATCGACGTCATCTGGTGGTATTAGCGCGATTGTAAGCGGGAATTCAATCACACCTTGCAGGTTTACGCCGTCACCTATCTCGTCTACCAGCCCTTCCAGAACTTGATCAGGCAAAGCGTCTAAAGTCACAGCTACTTGATCGCCGATTTTTAGCGAAAGAACGTCGATTTCATCAACGGTGCCGTCGACTGTGATCACTGTCGGGTCGAGTATGTCGATTGTCGGAGTGGCTCTGTTGACTATGTCACCTGGCGCCACAGATATAGACGAGATAATTCCAGCAAACGGAGCTGTCAAATTCACCGCAGCCAGTTCGCTGCGGGTGTTGTCGAGATTAGCGCTCGCCTCATTTACCGTTGCTGTAGCCTGTTTGATCTGAAGTGCATCGAGCGCACCAAGCTCTGCCAAAGTGGTCTCAGCATCTTTTTCTAGTTCAATCTTTTCAGCTAGTGTCGCAGCGAGAGCATCAATATCGATGTCGTTCACACTCTTGGTTAAATCTTCAACAGCGGTCTCAGCATCTTTTTCTAGTTCAATCTTTTCAGCTAGTGTCGCAGCGAGAGCATCAATATCGATGTCGTTCACTATCTCGACTACTTCTTCAGCCGCGATTTCGACAGATTCTTGTGCAGCATCGATGAGGATTTGCTGTGATTTCACTGCAGCAAGTGCATCGTCAACTGCTTCTATATGTACTTTTTCAGCTGTGACTTTCACTTCCCAAGCGTCGTCGATCTCCGCGCTAGGACACCGGGCGGTGAGCGAAGTGGTTTCGCAGTTGGTGAGGATTGGGTAAGGCGTCAAATGAGTCCACACCCACACAACAGACTCGTTCCAGGGCGTTTCCAGATCGTCTTGTGGACTATCGGCTGTTGCAATTGACTCGCTAAATATGTTGTCTACGGGGCTTCCCCAATTTTTGAAGAGTATCGACGGTTCTAGTGATCGGTCTGCTTTGGTCACAATGCTGCCGAACCAACCTGAAATCTGTGATGAGTAATCATTTACGGCTTCATCCAATACTTCTTGGGCTGCAGCTACTAGTTCGTCTTGTGCTTCGGCATCGTCATCTGCGGTTAATAAGGCATCAGTCAAGGCTTCATTAGCGTCGCTCAGTTTGTCTTTGGCTTTAATCAAAGCCGGGCTATCGGTGTTACTGCCTGTTGTGTATTCAGCAAGAGCCGAACGTGCGTCCATTGAGTTAACTCTGGCATCCGCCAGATTAGATTCTGCAACGGCTATTTCTAGCGATGATGCTCCGTTGATTAGATCGGTTAGATCTTCACCGGCGTTGATTGAGTTAACTCTGGCATCCGCCAGATTAGATTCTGCAACGGCTATTTCAAGTGAAGATGCTCCATTTAGTAGATCTGCGAGGTTTTCACTGGCATCTTGTAGTGCTATTTCGGCATTTGCAACGGAAGATTCGAGTGCGGCGATAGTTACGTCGTCAAGAATAATAAGTAACTGACCTTCAAAGACAGGCTCTCCCTCTTCCACCAATAGCTCTGCAATAGTTCCTGAAATATCGAACCGTAGACTTTCAAGTTCAGGAAATGTTACTGAACCAGATGCAGTGACATCGTCCAGTAGCGTGCCGCGTTTTACTGCGACGGGACGACGATTGTCATCGACAATGTCATCGTCGAGCAAGAACACTTGTGCGCTGAAATACGCTCCGATTGCGACAGCGGTTGTTAGGACCAGAAAAACACCAATTTTAATAGAGGAAATCCCAACAAATCCCCATTGTGATCGGACAGCGGTTTTGGTTCGTGGCATTACTTTTCGTTCAGATGAAGATAGATCCACCTGTTGATCCTTAGGACTTGTCATTGGAATTTCGATTTATCGGTTAGTAGATAAAAGAGTTGAGATTAGGTTCGACTTGCTGGAAGGAGGATTCGGAATATGGTTCCTGAATCTGCGTCACTTGTTACAGAAATTTCTCCACCGTGAGCTTCAACAAGTCGTTTGACGATCGTTAGCCCTAATCCAGCTCCGCCGGTTGCCCGGTTTCGGCTTTGATCTGCACGGTAAAACTGATCGAATATTCGTGGTAGATCAGCTTCAGAAATACCGATTCCGGAGTCGGTGACAATTATTTTGACATCGTCGTAATCGCCTATAATATCTACACTGATCGAACCGCCATTTGGCGTGTGTGTTAGCGCATTTTCAATAAGGTTAGAAATGATTTGACGTATTCGAGTTTCATCGAAATCTACCACGGTGTCATTGCCATTCACTGAGATGTTGAAGGATATTCCGCGCTCTCGGGCGCGCTGACTGAAGTGGGCGACTGAATCTTTAATCACTGGTACTGGAGAGCCATGTAATTTGTTAAGAGCAAGGGCTCCTGCATCAGCGATTGCAAGAATACGGAGATCCTCAATTAGTTTCGAAAGATGGATGGTTTGACTGTGGAGTGTGTCGATAGTTTCGTCATTGGGTTCGACCACTCCGTCTTTGATCGCTTCAAGGTAGCCCTGAATATTCGTCAGCGGTGTGCGAAGCTCGTGGGCGACATCGGCTGTCAATTGGCGTCGTTGGTCAACTGCATGTTGAAGATCGCTGGCCATAGTGTTGAACGTATTGGCGAGTTTGCCGATTTCATCAGTTCCACTTTCCGGGACTCTCTGGCTAAGATCTCCAGCTCCCAAACTGCTCGCAGCTGCCGTTAGATTACGCACTGGAGCGAGCGCTTGGCGAGTTAGAAGCATGACGATTAACAGGCCGGCAAATCCAGCTGCTATCCCTGCGATCAATAATGATCGTTGGAACGATGCTTGCAGATTGCTCAACGGTGGATCGACGAATTCGAGTACTTCGGAGACGAGGTCACCAGTTGCTTGAGAGGGTACTTGTGTAGGTGGAGGGGCTTGTCTAGGTGGTTGTGCGTTGAGGAGGCGTGATAGACGAGATGCGTAGAGCTCTCGCATTGAAAGCGGGCGTTCATTTAGGCTGGGTTGCTCATCTACCAACATGTAACCGATCAACTCGCCATTAACTATCACGGGGCGCTTGGTGAATCGGGCAGGCCTTGTATATCTCTCGGCGAATGTTTCTAAAAGACCTTGAGCATTTCGTACTAGTTCGTGGGAGTCGGCAACGATTAATCCGGAGTCAGATTCGAACGCTACTCGCCACCCGAACAAGTTGCCTACCTGTTGAACGGCGTATTGGACTTCGTCCCAGTCTTGATTCGCTTCGAACGTGTCTTTCACTAGCTGTTCGGCACGTTCTGTTCGAGCGAACTCGATCTCCGCGGCGAAACGATCAGTCTCTACTTGAGTAGCGTAAGCCGAGTAGACACTAACAGCAGTGATCGACAGCGCGAGCACGAGCGCGAATCCTAGAGTGAGCCTTGCTTGAAGACTGAATATCCAGCTAAACATTGAACCTGTATCCAACTCCGTACATAGTTTTCAGATGTTGCTTGTTTGGATTGGCTACTTCTAGTTTCTTTCTGAGATTGGAAACATGTGTGTCGACCGTTCGGTCATATCCTGAGAAATCGTAACCAAAGACATGCTCAATTATTTGTTCACGGGACACAGTGCGACCATGGCCTTCGATGAAGTATGCCAACAGTCGGAATTCTGTTGGAGTGAGTTCGATTTCATCACCAAGCACGGTTGCAGATCGACGGTCGAGATCAATAGCTACATCTCCGGCGCTCACGGTACTGCCGGTTTCTTGCCGCTTCACAGTTGCCTTTGATGCTCGCCTCAACACTGCATTGACGCGTGCGACCAGTTCTCGTGGGCTAAAGGGTTTTGAAACATAGTCATCGGCTCCGAGATCGAGTCCGGATAGTCGATCATCTTCTTCGACTCTCGCAGTCACCATGATGATGGGGACTTCAGACTCTTTCCGAACGTTTTTACAAACCTCAATACCGTCAATGCCAGGTAGGTTGAGATCTAGAAGCACAATATCAGGTGTTTCGTCGAGAGCCATCTGAAGTCCTGACAGACCATCTTCAGCCGCTAGCACTCTGTACCCAGCTTGCACTAGATAAAGCCTGATGAGCTGCGAGACTGACTTGTCATCTTCGACGACAAGGGCTGTAAGTTCGGTTTGTTGTTCAGTAGTGACCATGAGGGACAATGATATTAGCTAAGGGCAATTGCCCAGTGGATAGGCTGAAGTTGTCGGGGAGCGGGAGGTCTTCGAATTGCTCGAATAAACATTTCTGTACCTAAGTTGTACTTCAGAGATGTCAAGATTTTGTGTAGAAGTATGGAAAATATCCAGATGGACACAAAGGTTTGTTTCGGGCGGGTAATCGCTGCCATGGTGGTTGGAAAATACTTGTTGTAGATGCTCAGATATTTTGGAGGCGCTAGTTACGACCCTCGATGATTCAGGTTTTCAGACTTCCGCTGCGTCAGACGGTCGTGGGGCTCTTAGGACGTTTACGAATTCCAACCACAGTTCGTGGTGTTGGATCTCGTAATGCTGATGATGAACGGTGTTGAGTTTGGTACATAGCTTCTTGAGCAGCATGCCAAGGCTAACCAGCCGAATCAACCGAAACGACGTGCTAAGCCTGCGGCTTGTACGGTCAGATGACCACGTCGAGTTAGAGTTCGCCGTCGTCAAGCCTCGTAAACACAGCTAACGATCTAATAAGAAAACGCCCTCATCATCAAGGCGTTTTTGTTTTGGCCTAGTTTTACGTAAGCAATCGGCTTGGTACTAAAAAATTGGTACCCCCGGAGGGACTCGAACCCACAACCTACAGGGTAGAAACCTGTTGCTCTGTCCAGTTGAGCTACGGGGGCACTCACACTATTCTAAGGGTAACCATGCCGGAGGGAGCAATGCTGTTTAGAAGAAAATTAGCCAACGGCACCGCTATTGCGGAGTCGTTGAACTTCTTTTGGCTTTAAAGAAAGGAGGCTGGCGAGTATATCGTCGGTATGTTCGCCCAGCGATGGTCCAGGTGAAACAACTTGATTGGAACCTTCCGTCGATATTGCCGAACTCACTTGTTTGATCGTTCCGTAAGTCGGGTGTTCAACCTCGACGATCAGGCCACGTGCCTTGATTTGTTCGTCTTCGAATGCTTGTTCGATCGAATTAACTGGTCCAGACGGTACGATGCCCCTGAAACGATCTAGCCATTCGGCGTTATTTTTTTTCAATAGTCGCTCGGAAAGTATCGGAATCAGAATTTTACGATTGTCGTAGCGCAATGCGAAATTAGCGAATTTTTCGTCAGAAATTAGTTCTGGCAATTCGATGAGTTCAGCGAATCTGCGCCAAAAATGTTCTTTGGCACAAAAAACGTTAATCCACCCATCACGTGTCTGGAAGTTCTGAGCAGGCACCAACATCTGGTGCGATGAACTGGGCGTTCTTGACGGTTGCCAGTCGGAATTCATTTGCCAAGATCCAAAATAGGTGAGCATCGATACAGCGGTGTCGAGCAAGCTGACATCGACGTCTCTGCCAACACCCGTTGTGTTGGCCTCGAGCAGAGCAGCTACTAAACCAAGAGCAGCGGCATAGCCTCCGGCGAAGTCGATTATCGATACTCCGGCTTTTTCCGGAGGTCCATCTGGTTTGCCCGTAATCGACATGTAACCGGCCATCGCTTGCATTATCGGATCGTAGCCAGGTTCTGCGACTCTAGGGCCTGTACGTCCAAATCCTGAAAGTGAGCATGTGACTATCGATGGGTTTAGTGAACGTAGCGTTTCGTAGGTGAGACCGAGCTTTTCTGGGAGATCGCCACGTAGATTGTTGAAGACCGCATCTGACTTTTCGACAAGCTGATGAAATATTTTCACGCCTTCTGGCTTACGAAGATCAATTGCAATCGATTTCTTACCGCGGTTGAAGGATTGGAAATATAGAGAATCGGCGTCGTTGGTTGCGGGTGGGACATAACGCGCTACGTCTCCACCTGTCGTCGGATCTTCTATCTTTATTACTTCCGCACCAAGATCGGCAAGGTTCATAGTAGCGAAAGGTCCAGCACCGAACTGCGAGATGGCGAGGATGCGGATGCCGTGCAGGGGGGCTTTTCTCAGCGGCTGTTCGGTCAAGTTAAGGATTCCGAATCTTGGGCAATTTTGCCCTCGCCGAGAGTTGGGTGATTTTTTTTAGGAATGAGCACGTGTCGTCGAACGACCATTACGCGCTCTTCACGTTGGTTCGTTACTTCGGTTTCGAGGTAAACGACCCCTCGATCACCTTTGGACGTTACTCGTAGTGCAAGGATGGTCGACCTTGTGTAGATGGTGTCACCGTGAAAAGTCGGAGCTTCGTGTTTTACCGATTCATAATCTAAGTTTGCGATTGCTCGGAGTGAAATATCGTTAACTGTTTGTCCGATAGCAATAGCGAGGACTAGGAGCCCGTTTACAAGATTTTGTCCGTGCTGGGTGCTCTTGGCGTAGTGGGCATCAATGTGAACGGGGTGTTGGTTTTGCGTTAGAAGTGAAAACCACGAATTATCGGTCTCAGAGATGGTTCTACCAGGCCAATGCTTAATTACCTGACCAACTTTGAAGTCTTCGAAATAGTTTCCGTTACTCATTTTTATATTCTGTTCTTGATAGCACGAGGTGTTTAGTTTGAATCGTCATAAAATCCGGCATTTCGGAGTACGTTTTGGGCCCTCAGAATAACCGGCATGTCGATCATCTCTCCATCCAGTGATATTGAACCTCTGCCGCCTGCTTCAGCTTCAGCCGCTATTGCGAGCACTCGGCGAGCGCGATCAATTTCCGCGACGGTAGGCATAAATATCAATTCAATCACTTCTACTTGGGAAGGGTGAATGGCGAGCTTACCTTTGTAACCTATGGATTTGGCGAGAAGTGATTCGTCTCGCAGCCCTTGGGAATCTCGGAATTTCGTAAATGGCGTGTCAAGAGCATGAACGCCGGCAGCCCTTGCGGCCATCGCTACAGCCGAGCGAGGGTAGGCGAGTCCTGGTTCAAGCGCTGTTTGGGTGTTGGCTTCCGTTTCATCGACTGTGCGGCTAATCCCCATATCGGCTGAAAAATCTTCGGCGCCGAAAGCTGCCCACCGAATACGATCGCTGGATTTGCAGATCGAATAGGCGTTGATTACTGCTTCTGCACTCTCGAGAAACGGAAGGATGGTTGTACGTCCAATTGACACTCCAGCTCGACGTTCTGCGTTGACAAGTATCGCTTCTAGATCAGCTACTTCATTTGCGTTACCGATTTTGCCGATGGATATTCCGATGATGTCATTCGAAATAACTGCATTAATGTCATCTTCGGCAAGACCTGATGCCATTGAATTGACTCGTGGGATAAGCAATTTTTTAGCTTTTGCTAGATACGGAATGTGCTCTGCCACGATTCGTCTGGCTGTCTGCTTTTCGCTGGAAGGGACCGAATCTTCGAGGTCAGGGATCAGCCATTTAGTATCAAATCCAACGGCTTTCTCCAGCATTTTGGGTTGGTTGCCGGGTACGAACAGGAGAGTTCGTGGGTATGAGATTGGTTCGTTCAAGACTGTGATTCTTTTACTGTCGTTGAGATGGTGACGCTAAAATTATCGTGAATCATATAAGCGATGAAGCGATGTTAGGGTGGTCGTAATCCCAGTTGATGGTCTTATAGGATTGAATTATTCTCATTTAGAGGCTTGATTTGGTGCTCAACGGGTGCCGGAATGACATTGTGAATCTATGAATATGTTCCTTCTAGCTGCCGAAACCGACCCTGTCGCAAAGGCTGTTGAATCGCTTCTCTCCAACATCTCCGGCTTCCAGCGTCTGACGGCTCAAGAATTCTCGGGTATTGATTTTGGATCTGAGGATGTTCTCCTCCTCGGTGAGAATGGGACGTCTAATGAATTGATCTCCCAAGCTGAATTACCTTCAGTAGGGATGATCCAGAACATTGGTTGCACGCCATCACCTGCACTTCTCGCGAACGCTTCACGATCAGAGTTGCAGGTAATTGTTGCAGGGATTTCACCGAACATTGCTCCTAGAGTCGCTAATCGAGTAATTGGTTTTACTGGGCCGTTAACTGTTCGTCCGCTGCCCGATTGGGGCGTGATTGGTGTCGGAGAAGTTGGGGTTGAGGTCGTAAAAAAAGCACTTGCTACTCGGTCTTCAGTTGGGATTGCCGAGATCCGAACGCCAAGATCGGGATTGTTGACCGAACTGGGCGTTCGTCGACATTCACTGGATCTTCTGGTCGCAGGTTCGGATGTGATTACGATTCACGTTCACGCCGGTTCCACAACCTCACCATTAATTTCCGACCGCGAATTGAGATTGATGAAGTCAGATGCGGTTCTGATTAACACTTCAAGCTCTTCAGTTGTAGATGAGAGTGCTGTTATTGAGGCGCTGGAACGCGGCGAAATCGCCGGTTATGCCACAGACTGCCCAGGTGACGCTATTTCCACTGCCGATGAATCTTTGGCTGCATCGGGAAAGTTGATTGTCACTACTAATCCTCTGACGAATCAAATTGGTGCACCTCAACAGCTCGCCAAGTATATTTTAGCAAATGCAGAAGCGTTCAAAAGCAAATCGACTGTTCGTGGAATATACGAACCGATTGATTTTCCTACGATTGGTGACCCAAGCTTTTGGTCATCACGGATGAGTCCACGTCAGGACTGAGCCTAATCGGCTGCTGGTGATGATGCTTCGATCTTGTCGATTCTAATCGCGCACGCCTTAAATTCAGGCGTTTCAGTGATGAAATCGTAAGCATCTGAAGTGAGCCGATTTGTCTGAGTTAAGTCTGGGAATGCAAAGCTCATGAACACAGTTCCGTGGGGTGATGTATCCGTCACTTTGATAGGAACTTCGACAGATCCTCTTCTGGAACTGACGGTGACTTTCTGACCGTCGACGAGTTCCATTTGCTCCGCATCGAACGGATTGATCTCAGCAAGCTCCGACGGAACCAGTAGTTCAAACCCTGTAGCGCGGCCAGTTTGGGTGCCTGTGTGATATGTCGAACGACGCCTGCCGGTAGTGAGTATTAATGGATATTCAGAGTCGGTTGGCTCTGCTGGTGGAATGTGATCCACAGGGGCAAAGTAGCCGGGCATTCCAGAGTCCATCTCGTTTTCGTGCAGAAACCGAGTCCCTGGATGATCTTCAGTTGGGCATGGCCACTGAAGACCGCCTTCGGAATCCAAACGGTCGTAAGTAATACCGGTAAATATCGGTGCCAGCTGTCTCATCTCATCCCAAACGTCAGAGGATGAGTGCAGGTTTTGGACCACTCCGAATCGTTTCATAATGTCCAACAAAATGTCGACATCTGTGCGTGATTCGCCAACCGGTTTTATAGCCGGCCTGACGCGTTGAACTCGCCGCTCACTGTTAGCGAAAGTACCGTCGGATTCAGCAAATGATGCAGCTGGTAAAACAACGTCGGCAAGCTTTGCCGTGTCGGTCATGAATATGTCTTGAACCACGATGAAGTCAGTAGCTTCGAGCGCCGCTTGAGCATGATTAGTATTAGGGTCAGAAATAACAGTATTTTCGCCCATAATATAGGCCGCTTTCACCTTGCCTCGAAGCATCTGATCCATCGCTGTAATTTTCGTAATTCCGCGACGTTTTGGAAGGTCCGCACCCCACGCTTTTTCGAACTTTTCACGCACACCAGGCCGTTCGATTTTTTGGTAGCCCGGAAGGTCGGTCGGCAGTGCTCCAGAATCGGACGCACCCTGCACATTATTTTGACCTCGAAGCGGGTTCACTCCTGCATTTGGTTTCCCAAAATTCCCACCGAGCATACCTAGATTCGCCACCGATTGAACATTGTGCGATCCGCAAGAGTGCTCGGTGATCCCGAGCGTGTAGCAAATAGCCGCCTTTCCAGACGCAGCTGCGTATTCTCGGGCGGTAGCGATAATGTCTTCGGCGGGAACGCCGCAGATTTCTGCTGCATATTCGGGCGTGTAGAACTCGACATGCTTAGCGAGTTCATCGAAGCCTTCTGTGCGGTTTTCGACGTAGTCTCGATCGTAGAGTCCTTCTTTGATCATCACGTGGGCGAAGGCGTTGAACAGCGGAATGTCAGTGCCGATGTTGATTTGTAAATGTCGAGTCGCCCATTTAGTCAGTTCGATCTTGCGAGGGTCGATCACTATAAGTTTTGCGCCGTTTTTGACAGCGCGTTTCATTCGCAGTGAGATTACCGGATGTGCCTCAGTCGTGTTTGATCCTACGACCAACAGAAGATCGGTTCCTGCTAACTCTTCAATCGAGTTAGTCATGGCACCTTTGCCAACCATGACCGCCATACCGGCGACCGTTGGAGCGTGTCAGGTACGGGAACAGTTATCGATATTGTTAGTACCGAAACCTATCCTGGCGAACTTCTGCATCAGATAATTAGCTTCTGTGACCGTACGCGCTGACGACCAGCAAACGAGAGAATCGGGACCTGAATCATCTCGAATGGCGGTGAATCGTTTTGTGACTAGATTGAGAGCTTCGTCCCACGACGCACGCCTGAACGCACCCTTCTCTTTGATGAGAGGGTATTTGAGTCGTTCGTCGCTTTTAACGAACTCCCACGATGCGAACTGACCTTTTACGCAAAGAGAGCCGCGGCTTGGAGCATCGAAATCCGGCTCAGTCCCCTTTAGTTGACCGTCTTCAGTGAGCAGATGAATACCGCAGCCAACTCCGCAATACGGACAGATCGTTTTTGTTCGTTCAAGATTTTCGGCTTTCGTAGTGCCGACGATCTTTTTGTCTGTGAGTGCTCCGGTGGGGCAGGTGTTGATGCATTGGCCACAGAACGTGCAAGGCGATTCAAGAAGTTTATTGTTGAAGAAAGAGGCGATTGTATTTTCTTGCCCACGCCCTTTAACTGTGATTGCTCCGGCTTGCTCCCAATCATTACAGATGTTTGTGCAGCGGAAGCATGAGATGCAGTAGTCGTAATCACGCTGGATGAACGGATTGTCGTCGTTAGCTTTCTCTCGAACAACTAATGAAGGAAATGCATCCCATTTCGCATCGTATTCTTCAGTGGCAGTGTGCAGTTCACATTTCTTGAATGAAACGCATTTGGGACAGTTGACAGGGGATGACGTTTCAGAGAGCAACATTTCAAGAATAGTCTTGCGATAGTCGGTGATCGAATCGGAGTGTGTTTCAACCCGCATTTCTTCTGAAGCAAAGGCGGTGCATGCGGCGACCTGCTCTATTTGTCCGTTTACGTCGACATCTACTAAGCACATTCGGCAAGTGCCCTGAGGGCCAGTTCGTTCGTCATAACACAATGTTGGCACGTCGAAGCCGGCAGATCTGATGGCGTCGAGAACCCGAGCGTCGGTACCACAATCAATCGTGATTCCGTTCACTTCTACATTGAGTCTATTTTTGACTTGTGTTGTCATAGGATGAAATGTTGTTATTCGTTAGCCAATACGATCAAGCTGTGCCTGCAGTTAGTTTAGCTTAGAGACTATGCACAATTGACCTGAGATGAGTTACGAATCGTTGTTAGATGAACTTGAAGCTGAAGACTCGGCTTGAACTTCTTTGATGCGACGCCACACGATCCAAATTGCGATTACCGAGATCGTGCCGATGATTGGAATATCGAACGGCTTCGAGACGTCTCGAATCGAATCGTAGTTCTCACCAAGAAGAAATCCACCCCATGCTAGACCTAGCGTCCAAGGTAGGGCACCTATAAACGTGAAAATGGCGAATCGGGTCACGTTCATTCTCGCGATTCCGGCAGGGATCGAGATGAATCCTCGAACGCCAGGAATCATTCTAGCGACAAACACAGTGAGTTCTCCTCGAGTTTGGAACCACCGTTCGGCTCGTTCAAGGTCTTTCTGAGTGATTAGGACGTACTTGCCGTACTTCTTGATGAAAGGACGCCCCCCCGCTCGTGCGACGTAATATTCGGCTAGTGATCCGATCAAGCTTCCGATTGCTCCCCAGAAACCTGCAAGGAATACGTAGTTGACTCCGTGACCGCGATCTAGAACGAGTCGCCAGCCCGCGAGCGGCATGATCACTTCGCTTGGTAAGGGAATGGCTGTGCTTTCGATCGACATCAAGACGACAACGCCAAACCATCCCATGAAGTCGTACACGTCAGTGGAGAACGTCAGAACCAATGTCTCGAGCGCGTGAATGAGATCGGTCATCGGATCTATGGGAGTTTCTCCAAAAGGTGTCGGAAAGCAGAAGAGCAGAAGTGCTGAGCCGTAGGAGTAGACGTACTTTAATGTGATACCCCCCCCTCAAATCAACATTAGTAATTCTAACAGCGGTCCTGTTTATTAACGATCAAATTCTGTAACAGCAGCGCGCACTGGCTTCAAGGCTGTTTGAACTGGAAGGTCGACGGAGAGGGCACTCGGTTAGTGATCATGGGGAATTCCTCAAGCAAAGCCTCGTAATGGGTGGCCTGTGAGTCTTTGCCGAGCGACTTGAGGTATTAAGCATTGGCTGACTGACACGACTCCGTGTAGCGCTCATCTGACATGCGACATGCACTAACCATTAATGCAGCGTTGGATTGCAGCAGTTAGCTTGCATTGCGCACACTGGCACCCATCTCTACGCATACGTTATGTAAAAAGTGAGCACTATCCGCACCAAATGTAAACAAGAGCAAATCATACTTGTTAAATAGTATAAAAAAATGAAAGTTCCTAATTAGTTTTATATTTGTACAAAACTAATTAGGAATAAAAACGGAACAAGTTCTTGACTAACCCGAGCATATTTTTGTACTCTGTAGCGGTGTTGTTAGAGATGGTTAAAGTCAAATTGTTTTCGGTGACAGTGCTGGAAACGCTTGAAACCCGTCGCCAATTCATACGGTGTTTGGATCGTCAGGCAGCTACATTCAAGTCAGATACTCGACTCAACTACAGGGGGGAAGAATGAAAGGATCAAAAACTAAGAAAATGGTTCTCGCTGAACGGAAGCTGAGGCGTCCGCTTGAGCGTGCATTGCCGGAAATGGTGAATGAGGTTGGTCTCACTGGCGCTGCGAAACGCATTGGGGTTAGTAAAGCTACGTTGAGCTATTGGCTATTGAAATTGGGTATTGAAATCCGCCGAGTTGCTCTTGCTCCCGGCGAAGAAATCGAGATCAGGCGCATTTCTGGCTCATGAATCTCATTCGCTGCTTGTTCTAATCAAATTCAGCTTGGAATTCTCTCCAGTTGTAGATTGACCCTGTTTGGGGCTGTTGCTAACGTGGATTGACGAATGATTTTTCCGGCTGACTTTCATTACTAACAAGCCAGCTGAATCAAAGGAGGGAACAGTGCCGGGCAAACGCATATATCTATTATTAGTGGCTTCGATTGCAACTCTTTTTGTGATCTCAGCATGCTCTGAAGAGGTAATTCCGACTCAAGAGCCAGTTGAATTCCAGCCAACAGCGGCTGTAGAGGTCGATCGACCTGACAATTCGGGTGACGACGACGAGCCAGTCGTTGAAGCTCCTGCGACAGATGTTGGTGATGCAGATGCAGGTAAAAACCTGTTCGTGAGCTGTAGTGCCTGCCACGCAACCGATGACAAGAAGGTTGTTGGTCCTGGTCTCGGCGGAGTTTACGCACGAGCAGGGGATCGAACGTCCCTCGACGCAGACGCCTATATTGCGCAGTCAATTAGAGAGCCTAATGCTTTCGTTGTTGATGGCTTCTCTCCACTCATGCTATCGTTCGATTACCTCAGCGAATCTGATGTCTTGAACTTAATTGCATACTTGAAGACTCTCGACTAACCAATCGAAGCCTATACAGATAATTGAAAACGCCCCGAGATTTACTCGGGGCGTTTTTTTGCGTTGAAGATCATGCCGCTTTCTCGAATTGCACGGCAGTTAGTCCATAGGCGTCTACGACCAGGTGGCTCCTACAATTGAGGCGGCCTGATACCCGGCACCGAAGCCGTTATCGATGTTTACGACCGATACACCAGGCGCGCACGAGTTCATCATGGCTAAGAGGGCCGCAACTCCACCGAGACTGACGCCGTAGCCAACGGAGGTCGGCAGGGCGATCACAGGTGCTTTGACGAGTCCACCAACAACGCTGGGCAGTGCGCCTTCCATTCCAGCGACCACAATCACGACTCGAGCGTTGCTAAGTTCGTCGATCCGCCCTGAAAGTCGGTGAAGGCCAGCAACACCGACGTCGGTGATCATTTTCACGTCGCAGCCCATGAGCGAAGCCGTCAGAACCGCTTCACGCGCTATAGGTAAATCGGATGTTCCCGCTGCGACAACGACTACGCCTTTGAGCAGATCTTTTTTATTTCGTCGGTCTGCCCAAATTGCCCGTGGCCCCTCTTCCCAAACAGCATCCGGTACGGCTTTCTGGAACAATACAAACGCTTCTTCCGAAGATTTGGTGACTAAAACAACATCGGAATTCGCATAGATTTTCTCGGCAATTTCCGCAGTGTCTTTTGGTGTTTTACTTAGTCCATATACTACTTCAGGAAATCCGATTCTTCCCCCACGATCATGGTCTATATTGGCGAAACCTAGATCGGAAGTAGGCGCCGTTAGGCTCAGCTCGGATGTGGCTCGTTCTACCGAAATTTTACCGTCGGCTACAAGTTGCATGATTTCGCTGATTTGAGATTTATTCATGGACGATCGAGCAGTTATCTGAGGGTGGATGGTGAGCTGTTTAGAGAGCCGTTCAGTGTTTGAGTTACGTATCTTATCTGGGCTGGGACTTACATGAAATGGCTCACAAACCACACCACGCTAAATTGACCAACCCTTGTGGTCGTACCTATACTTCGACCGCCTATATTGTGGAATTGTGCGTGCGCACATTAGCATTATGAGAGTGATAAGAGGATTAGCATGCAGGTAACTTGCCTTCGAGAAAATCTAAGCCGTGGATTAGCTAATGTCAGCCGGGCCGTAGCGTCTAGAGCTACGTTGCCTGTAACTCAAAATGTGCTTCTTGAAGGTGACAACGGTCAACTCAAACTGACCGCGACGAATACCGAGATATCCATCAGTACGTGGATCGGTGCGCAGATCGAAGGCGAGGGGAGTATCACCGTTCCCCACAGAATGTTGACCGACTTTGTGAACTCACTCCCCGGACAGACAGTAAAAATCGACTTCCAGAATGACCCGGTAGGCGTAATCGTCACTTGCGACAAGTTTAATGGCACTATCAACGGCATAGCGGCTGAAGAATTCCCACCGATTCCTACAGTGGACAGCGAATCGTCCGTGACAATTCCTGCAGACACATTTCGTGGTGCGCTTGGGCGAGTCGTATTTGCTGCTGCTACTGATGATTCTCGTCCCGTTCTAACTGGTGTGAAGATTGAACTAGCAGACGATTCGTTCACGTTAGCTGCTGCCGACGGATTCCGCCTTGCAGTCGAGACTGGGAAGCTTGGAACTTCCGTTGAAACGGAAGTTGGTGTGATTGTTCCTGCTAAAACTCTTGCCGAGGTTGAACGATTGCTAGGCGACGGATCTTCAAGCGTGGAGTTGTCCATCGATGCCAACGGTCGATCTGCCAAGTTCCGTTTAGATACCTCTGAAGTAGTGACTGCGCTGGTGCAGGGTACGTTCCCTGACTACGAAAAGCTGATTCCGACTAGCTACGGCACCAAAGCGACTGTTGATCTTTCAAGCATGGTTCAGGCGACGCGTGCAGCTTCGATTTTCGCCAGAGATGGAAGTGGAATCATCAGGATCATCGTAAGTCCGGGTGAAGACGATGGTGTAGGAGCAGTGAAGGTCATCTCGCGAGCAGAAGAAGTTGGTTCAAACGAGAACGAACTCGATGCAAAGGTAGAGGGCGAAGAAACCAAGGTTGCGTTCAATAGTAAGTTCCTAATGGATGTTCTGAACGTGATGAATGGCGATGACGTCGATTTGGAAACCACGACTCCATCGAGTCCCGGAGTATTCCGGTCGGGTAAGCACGAAGGTTATACACACGTAGTAATGCCGATGTTCGTCCAATGGTGACCTATATTGGAATGCAGGTCATCTAAGAGTGTAGTCGCTCCCGCTAGATCGACTTTATCTCGATGATCCGTCGCCTTTACTCTCAACCTTGAGATCAAGTTTCTTCAACATGATTCATCTTATGCAGCTTTTCAAGGGTCTTATGAATATCGGGCGGTAACGGACCTGCCTGTGCGGCCACGATGCTCTCCTCGATCTCCCCGGGTGTGGATGCACCCACCAAGATAGTCGAAAGTCCTCGATTGGCTATTAAGAAACGAACTGTCAATGCAGCGATCGAAATGCCGGTATCCTTGCCCAATTTGATGATGCGCTCATCTGAGAATATGGCTCCAGTTTGCGCCAGAGGACCTTTCAGAGCCAATTGAGATGGCGAAGGTTCATCTGATACGCCCAAATCCCGTTTAGCGAAGATCCCTCCTACGACATAGGCGGTTCCCTGCTCACGAACGACCGGCTGCACCATCTGCGCTGAACGGTGATCCAACAGCGAATACTCTCCGGCCGACAAGCACATATCTAGCTCTACTCGGCGTAGGACATGAGCCAAAGCTGCAGATCGGTTGAAACTGAGACCTATGTAGCTGCACAGCCCTAGACTTTTTGCTTGATTAAGGGCCTGAATAATGGCTGTGTTTGCGTAGACATGCTCCTTGGCAAGGTCGAGAAGTTCCTCGTCATCCCGCGCGTCGGGCAGCCATGCCTTCGCCTTTTCCATATCGTGACCCTGGAGTACATCGACCCTATCTCGGCGCAGGGCTCGTAGGTTGTCTTCTAACTGTTGATGACAGTCCTCTAGCGTGCGATAGCCCAGTGGATTTGTCTCACCTAGAGTCGTATAGCTAACCAGCTTTGTTGCAAGTAGGTGCGGTTTCTTAGTTCCTTCCAGCGCTTCACCCATGATTAGCTGCGATTGACCTCTCTCAACCCAACGACCATCCGCACCAGCTTTACCGTAAGCGGGCGATGTATCGAAATAGGTGACACCCAGATTAAGCGCATGTTTGACGGTTGCTACCCCTTCTTGATACGAGTGTTTATACAAACCGGCACCGCCGAGGCCGATAACGCTGACTTTCTTACCCGTACGTCCGAAGGAGCGCTGTTCGAGTGGACTTGACATCCAATCTCCAATTACCTTGTTAGTTATGTAGCTTATAAGGCGTCAAAATTAATATGAATTCCACATAGTAAGAGCGCTATAGGTTTATGTTATCTACCCAATTCGAATACGTTCGCTGGCGTAGCGAATCGTGTCTTGGCGTTCACGACCCGCCATGAATAGTGCGATCGTGATTGGGCCAAATCTGCCGGCAAACATTGTGATCGACAGAACGATCTGCGCACCTTCGTTCAGATGTGGCGTAGCGCCCGCAGACCAGCCCACCGTACCAAACGCCGAAATGATCTCAAAGACGCCTGTACGGAAGTCTAGGCCCGGTTGAACGATGAACAGAGCAACCACCAGCACAAGCACTGCGGCTGCGGCGGTCGCTCCAACAGCCATAGCTCGGTGAATGTTGACCCGTGGAATCTCTCGTCCGAACACTGTTGTTCGTTGTTTACCACTAAAAATTGCGATCGAGGCGATCACAATCACCATGAACGTGTTGACTTTGATTCCGCCTGCTGTTGATGCTGATGCACCGCCGACAAACATGAGTCCTTCGGTGACGGTTAGGTTCGCTGCGTGTAGTTTGCTGTAATCGACAGTGGTGAATCCAGCGGTTCGGTTGACTGTGTGGAATACGCTCTGGGTGACTTTGCTTCGGGCAGATTCGTTTCCGATGGTATCGGCGTTGTTCCATTCAAGAGACAGGAACGAAACGAACCCAATAAGCAGCATTACTCCGATTCCGACCAATACGAGCTTCGTATCTAGCGTCAGATGTCGCCACCTTCGAATTCTGATCAAATAGGCGAAGGCGGCGTAAGTTGCCGACAAAGTAAGCACGATAAGCCCAAATATACGGAGAAACTGCAAATCTCTACTAAGGCCAATTACCGTGATGAACACGCCGAGTCCGATAAGAGCGAGCACACCAGTTCCGACGAGTACGTTCTTTGAAGCTAGGGACCTACGGTGCCAGCCACGAATTTCTACTACATTGCCCAACGTTGCATAGCTGGTCGATCCGATAATAATCATTGCACCAATGATCAAGAGCGTTGGGATGTCTTTACTAAGCCCTATTAAACTGGCCCCTCCGACAAGTTCATCTGGCAGGATTTCGAATCCGGCATTGTTAAATGCTGATATCGAAGTGAACACGCTTTGCCACACGCTTGCGCCCAATCCCACCCCTTCCCAAATTGGTGCGACCAAATACCAACGGGCGAATATGAAAATTGCCCCGATAATTTGAACGATAATCGCCATCAGGATGATGTTTCGCGCTAGCGTTGCGATAGTTCCGAGACGGTTATCGTCGAGGCCGGCTCCTACTACTAATCGGCCTTCAAGGCTTGAACGTCGACCCGTGATAAGAAGCAGAAATGCTGCACCGGTCATGAAGCCTAGGCCGCCGATAAAAATTAAACCTGCAATTACAAATTGGCCAAAACCCGTCCAGTGCTCTCTGGTGTCGACTAGTGTTAATCCAGTTCCAGTCATGGCGGACACTGATGTGAAGAACGTCGTGATCGGCGACATAAATTCAGTAGATCTGTTTGAGACCGGCAGCGAGAGCAGAAGGGCACCGATGGCTGCAACAGCAAAAAAGCTGTAGACAAGCATCATTGGCGAAGTTGGTCCTCGAACTGGAACTTCACGCCGTTCGACGTGCGCGTATACCGGCGACATTTCTGCTTGCCGAGGTCTACGTACGACTTTGTCGCCGGGTTTTGGTGCGAAAGGGTTCTGCAACTTAGGGGATATGGTACTAGGCGATCAAGAGCGTTACTTCACGCTGTTAGGAATTGACGCCTTAGACTATTAGAGGGTTTCCCGAGTAATTCGTCGTTGAAGATATCAACTGCCAATCAAGTATTTCTTCTTTAATGACAGTAAGCTATTCGATGAAATCGTGTACTGATCATAAAATTTTTGAATTCTCATGGTGAATAGAAACCGCAAGTCTAGAGTGATCTCCACTGAATCCGACGAGTTTTATTCAGTCGCAGTCAGGTTTATTGCTACGATCAATTAATGAACAAGAAAAGAACTATTGTTCAGGCGCTATTAACAGTTGCCGCACTGATATCGATCGCACTCGCTGTAATTTCTATAACCCGCGATGATGACGCTGTGCGCGGCCAAGTGGTGAGCGT
>Ga0209403_10002501_pt1 | contig 21853 bp, 20 predicted proteins | sample ArcticOcean_MG_C_8_FD_187440 | JGI IMG/M metagenome (GOLD analysis project Ga0209403, IMG submission 187440) | Marine microbial communities from western Arctic Ocean - ArcticOcean_MG_CB11_86 (SPAdes) (version 2) | ecosystem: Environmental > Aquatic > Marine > Oceanic | place: Arctic Ocean... | reverse complement strand
TCCTTTGGAAGGCGAGGCCTGGGGTATTCTCCCTCTGATTTAGTATCACGGATCCGGCGGATCTTAGGGTTACATCGGAGATGGAAAATAGCTGTAATCGGACTGGGCCGTGTCGGATCAGCCTTGGTAGAACATAGGGGATTTTTTGATAGAGGTTTTGACATAGTGGCCCTATTTGATACTTCCGAATTTAAGGTGGGTAGTAATTTACATGGTTTGCAAGTTCATCATATCGATGAAATTAACAGAGTTGTCCATGATAAAAAGATAGAAGTTGCGGTTTTAACCGTTCCAGTGGAAGCAGTGCCGGATATCATAGACTTGATTCGGGACTCCGGTATCAAGGGGGTCCTCAACTGGACTCCTGTGAGACTTACGCTACCTGATACTATTGAAGTAAAGAATGTGAATATGGTTATGGAACTGGAGGCACTATCTTTCAAGCTGAGTCAAAGAGAGTAGATTTATAGGATCATTAGGCTCCACGGTTTGACTGAAACCAATCGGGCGAGGGTCATTTCCCCACGAGTTGGAAGCTTTAGTTTCTTTGATTTAGAATCGTTCCCATATAGTCGCGACGAGGAGTGAATGCAAGATAAAACCAGAGAACCAGTAATTATAAAAGGCTGCCGAACACCCATAGGTAAATTCTTAGGAGGACTTTCTTCCCTGTCCGCCTCTGATTTGGGATCTCTCGTAGTCAAAGATCTTTTGGAAAAGACCGGAGTCGATCCAAGGGAGGTTGATGAGGTAATCATGGGCAATGTGATAGGAACAGGGGTTGGACAAGCTCCGGCTCGTCAAGCGTCCATCAAGGGTGGGATTCCTGAAAGTGTACCAGCTTTGACTATTAATAAAGTCTGCGGATCAGGCCTAAAGGCGGTTATGTTAGCTGCACAGGCAATCAGAGCAGGTGATGCGAGCGTAGTTTTAGCAGGTGGCATGGAGTCGATGTCGAATGCTCCATTTTATCTCCGCGGGATGAGAGCTGGAGTGAAGTTTGGAAACCAGAAAATGGAGGACGCTTTAGTGTCAGATGGCCTGTGGTGTGCATTCGGCCATTGTCACATGGGAACACATGCGGAATATACTGCAAGAAAAGGAGATATTAGTAGGCAGGAAGCTGATGAGTTTTCTCTCAGATCCCACAAGCTAGCGACTCTGGCAATGAGTCAGGGGAAATTCGAAGATGAAATTATTCCAGTAGTTTGTCAAAAGGATCGTCAGGAAATTGTCGTTGGTGCTGATGAGGGGCCTCGAAAAGATACTTCTATCAGCACCTTAGAGAAGTTAAGGCCTGCCTTTCCAGATGCGGCAAGCGAATCTCCGGGAGGATTGACCGTTACTGCTGGCAATGCGGCAGGTTTAAATGATGGAGCGGCTGGCCTTCTCGTGACTTCTAGAGAATTTGCTGAAGTGCATGGATTGGATATAGAGGCCAAAATTACGGAATATGTTGCGAGTGGCTTGGATCCCCGGGACCTATTTTTTGCTCCTGTGAAAGCTGTAACCGAAATGATGTATAAAGAAAAAAAGAAAATTTCTGATTATGGACTTGTCGAGCTCAATGAAGCATTCGCAGTCCAGGCCTTGGCTGATATTAGAGGTTTGAAATTAGATTTGGATGTAGTGAACGTATATGGAGGGGCAATAGCTCTGGGTCATCCGATAGGTGCTTCGGGATCTCGTATCTTGGTAACCCTATTGAGTGCTATGAAGGATAAAGATGTGGGAACTGGCCTGGCGACCCTTTGCCTGGGGGGCGGCAACGCGGTGGCTCTTTCTCTCGAAAAAATCTAAGACACTTTATCTAGGAAAAATAATGGCAATAAAGGTTGCGGTGATTGGAGCAGGGGCCATGGGGGGTGGGATTACCCAGACTTGTGCCCAAAATCATATAAAGGTTTCGATCTCAGACGTGTCTAGGGAAGCTGTGATCGGGACAATGGATAAAATCTCGAGAAATTTGGACCGTCAGGTTCACAAGAAAATTATAGATGCTGATGCAAGAGCTCGAATTCTCTCTTGTATCAATCCAGCGGATACTCTGGAACAGGCAATCCATGACTCGGATATAATTATAGAGGCCATTCCTGAAAAAAGTGAATTTAAATTGGAGTTGTTTGGAAGGTTAGGCTCTATGACTGATCCCGGTGTTGTTTTAGCCAGTAACACTTCTTCTATATCTATCACTGCGTTGGGAGCTGAATCTGGAGATCCCGGAAGAGTTGTTGGTATGCACTTCATGAATCCAGTGCCCGTGATGAGGCTGGTTGAGGTTGTCCGTGGCTTGGAGACCAGTGATGACACTGTGCAAAATGTTATGGAATTTTCGACGGAATTAGGAAAAACTCCAATTTTAGTGAACGATTCTCCTGGTTTCGTATCAAATCGCGTGTTAGCGCCAATGATTAATGAGGCAGCTTTTGTACTCATGGAAGGAGTGGCTGATCTTCAAGCCATTGATCAAGTGATGACTTTGGGTATGAATCATCCTATAGGTCCCCTGGCCTTAGCAGACCTTATAGGCATAGATGTACTATTGAGTATTTTGGAAGTTTTGCATAAAGAGCTAGGTGAAGATCGCTATAGGCCGTGTCCTTTACTTCGAAAGTATGTCGCTGCTGGCTGGCTTGGCAGAAAAACAGGCAAGGGTTTCTATGAATATCCAAAATAATCAACTAGATCCGTCTATTTGACCTGACGCTGCTAGTCCTCTTTATAAGAAAAGCATGAAAGAAGTTGCCGGACAGGGGGGTGGTGGTTCACGTGGATGACTACCCTGGAGTCAGCGAAGCTTTGGTGTGATTTCAAAGGTTCTAATTTTGCTTATTTCAATTGTGAGGTATCGGGGATATGGGTTATTTAGAGTTTTCTGATCCTGAAATTTTTAATTTGACTGAAAAGGAAATTGAGCGACAGAGCAGTCAGCTGGAACTTATTGCTAGTGAGAACGTGGCATCACAGGCGGTCTTAGAGGCGATGGGGACAGTCCATGTCAATAAATATGCAGAAGGATTGCCCGGTGCACGCTATTATGGAGGCTGTGAGAATGTCGATGAAATCGAGAACTTGGCTAGGGTAAGACTGACTGGCTTGTTCGAGGCTGAACATGCGAATGTTCAGCCTCACTCAGGAGCACAAGCTAACTTGGCGGCTTATTTTACCTTCGTTGATCCTGGAGATACTATCTTAGGCATGGATCTGAACCACGGAGGGCACTTGACTCATGGTTCAAGAGTCAATTTTAGCGGCAAATTCTACAAAGCACAAAAATATCAAGTCAGAGAATCTGATGGTTTGATCGACTATGATCACCTGCATCGTCAGGCTTCAAAATATCGACCCAAGATGATAATTGCGGGAGCCAGTGCTTACCCCAGGGTCATAGATTTTGTCAAATTTAGGGAGATTGCTGACGAAGTTGGAGCTTACCTTATGGTGGATATGGCTCATATAGCTGGGCTGGTTGCAGCTGGATTGCATCCAAGTCCAGTGGGGATTGCTGACGTGGTCACAGCTACGACCCATAAGACCTTGAGAGGGCCCAGGGGAGGTTTGATCCTCTGTAAATCTGAATACGCTAGAGATATAGACAAGTCTGTATTTCCTGGAATCCAAGGAGGTCCTTTGATGAATATTATAGCAGCTAAAGCAGTGGCATTTAAGGAGGCTCAAGCACCTGGCTTCAGGGATTATCAATGTCAAGTAATCGAGAATGCGAAAACTCTTGCTGAGGGTTTACTGGCAGAGGGAATATTTCTAGTAAGTGGTGGAACGGATAACCATTTACTCCTTGTTGACCTAAGGAAGAGTCACCCTGAGTTAACTGGACAAGAAGCGGAAAGAGCACTAGAAAAAGCAGGTATTACCGTCAATAAAAATACCGTCCCTGGAGAGATTCGTTCTCCATTTGTGACTTCGGGACTGCGTATAGGCACTCCTGCAGTCACTACAAGAGGATTCAAAACAGAGGACATGAAGCAGATAACCAATTGGATAGTGTCGGCTTTATCAAACCCCAGTAGTCCAAAGCATCTTGATTCCATACGGAATGAAGTTGAGGAGCTCTGTAGCAGTTTTCCGTACGCTTCTAAGTTCTCTTTGACCACTTAGAAATTGGAGAATGTGATCTAGCGTAAGATAGAAATTGGAGACAGATTTGCACATGGCAAAACTTCAATTCACAGATGAGATCATGGATCACTTAAAGGAATGCTACCCGCAATTCCACGGGGAAGCTTATGTATTTCTATTGTATGCATTTGAGGGGTTCCTGAAAGAGCTTGGGGAAAATCGACACTTGAAAGGTAGTGAATTGGCCCATGGGGTTCGCCAATTGGCTCTGAAAAAATTTGGACCCATGGCCAAGACCGTATTAGAACACTGGGGAATAAACAAGACTGAGGATCTAGGGGACATTGTATATGCCCTTATTGACTGTGGTATCTTGGTTCAAGAATCTGGAGATTGTAAGGAAGATTTTTGCGATGTGTTTGATTTTGAAGAAGTATTTGAAAAGAATTATCCGTGGAATCTGGGGTTCTAGTAACCTTGGGTGTGCAATTCAACTGTGTGGAGGGGTAGAATATGTCTAAAGAAAGTGAATTTGTCGAATGTCTAAAGTGTAAAAAAGGTGTCCTGTTACCTCTTTCTGACTATGGTCGTGATGGAGCTGAAATTCGTTATAAAGCCTGGGCTTGTTCTAATCCTGAGTGTGGCTTCAACCTCAGGATCGACAATGGTGAAATTTCTTTGGGCCGAGATATCGGTCAGAGCTATAAGTAAGCTTATGTTATCGTGCTGACTTGCTATTCTGTTTGGACGGTAGGTTGACCCCCTGTGTGCCACTGAGGCCTTTTGGAAAATCAGTCGTTTGGGCTCCCACTGGAACAGAAGCTTCAGCCTTTGATAGGCATTCCGTCGTTGAAATTGGAATTCCAGAAAGAAGTTTAATGGAAAATGCTGGTCGGTCTGCAGCACAAATTCTGGAAAAAATATTTCCCGAAGGTGAAGTGATAGTAGTAGTGGGTTCTGGGAAGAATGGAGGGGATGGTATTGTCCTAGGTAGGACCCTTAAGGCTTGGGGAAGAAAAGTCAGAATGGTCACTGTGGGTAAACGTCCAGCCCACAGTGAATTAATTAATGGCTGGCCTGTGAACACAGATAGTACGGAATCGTCCTTCGACAATTCATCCGTGATAGTAGATGCTATTTTGGGTACTGGCATGACGGGAAAATTACGAAAAGAGCAAGCTAAAATTATTCGATCTATCAACCGTTCTGAGCGCCCAGTTCTTTCGCTTGATGTACCTTCAGGTCTTGATAGTGACACTGGGAGATCATTAGGAGAAGTGGTTTCGGCTGATGTCACGGTCGCGTTTGGATGGCCGAAACTAGGAACTATTCTTCAAGGTGGGAGAGCTCAGTCAGGTCGTTTGATCGCTATTGAAATAGGATTTCCTCCTTCTAGTATGGCGTCTTTTGGTGCAGAGATAGTTACACCCGAATGGGCCTTAAGAGCAAAGCCTATACGTAAATGTGACAGTCACAAAAACAGTGTCGGATCCTTACTTTTAGTAGCTGGAATGGCCGGTATGGTGGGTGCAGCGTTGTTGTCGGCACAAGCTGCTCTGAGGGGTGGCATAGGACAGCTCAGGATTGTTTCAGACGAATGTAATAGAAACATTATACAGAGAACTGTTCCAGAAGCTATTTTTGTGCCTTCTTCTGACTATGACGAAATAAAAATTGCCGTCAGTAAATCGGATGCTTTGGCTATAGGACCAGGTCTGGGCTGCTCTGATCAATCAGGAGAGTTATTGAAAATGTTGTGTGAATGTGAAGGTGGTTTGCCGGTTGTCCTTGATGCAGACGGACTGAATATGGCTACGAATGGAAACGGTCCGCAGATTCGAGATTGGACTCTTAAAAGAAATGTTTTACTGACTCCGCACTTGGGTGAAATGACTCGCCTTTCAGGTCTTTCGCCGGAATCTATTGAGTCGGATAGACTTGGAGTGACTAAGGCATTTGCTAACAAAACTGGAGCCACAGTGCTGTTTAAAGGTCTGCCGTCAGTGGTTGTTCCACCTACGGGTACTACTTTGGTCGATAGTATGGCGAGTTCTGATCTTGCTTCAGCGGGTATAGGGGACCTGTTGACTGGTTTTATCGGAGCGCTTCTGGCACAAAAATTGCCACCTGATATTGCTGGAGCTTTGGGCCTATATATGGTTGGACGAGCTGCTACAAGAACTGAGTTAGGTCCCAGTTTGATCTCGACGGACATACTTCCAGAATTACCAGAAGTCTGGAAAGAACAAGGACATGGAGAAAGTGATTTGGGCCTGCCTTTCGTCATTTTTGATCAGGATGCTCCCAAATGAAAAGTAGAGATTCAGCTCTAAGGGGGAATAATTCAAATCGAGAGAGTACAGGGACAGAATCGGATTTGATAGCGAGAATGCTCACGGGTATGGAAGGGTTGGATGCACGTATTCTTTTAGGTGCGGGGGATGATGCGGCTGTGTTTAAAAATAAACAGACTGCAGTCAGTACGGACTTGACTATAGAAGATATCCATTTTCGTCGCGATTGGATTGACTTGCATGAGGTTGGTTTCAGGGCAGTGATGTCCGCCATAAGTGACCTTGCAGCTATGGCCGCAGATCCGTTTGGAGTACTGATTTCCTTGGCACTTCCGCAGAAAGAATCCCGGGAGATTTTAGAGGGGCTGACTACTGGTATTCAAGAAGCTGTAAGAAAAGTTGGAGCATCTTTGATCGGAGGAGACTTGAGTAGCTCTCCAGGACCGATAGTGATAGATGTCACTGTTCTAGGCGAGATAAAAGACTTGGTCACTCGGACAGGTATTTCCAAGGGGGATGAAATTTGGGTTACTGGTGTGTTAGGAGGAGCGGCAGGAGCTGTGAAGATTTGGCTGTCTGGTGGAAATCCTAGTATGGATTTGAGAAATGCTTTTACGCGAACCCCGTCTCGAGTTTTAGAGGCTCGTTGGCTGGTAGAAAATGCAGGGATTAGGACGATGATAGATATATCTGATGGCCTCCTAAGAGATGTTAACCACTTGGCTGACGCTTCTGACGTACGCATTGTGATTGAGTCGAATGAAATACCTATACACCCAGGTCTTGATTCTGATATTGCCTTGAGTCTTGGGATGTCTGGGGGTGAAGACTATGAGTTGTGTCTGGTTTGTGAGAAGGGGATTTTGAATCCATTGGTGAATGTTTTTGAAGAAAAATTCGGTGTGCGACTAACTAGAGTAGGTTATGTTGAAGAAGGTTCTGGAATCGAGATAAAAGGAAGCTACACAGGGTCGTCAAACGGCATCTTAGGGTTTGACCATTTCTTAATCTAGGAGCATTAGTGCTTAGGTCTGCTTGGGTATTAGTTGCGGGTTTTTTCGTCACCCTGGGTTACGCCATAAAGCTTAGAGTTCTGTTGAGTTTCGGGAAGGCGGACCCTCTATGTAGTCGTTGTGATTCCGTAGCTCGGGAATGGTCTCGGTCTATCCTACGAATAGCTGGCGTTTCAGTAGTTATTGAGGGTACGGAAAACCTGGACTCATCGGTTTCATGTGTTGTGGTGGCCAATCACGAGTCATGGTTTGATGTGTGGGCACTGATGGCGTGGTTGCCAATCAATGGTAAATTTGTTGCCAAATATGAACTGACAGCTATTCCTCTGTTCGGTTCTTTTCTCCGAGATTGTGGACATGTTGCTATCGATAGAATGAATAGAGACACTGCCGTCCGATCTATGCGGACGATAGTTGAAAGAATGAATAAGAAGATTCTGCAGGTAATAATTTTTGCTGAAGGAACGAGATCTGCGGACGGTGAACTTCAACCTTTCAAGAAGGGCCCTTTCGTTCTGGCCATAGAGGCTGGCGTTCCAGTTGTGCCTGTATCCATTATTGGGAGCAGAGAAATTATGCCGAAAGGATCTTTCTTGGTCAGCAGGGGTGAGATTACTGTGAGAGTGGGAGAACCTATTTCAGTTGTTGGACTGGTGTATGAAGATAGGGATCATTTGAGAGAAATCGCTCAGGCCGCAGTGGCTGAGTTGAAGGGAAGACAAAAGGTCTAGTTTTCAGTTATCGAGAGATAGTTAAATTATTCATACTATAATAATGCTTTAACCTATGGAGGGAATTGAAATTGCCGTTGATCGAAGATGTTAAGGGAAGAGAAATCCTTGATTCGAGGGGGAACCCTACTGTTGAAGTAGAAGTGACAGTTGAAACTGGTCAGAAGGGACGTGCTTCCGTCCCCAGTGGAGCTTCTACTGGGCAATACGAAGCCGTTGAGAAGAGAGATAAGGATCCCGACAGATATGACGGCAAAGGTGTCCTCGAAGTTGTAAAATCTGTTAACGGTGAAATCCGCGATGCTATCAATGGTTTGGAAGTTGTAAACCAAGCTGAACTAGACGGTATCATGATCGACTTGGACGGTACTTCAAACAAAGCTCGATTGGGGGCAAATGGTATATTGGGAGTGTCAATCGCTCTGGCCAGAGCGGCGGCAGCGAGTATGAACCTGCCGCTATATCGTTACCTGAGTGAAACCAACCCAACGGGCCTCCCGGTACCTATGATGAATATATTGAATGGCGGTATGCATTCATCTAATAATGTTGACATACAGGAATTTATGGTCATGCCGGTGGGATTTGACTCTTTCTCCGAGGGATTGCGTTCTGGGGTGGAGATTTTTCATGAACTCAGGAAAATTCTTTCAGAGCTGGGCCTTAACACTTCTGTGGGTGATGAAGGTGGTTTTGCGCCAGATTTGGCTAGCAATGAGGAAGCGATAGAGTTGGTGATTCGGGCGATTGAAAGAGCTGGATTTGAACCTGGCAAAGATGTTGTGGTAGCACTAGATATAGCTGCGACAGAATGGTTGGAAGAAGAGGAGTACGTGTTTCGTTGGTCTTCTGGAAACAGATTGAATTCTCTGGATATGGTTGATCATTGGAGCCAGTGGATAGAGAAATATCCCATTAGATCCTTAGAGGACCCTTTGGATGAAAATGATTGGCTCGGCTGGAAAAATCTTACCGCAGCAGTGGCGAGTGATGTACAGCTTGTTGGGGATGATATCTTTGTGACTAATGTCGAGAAACTAGCTCGAGGTGTCAGTGAAACTGTAGCTAACAGTATCTTAATCAAAGTGAATCAGATAGGGACCTTAACAGAAACTTTGAACACGATAAGATTGGCTAGGGAGTCTGGATATCGATCTGTGATCTCTCACAGATCTGGAGAGACAGAAGATACCTTTATCGCTGATCTTGCTGTTGCCACAGGAGTAAGACAAATAAAGACCGGAAGTGCAAGCAGGACCGATAGAGTGGCAAAATATAATCAGTTATTAAGGATTGAAGAGTCCCTGGGCTCCAGCGCGGTTTACCCTGGTAGAGATCTTTGGCCCCTATGAAAAAATTAATTGTATGGGTATTGCTAGCGTTTTCCATATATATTGCAGTTTTTGGTGGAGAATATAGCGTCCTTGAAGTCAGAAGGGTTCGACAGGAACAAAGCAGATTGGTGCAGCAGCTAAATGACTTAAAGCAAGAGAACGACTCTCTTATAATCTATGCAGAGGAGCTGGAATTCGATTCTGCCAGAATAGAAGAGGTGGCTCGTACAAGGTATGGCATGATCCGACCAGGAGAGACCGTGTACATAATTGCTGCACCAAAAGATTCTGTGAACAATTTTTAGAATCATTAAGCATGTTGGTGATAAGCTCGTGCATTTATTTTAGCAAGGGCTTTAGGCAAGTAGAAGTTTGCCTTGACACCTAGGGGTACTCTTTTGAGGTTTGGAGAGTTCGGCGGAGTAGCTCAGTTGGTTAGAGCAGCGGAATCATAATCCGAAGGTCGGGGGTTCAAATCCCTCCTCCGCTATTATCCTTCTCCTGTAGATCAAGGGAGGTTTAGGGAACTTTCCTGGCGAAAAGAGCGGCTCCTGATTATCTCAAATGTTCATTATGGCATCGATTACCTTATGGGTTTAAATGGCTTGTGAGTCACTTACGAAGAGAAAGGCCTGGACATGTGTACTTTGCTGGTCCTCCATTGCTGATTGCTCATCGAGGTGGAGCGAAAATGGCACCTGAGAATACCATGGAAGCGTTTCGTGCGGCCGTGGAGACTTGGGGTGCTGATATTTTGGAAACAGATGCTCGTCTCACCCGGGATGGCAGGGTCGTGCTCATCCATGACGCTACCGCAGATCGGACTTGTGACAGACCGGGTGTGATAAATCAAATGAAATGGTCTGAGGTCAATGAACTCGATGCGGGTTATAACTTTAGAGACCTCAAGAATCAAAGCAGTTTCCGAGGGAGAGGAGCTAGAGTCCCTCTACTAGAGGAAGTTCTAGAGACATTCCCCGGTATGAGAATAAATGTAGAAGCAAAATGTCCCGAAGTAGCAGGACCTTTGGTCACAGTTATTAGGAGACAAAATGCTGAAAACAGGGTTCTTTTGGCTGCGAAGATAGAGTCTGATCGAAAACAAATTGATTCTTATAGTGGTCCCTGGGGGGCTTCAAGGCGAGAGATAGCTCGTTTTTGGGCTACGAGGCATTTGGGGTTGTTGGACTATTTCCACCCAACATTCGATGCCTTGCAGGTGCCCGAGTTCTGGAATGGCATAAGGGTCGTTACACCTGATTTCGTCAGGGATGCACATAGCTTAAATATTCCAGTCCATGTGTGGATTGTTGATCGAGAGGAAGACATCAGAAGACTCCTTTCTTGGGGTGTTGATGGCATACAAGCAGATCGCTTGGATGTTCTCTCCAGTGTCCTTAAAGATATGGTTGACAATAAATACTCTCATGTCATCTGAACTTAACCGCAAGTTCAGTGACCACCTGAAGGAAAAAGAGTTTTTCTCTAAAACTGACGGTATACTAGTAGGTGTTTCTGGAGGTCTTGACTCTTTAGCCCTACTGCATCTCCTCCATTTTGACCCTGTCTTCAAAGGTTTGAAGTTAGTAGTGGGTCACTTCGACCATGGCATGAGACAGCGGAGTAATCGTGATGCTCTATGGGTTAGAGGTCTAGCTAAATCTTGGGGAATTGACTGTGAGATTGGACAAGCTGACACCAATCTGTCCAGTGAAAATGATGCAAGGAAGGCTCGGTATAGATTTTTTGAAAAAACCAGGATCTCTTGGGGATTAAAATGGGTGCTTACAGCTCATCACGCTGATGATCAAGCTGAGACGGTTTTATTCAGAATACTACGTGGGACAGGTCTGTTGGGACTGAAAGGTATACCGGAATCTAGATCACCTGGAATAATACGCCCCTTGCTTCCCTTCTGTAGAAGTGAATTGGAGAGCTATGCGGAAGAGGTAGGAATTCAGTCGCTACAGGACCCTACGAATTTGGATACAAGATTTGCTCGAAATGCACTTCGTAACGAAATTTTGCCGCGAATTGAGGAGACTGTGGCAGTAAACGCACGCTCTTCTCTAGTCCAACTCGGCCAGATTGCTCATGAGAGCCAGAATGCTTGGAACTCAGTACTTCGAAATGTTTATGACGATCTGATATTGAGTAGCAATATAGATAGGATTGTTCTAGACAGAGGTGTGTTCCTGTCCTTTAATGACAGCGCGTGCGCAATCATATTAAGAGATCTGGCCAGGCAACGGCTCGATTCCAGTCTGACTGAAGCTGCCACGCGTGCTGCACTGGCCTTTGCTAGAACTTCCCAAAGTGGCTGTAGCTTCCAGTTGGGGAGCTCGGTCTGGTTGCATCGGTCGTTTGATCGATTCTTTTTTGGAGGAATAAAAGAAGACCAAGCCGATCAGTCATTTGAGATAAAAATGCCAGGAATTGGCATGTCTAACCTGAAGCTAGGAGGAAAAAAATGGCATGCTTCCTGGTCGACGGAGATTGTCTTGCAAGAACCTTTGTGTGAGAATTTTTCGTTGGAAGATCTTGTATTTCCATTGCAGATTAGAAGTTGGGAGCCTGGAGATAGAATGAGGTACTCCTATGGCTCGAAGAAACTAAAAAAAATTTTCACTGAAAAGAGGGTCTCGCTCGAGAAGCGTTTGCAGACACCTATAGTAGTCGATGCTATGGGAAGAACAATATGGGTTCCAGGAGTTTCCAGAACTTCTTTGTTTGTTGTGGGTAAAGAGACTGGAAGATTTTCTATCTCTGTTTCCAACTCGGACGAGGAAGAAGATCTAGTGGTCTTTTGAAATTTTTTGTACCGATCTAAGTTTTATAAGGAACAATAGCAACTTCCTTATTCTGGGATATATAGCGAACTTGTGTTGATGACAATAACAATTTAAATGGTTTCTTAAACAAATATGACGGGAAAAAATCAAGCACCGAAAGCCACCGAGAATTCACCGATGAGTAGGTTGTCTAAAAATGGTGCCCTCGTTGGCATTTTACTCATTGTACTTTTACTGTCAAGCCAATTCTTCAATAGCCAGGAGAACGGGGTAGCCGAGTTCACTTACACTGAGTTCAGGAACCAGTTAGAGAGAGATAATATTCTGGAAGTGGAAGTTATAGAAGGCAAGAAAATAGTAGGTGAATTGAGGGTCCCTCACGTTTCTAATGGTGAGGATTTCCAAGACTTCACGACAATGCTTCCTGGTGAAATGAGTGCTACGCTATTGGCTGAATTGGAACAGCAAAATGTTGTAATCTCAGGGAAAGAGGAAGTCCAATCCTTCGGTTCAATCCTCTTGGGTTTTCTACCTTGGTTGCTTTTTCTGGCCTTTTGGATCTGGATATTTAGGACCATGCAGGCTGGCGGAAACAAGGCTTTCCAATTCGGAAAGTCGAAAGCCAAGCTGATTGCTCCTGATACTCCAAAGGTTACATTTGCCGATGTCGCAGGGGCAGATGAAGCAAAGACTGAACTCCAGGAGATCATCGAATTTCTCCGAGCTCCTGAGAAATTTGCCAGGTTAGGTGGACGACTTCCCAAGGGAGTGTTATTAGTCGGTCCCCCAGGGACAGGAAAAACACTATTAGCTCGTGCCGTTGCTGGTGAAGCAGAGCGCCCATTCTTCCAGATGTCTGGTTCTGATTTTGTCGAAATGTTTGTAGGTGTGGGTGCCTCCCGGGTAAGAGATCTCTTTGAGCAAGGTGCAGCCAATGCTCCTTGTATCATGTTTATTGATGAAATTGATGCTGTGGGAAGGCACAGAGGTGCCGGGTTAGGTGGGGGGCATGATGAACGAGAACAAACTCTCAATGCATTGTTGGTGCAAATGGATGGTTTTGAGACGAATGCCGGCGTGATCCTGCTAGCGGCTACAAATCGACCAGATGTACTGGACCCAGCGCTCCTGAGGCCTGGCCGCTTTGATAGACAGGTTGTAGTGGACCCTCCAGACCTGAGGGGCAGAGAAGGCATTCTCGGAGTGCACGCAAGAAAGCTTCCTCTAGATACTGATGTAGACCTAAAGACGGTAGCTAAAGGAACTCCGGGATTGAGTGGTGCAGACTTGGAAAATATCTGCAACGAAGCGGCTCTTCTGGCGGCCAGGGACGACAGTGAAAAGGTGGAAATGAAGCATTTTGAAGATGCTAAAGATAAAGTGATGCTGGGGACTGAGAGAAGAAGTATGGTGCTGACTGACTCGGAACGAGAGCTTACTGCTTATCACGAGGCAGGCCACGCTGCTGTGGCACTTCGTCTCCCAGGTTTAGATCCACTGCACAAAGTCACTATAATACCTAGAGGTCGGGCATTAGGGATTACAGCCAGTTTACCTAGAGAGGATCGTCATACTTATAGTAAGGACTGGTTGGAAGGACAGCTCTGTATGCTTTTTGGAGGCCGAGTTGCCGAAGAGATGATTTTTGGACCGGAAAAGGTTACAACTGGGGCAGGTAACGACATCGAGAGAGCCACGGCGATGGCCCGTCAGATGGTAACCCGATTTGGTATGTCCGAGGCGATTGGTCTAATGACAGTTGGACAAGCCGATCAAGAAGTTTTTCTCGGCAGAGAATTGGGTCAACGTCGTGAGGTTTCAGAGCAAAAGGCGCACGAGGTGGACCAAGAGATTAAAAGAATTCTGGATGAAGCTCTGGAGAATACTCGTACGATTCTGAAAACGCACGAGGATCTGCTCGAATCTTTGGCAAAAGCATTGTTAGAGAGAGAAACACTGAATGCAGATGAGATCCTTTTGTTGAACGAGGGGAAAACCTTGCCTCCCTTAGAGGCAGAGGAACAAGTAGAGGCAGAGGAACAAGTAGAGGCAGAGGAACAAGACTCCGAAAATACAGGCCGTGGCTCTGAAGAATCTTCGATAGCACAGGATATGAGGGAGGGCAGCTTAGGTGAGGAAATCTCTGACTGAAATACTGAGCACTTAGTCTAGTGGAACAGTTGCGGATCTTTGTTCCGGGTTGGCCTGAAGTTTTAGAAATTTTATTGGTTACTCTATTGTTTTTCCGTATCCTAATGGTAATCCAGAGAACCAGGGCAATGCAGATTCTGATGGGCCTCTTGGTTTTGGTGAGCGTCTATCTTTTTTCACAACTACTAAATCTCGAACTTTTAGAGTATTTGCTCGAAACTGTGTTTCAGTACGGTGTGATCGCAGCCTTGGTTGTTTTTCAGCCAGAACTAAGGACCGCCTTGAGTAGTTTAGGAGGCAATCGGTGGTTTCGAGATTCTAAAGTAAGGCCGGAAGACCTATTGATCGAAAAAATAGTGTCAGCTGTCAAATTACTAGCCGAAAAAAACATTGGCGCCATTGTAGCCATTGAGAGGCAGATATCCTTGGACGAATATGGAGAGACGGGAAGTAGGGAGAAGATCAAAGTTTCTTCGGAAATACTGCAAACTATTTTTACTCCGGGAAGTCCGTTGCATGATGGAGCCGTAGTGATTGTGGGTGATGAGATTAGGTCAGCTGGAGCAATTCTTCCTCTGGGAAACTTTAGGATGCAGCACAAGAAACTTGGCACAAGGCACAGGGCAGCCATTGGTTTGAGCCAAGAAACAGACGCTATAGTCATAGTGGTCAGCGAGGAAACCGGAAGGATTTCTGTTGCTAGGGAAGGTTCATTTCAGACTGGAATAGAGCCTTCTAGGCTTAGAGAAATACTGGCACATGCCTTGCCAGGATAACCTGTAGATATCTAAGGACTAGCCAGCTTTAGTAGATCCATTTAGAATCATTTTTATTGGTACTATAGAAATTTTTGTGAAACGGCACTAAATTGTCGCCATTCTTAGGGATGCCCTCGTTCTGTTAAGACGAGGTAAAATTGGACAACGTACACTAAGGAGTTCGGATTGGATTCTAGTCAATTTCATCTACTCTCGCTTTTTTCTGATGGCGGCCTAATGATGTATCCATTGGTCATGTGTTCCCTGATAGCTCTGGGCGTGATGATCGCTAAAGTTTACACGTTGGTTGTCGCGGACAGGAATACGAGAAAAGTTCTTTCGGAAGTGGAAGCATTCGCTGAAGAAGGTAAAATAACAGAAGCGATAAAAGTTGCAGTCGCCCGGCCCGGCCCGGCTGCTGCGATCTTAGTGGTAGGGTTGAGAAGGATAAGCCATGGTGACGAGGGCAAGGAACTGTCAGATGCTATAAAAACTACAGGGACCATAGAATTGGGTTTTCTTGAGCGCGGACTAGTCATATTAGCGACGATAGCTAATGTTGCTCCGCTTATGGGATTCTTGGGAACAGTCGTGGGTATGATCATAGCATTTGCATCGATTGAAGCAGCAGGAGACGTAGACCCTACCCTTGTGGCTGGAGGTATCAAGGTGGCTCTACTTACTACTGCCACAGGGCTTTTAATTGCTATTCCGGTAAACATCGGATACAATTTTTTCGTGACAAAAATTGACCACCTGATTATGCAGATGGAGATAGGGGCGCAAAAAGTTCTGGATATCGCTTATACGTATGGAAGTGCCACTAAGTGACAAGAAGGGAATTGATCTGTTCTAGAAGCGTGCAAACACTATGGGTTCTTAAGAAGTCGTTGATCTTTAACCGCTTTGCCAGGTAAAAGCATAAAAGAGAGGGTTTTAGAATGGCTGTGATGGGCAATAAAAAATCTAAAGTAAGTGATGAAGTGCCGTCTTCTTCGATGGCAGATATCGCTTTTCTTCTTCTGGTTTTCTTCTTGGTGACAACCACCTTCCCCAAAGATGCAGGACTAGCGATAGTTCTTCCAGAACAGGGTGAGGATGTGGCTGTTAGTCAGAGGAATATTCTCCATATAGTTATTCAACCTAATGGCATCGTAGATGTTAAGAGGGGTGAGAGTCCTCAGGTTCAACAAGTGCGACCTGAAGACGTAGAATCGATTTGGCGTCAAGATGTCGCGGCCAATGAGAATCTCATTGCAGCTGTTAAGACCCATCCCGACGCACCTTATCGATTCATGGTAGACGTCCTCGATGCACTCCATACAGCTGGTGCCGAAAGAATATCACTTCAGATCCTAGAGGGTTAGATTTATGGCAATTAAAGGTGGAGGGTTTTCAAGGAAGTCTAAGACTTCCTCCGAAGTGCCGTCTTCTTCGATGGCAGATATCGCTTTTCTTCTTCTAATATTTTTCATGGTTTCGACGGTATTCCAAAAAGACAGGGATAGGCCCATTGAATGGCCAGAGGCTGAAGCCACTCAGAAGATCGATGAAAAAATTAAGAATATTTTAAACATCTGGGTAGAAAGGAACGGTGACGTTTTTATTAATGATAGGCCTTATGCTATGACTGACATTGCTGCAACGATAGGTCCGCTGTACGCTGCTTCAGACCGAGCTCTGGTGATTTCTATACGCTCAGATAGAGAAGTAAGGTACTCCACTATTGACCTGTTGCAGCAACAGTTAGTGGCAGCTGGAGTAATGAGAGTGGTTTTTGCCACTGAAATGGAGCAACGGATGACGAGGGAAAGACGATGAATGCTGAAGATAGTAGTCTCATGAGCGAAGAAATGACAATTTCTTCGAATACGGCTAACGATCTATTTAAAAAGAGTTTTGATTCCTGGTTTTGGGGATCAATGATAGTCGCTACACTGGTCCATGTGGCACTGTTTCAATTCTGGCCAACACTCACGGCTGAGGATGTTTCGTTCTCAGCTGAGGAATTGGAAGCTATAGAGTTGCCACCAGAGATTGAAATCCCGCCGCCGCCGGAGGCTATTTCTAGGCCGGCGACTCCAGTTATTGCGACTGCTACTGTAGATGAAGATATCACTATTGCTCCTACGACCTTCGAAGACAATCCAGTAGAAGATTTACCGCCGCCACCGACTGAAACATCGGTTGATATAGCTTCAGCACCTACTTTCACGCCTATGACGGTAAGGCCTGAAATTAGGAATAGAAGTGCAGTGATTCAGGCGATGGAGAGAGGTTATCCTCCTATCCTTCGTGATGCTGGAATCGGTGGGCAAGTACTAGTCTGGTTTTTTATAAATGAGCAAGGCAGAGTGATTGATAACAGGGTTGCTAATAGTTCAGGTAATGCCCAATTGGATGAAGCCGCCTTGCGTGTGGCATCAATCTATGAGTTTACTCCTGCTTTAAACCGTGACCAGGTTGTCTCAGTCTGGGTTCAAATACCAATTACATTCCAGGTTAGGTAGCGGACGGACCTGAGGATTGTTCTCTGTTGAGGAAACCTCGCCGGCTATAGAGCTGGCGAGGTTTTTTTTTGAATTAATTTCTAAAGTGATGGAAGGAGATGAGTCAAGTTATATACAGATCACGGATTGTAAGGGCTATAACGGATATTTTAGAGAAAATTGAAAAAGCAGCTAATCGGAGTGATCGTAATTTAGAAGATATAACACTCATCGCAGTGACTAAATCTCATCCAATATCAGCGATTTTAGAAATTTTAAAGTTCGAAATTTTTGATTTGGGCGAGAATCGAGTGCCGGAGTTGATAGCCAAGCAGGAATCTGTACCAGATGAAAGAATCCGCTGGCATATGATAGGCCATCTCCAGAGCCGGAAGGTGCCGGCTCTGTTGGGCGCGACTCAGTTGATTCACTCGATTGATTCCTTGAAACTAGCGAAGAAGCTGTCGAATAAGGCGGTTGAAGCTGGAATGAGAGAGCAGGTACTTTTGCAGATCAACGCCTCTAGAGAATCTACAAAGGGAGGATTTATTGTTCCTGACATGGACGAGGATTTGTATAGTGCATTGAAGTTGCCCGGTCTGAAAGTGGCTGGCCTCATGACCATGGCGCCTTTGACCGAGGATGCTATAGTCATGAGGAATACTTTCAAATCAGTTCGAGAACTACAGCAAAAACTGATCGATTCGGGGGTGTTGGCAGGGAAAGTACTATCTATGGGTATGTCTAATGATTTTGAGATAGCTATTGAAGAAGGAAGTACCATGGTTCGTTTGGGAACAGCACTTTTTGGAAAGCCAGCCTAGGGCAGAATTTCATTCTGTCGACGAAAGAAAATATTGGTTGTTAACCCTTAACAAAGAAAGGCAGAGATTGATGGGATATCGAGAAGTCCCCGGAACAATTCTGGAGTTAGAGGAAGAGATGCTTTCCAGTTGGAAAGAAGAAGATCTTTTCCGAAAAACTTTAAAATCCAATTTAAAGGGAGAAGATTTCGTTTTCTTTGAAGGGCCCCCTACTGCCAATGGGCGACCTGGGTTACACCATATAATAAGTAGGACTATTAAAGATCTTGTTTGTCGATTTCGGACGATGGAAGGGTTTCGGGTCACTAGGATAGCTGGCTGGGATACTCACGGCCTTCCTGTGGAGATAGAGGCTGAAAAAAAACTCAAGATCTCTGGCAAACCTGAGATTGAGAGCTATGGAATTCAAAAATTTAATCAAGTTTGTCGAGATTCTGTTTTCACTTATAAAGATGAGTGGGAGAGACTCTCTGAACGAATTGGGTATTGGCTGGACTACGATAGACCATATGTGACCTTTCACAATGATTATATCGAGAGTGTCTGGTGGATTTTGAGCCAACTTGCAGACAAAGGCCTTTTATATCGTGGGCATAAAAGCGTTCCTTTCTGTCCCCGGTGTGGAACTGGTCTGAGCTCCCACGAAGTGGCGCAGGGGTATAGAGATATCCAGGACCCGTCTCTCTATTTCTTGTGTCCCTGGATCAACGAAAACGGTGACCCGGATCCAGAGGAGAGAAATTTCTTAGTATGGACCACCACACCCTGGACTGTTCCCTCCAATGTAGGTTTGGCTCTGCACCCAGATCTGGAATATCTGCAAGTTCGTAAAGATGGTCGGACATTGATAATCGCAGAAGGTAGACTAGAATCTGTTTTGGGAGAAAATGTGGAGATCCAACGCAGATATAAAGGGTCGGACCTTTCGGGAGTCAGATATACTAGGCCATTGGAGATTGTGGATACGGGAGGAAGAGGGGATGAGGGGTGGTTTGTAGTAAATGAGGATTTCGTCAGCTCGGAGGATGGTACCGGTATTGTCCACCTGGCTCCCGCTTTTGGTTCTGATGACTATGCTGCTGGTCAAAGGCACGGTCTTCCCTTGTTAACGCCTGTCGATGAAACAGGTTGCTTTGATACTGATGTGGAGCTAGTTGGTGGCATGTTCGTAAAGGATGCTGATGAGATCCTGATCCAAGCTCTAGAAGATAAAGGACACCTTTTTCGCCATTCTAGGGAGATTCATTCATATCCGCACTGCTGGCGTTGTGAATCTCCTCTAATCTATATGGCCAGAGAATCCTGGTTTGCCGCAACTTCTAGGTTCAGAGAAGAGATGTTGACGGGCAACCAAAGTGTCAATTGGGTTCCTGCAGAAATTGGGCAAGGACGAATGGGGGAATGGTTGAAAGGAAACGTGGACTGGGCACTTTCACGGGAACGTTACTGGGGCACGCCTCTTCCTGTATGGATTTGCGATGAAGAGAAGGAGCATTATCATTGGATTGGCAGCTTTCAAGAACTGGGAGAACGTGTGGGTACGTTGGATTCAGATTTTGATCCGCACCGCCCCTATATTGATGAATTGAGTTGGGACTGCGACCTCTGTAACGGCACTATGAGGCGGGCTCCTGAGGTCCTTGATGCGTGGTTTGATTCAGGAGCGATGCCCTATGCTCAGTGGAATTACCCTTTCAAAAACCAAGAGCGGTTTGATAGTCACTATCCAGCTGATTTTATTTGTGAAGGGCTGGATCAGACAAGGGGGTGGTTCTATTCCCTGATGGCTATTTCGAGCATGCTAGGTCAGGAGGTTCCATTTAGGAACGTGATAGTAAATGGCCTTATATTGGACTCTGAAGGTCAAAAAATGTCAAAGTCAAAAGGCAATGCTGTTGATCCTTGGGATGCGATCTCTACTCACGGAGTAGATGCAATTCGGTGGTACTTAATTATTGCGAGCAATCCTTGGGTACCAAAGAAGTATGACGACGCAGCTGTTCAGGAAGGGTCTCGGAGATTTTTGGACACGCTACTTAACACCTATAAATTCTTTGCGTTGTATGCTAACGCAGAGGATTGGAAGCCATCAGAAGAATCCGGATCTGAGTCTCAGGAACCCAATCTGTTAGATGCTTGGATAAAGTCTAGGTTGGACTCAGTAATAAGGGAAGTTCGCGATAGCCTAAATGAGTATCAGTTGACCAGAGCATATCGTACTCTGGGTGAGTTTGTGAATGAAGATTTGTCTAACTGGTACGTAAGAAGATCTCGACCTAGATTTTGGAGAAGTCTCGATGAGTCAGATACCCAGCAGGCGTTTCAAACTTTATGGGATTGCTTGAGGAAGGTCTGTCTTCTTGCTGCCCCCGTGACTCCCTTTATCTCTGACTGGATTTTTAGAAGGCTCACTGGAGATAGCGTACATGTGCAGGCATTTCCTAGAGGGGGAACAGGGGATCATGACGGGGAATTAGAAGCGGAAATGGAGATTGCCAGGGCGTTGGTTTCCATGGGGAGGTCTCTGAGGGAAGAGGTTAGGATCAAGGTTAGGCAGCCTTTAAGCAGGATTATAGCTATAATCCCTTCAGATATTAGACCTCGGGGCGAAATCCTACAGCTTGTTCAAGACGAATTAAATGTGAAGCGAGTAGATTTTCCGGATTCTAAAGATGGCCTGTTTTACCTGACGGCCAAAGCTAATTATGAAGTCTTGGGTCCTAGATTCGGAGGGAAGACAGAATCGATCGCCAGGATGATCAGCGGCTTGCCTTCTGAGCGAATCAAAGATTACCAGGAAGGTTTTTCGATCTCTATAGAAGTCGACGGTCAGCCGGTAGATCTAGAACAAGGAGATATAAAGATAACGGAACAGGCTCATGGAAAGTTGGCGCTAAAATCTGAAGGGAATTATTTGGTGGCGATAGATCCAATGATTGATGAAGAGCTGCAAGCTGAAGGATGGGCGCGGGAGTTGATTAATAGGATTCAACGGTTTCGTAAAGATTCGGGTTTGCTGATTACTGACAGAATAGGAATTGCCTTGTACAGCGACGAACCAATTGTGAAAGCAGCGGAGAAGTATAGGGAGTTCATTTGTACAGAGACTTTGGCAGTTGAATGGACGGTTCTGTCAGCGCCCAGTGATACAAGTATATATGATAATGTGAAAACTGTGAGGATAGATGACTTTCAAGTAACAATTACTTTGGGACGAAAAACGGATTCTCACTGCCCCCAATAAGAAATTTTGGATTTTGGAGATTTAGAGTGTTGGAGAATGAGAGCAAACAGATTTTTATGGTTTCTGAAGATGGTGCCCGATTGGACGGTTATATAGCTACAAACTCTGATCTTTCTAGAGCTCGAGTACAGGCTTTGATAACAGAG
>Ga0209403_10002500_pt1 | contig 21861 bp, 21 predicted proteins | sample ArcticOcean_MG_C_8_FD_187440 | JGI IMG/M metagenome (GOLD analysis project Ga0209403, IMG submission 187440) | Marine microbial communities from western Arctic Ocean - ArcticOcean_MG_CB11_86 (SPAdes) (version 2) | ecosystem: Environmental > Aquatic > Marine > Oceanic | place: Arctic Ocean... | reverse complement strand
AAAGATAAAATTTTAGAATATAAAAAAAATAAATACTAAAAAAGCTATTTTAAAATCTTGATCGTTTATTTTGGTTTCAGAATTATATAAATTTTTATCAATTATATTTAAAGGTTTAAATAGGCGATATATTTCTTGATATGATGTTTTTAATAAAATATAAAATCTTGTATATTTTAATCCAGATGATGTTGATATTAAAGACCCACCAACAATAGCTAAAGCTATAAAATATAAAGACGAATCGTAACTTGATGAGTATGTTGATATTCCGGAAGTTGAAATTGACGAAGTTACGTAAAATAATAAGTTAATAACATTTTCATTAGGTTTGATGAATAAATAAATAATAGCTGTAAAAACAAATACTAATAGAATTAGATGAAAATCTTCTTGGTGATCTTTGAAGGAAAATTTTTTTGTTATAATGTCAAAAAAAAGAAAAAAATTTAGTATTGGTATTAATAAAGTTATAGATAATATAAAAATCTTATTTCTACTATTGATAATATCAGATAATTCAGCAGTTGGAATAAAACCGCCAGATGATATGGTTGTAAAAGCTAGATTAAAAGAATCTAAAAGTCTAATATTGAATAAAGTATACAAAAAAATTACTAATAAAGTTGTAAAAAAATAAATAGATATAATTTTTATAAAGTTCTGATTAAAGTTATTATAAAAATTTCTTCCAGAGGCACCGCCTGATATTAAATAAGCTGGCTTTATTTTAATTTGTCTAGATCCAATTGTTCCAATAGTTATAAATAAAAAAAATAATCCTCCTATCCATTGAGAGCTTGAACGCCAAAGTAAAAGAGGTTCATCGATCATTTCAATATTTGATAAAATAGAAAAACCAGTAGTGGTGAATCCAGAAATAGATTCAAAATAAGCATTTAAAAAAGAAATATTATAAATACTCAAAAAGTAGGGAATACTAATTAAAAGTGGCAAAAATAAAAAACTTAAAATAATAAATGTAATTTGATTAACTAAATCAAAATTCTTCCTATCATTTCTTCCTATATAACAAAATAACGTACCAATTGATAATGATAAAATTAATGTAATTATATACGAGTTAAGACCTAAAAAAAAATCAAAATAAATAGAGTATAAAATATTTAAAATAGAAAATATTGAAATTAGTAATGTAAAAAGGCCTATATAAAAAAAAATGCTTTTTCTATTCATTAAACTAAGGAGCTTATTCTAAACATGCTTTCAACTTTTTCTAAATGTTCTCTTTTACTTAGAAAAACCACTAAATCTTTTTTTTCAAATTTAAAATCAGATTTTGGTATAATTACATTTTTGTCCCTAACTACCGCTCCTATTCTAATCTCATTAGGTAAATCAGAATCTTTTATAGATTTGTTTATTAACTCTGAAGTTTCCAAAACTTCAGCTTCAATAAATTCATACTCTCCATCCAGAAGAGTATAAACAGTTTCGATTGTTCCTTTATGAACATGTTTTAAAATTGTTGAAACTGTTGTAAGTCTTGGGTCAACTAAATCGTCTATTTTTAATGACGTTTGTAATAAACTATAATTTTGTTTATTAACTAAAGCAATTGTTCTTTTGTTTGGGTTGTTTTTTTCAGCAAGTACACATACCATTATATTATCTTCATCATCATTAGTTAAAGATAATATAGTTTCAGATTCTTCTATGTTTGCTTCTTTTAAAACATCTTCATCTAAGCCATCACCATTAATTACGATTGTATTGTTTAACTCATTAGCAATAAATTCAGCTCTTTCTTTATTTTTTTCAATTATTTTGACTCGAACACCTTCAGAATCATTTTCCAAATTCTTAGCTAAATTAAAACCAATATTACCACCACCTACTATTAGAATTTTTTTAGCCATTTTTTCATTATGTCCAAAAGCAGAGAGGGTTTTGTCAATTTGAACGGCATTAACAACAACAAAAGCTTTATCGTTTACGAGCATTTTGTCTTTTTTTTTTAATATTACAAATTTATCTCCTCTAATAACACCAAGTATATTAGCTCTTAAGTCTGGGTATCTATCTGTTAATTTATTTAATTCAGTATCTATAAGGGGACATTTTTCTCCAATATTAATTTCCAAAACTTTAATTTTTCCACCAGCAAAAGGTACACTGTCTAATGCGCCTGGGGCTTCCAATTTTCTTTGCAATGATCTAGCAACCTCAAGTTCAGGAGAAATTATTACATCAATAGGTAAATTAGATTCTCCATATAATTTACTCCATTTGTCTCCTAAAAATTCTTGCCCTCTTATTCTTGCTATTTTTTTATTAATGTTAAAAATAGAATGGGCAACTTGACATATAACCATATTAGTTTCATCGCTTTTTGTAACAGCGATAATCATATCAGCTTCCTCTGCACCAGATTTTTCCAAAACAGAAGGAAATGTTGCTTTTCCTACAACAGCTTTGACATCTTGTGTATCGTTAATTTTTTGAATAAGTTCACTTGATTGATCTACTACTGTAATTGAATGACCTTGAGCAGATAATTGTTTAGATATTGAGAATCCAACTTTTCCAGCCCCACATATAATTATATTCATTTAATTGACACCTTTAATACCAAGAGTTTTTAATTTTCTATGTAAAGCAGATCTTTCCATTCCAATAAATTCAGCAGTTTTAGATATGTTTCCTTTATGTTTTTTTATCTGAGATGTTAAATAGTCTTTTTCAAATTTTTCTCTCGCTTCTTTTAGTGGATATGAAAATACATCAACATAAGAACTTTCTAAATTAGTAGTTTTGCTTGTAGATAAAGAATCTTTAACTAAATTATTTATATTAATATTTTTTTCATTGACCGCCAAAATTGATATTCTTTCAACTAAATTTCTTAATTCTCTGACATTTCCTGGCCATTTATATGTATAGAATAAATTAAAATTTGTATCAATTTTAACAATACTAATTCCATTTAATTCAGATATTTTTTTTGAAAAATAATTTAGCAATAATGGTATGTCTTCTAATCTTTCCTCTAAAGCAGGTAATATTATAGGAACAACATTTAATCTATGGTATAAATCTTCTCTAAAATTACCTCTAGTTATCTCTTCCCTAATATTCTTAGAAGTAGTGCTGATTATTCTTACATCTACATTAATTTCGTTTACTCCATTTAATCTTTTAAATTTTTGGTCAATAAGAACCCTCAAAATCTTTGCCTGTGTTTCTAAAGGAATCTCAGATATTTCATCTATTAATAAGATTCCATTTTCTGCTTTTTCAAAAAAACCATAATTTATAATTCCATCTTTATTTTCTGACCCAAATAATTCGAGTTCATATTTTAATGGATCTAATAAAGCTCCATTAACTACAACAAAAGGTTTATTTTTTCTCTTTGATTTTTTATGTATTTGTCTAGCTACTAACTCTTTACCTGATCCTGGGGGGCCTGAAACAAAAACTCTACTTTCCGTATTACTTAATTTATTTATCAAATTTTTTACTTTTTCAATAGATAGGCTTTCGCCTATAATCTCATATGAGCTAAAAAGTTTACTTTCTAGTACATTTTTTTCTTTTTTAAGATTGGCATTTTCCAAAGCTCTATTTATAAAATTTAACAATCTTTCAGTTGAAAAAGGTTTTTGCAAAAACTCAAAAGCCCCAAATTTCAATGCATCAATTGCCATTTGAACATTAGCATGACCTGAAATCATTATAACTGGAACATTTTTGTCTATTTTTTTTATTTCATTTAGTAAATTAATACCGTCGACATCTCCTTTATCAAGTTTGACATCAACGATAGCAACATCAGGTAATTTTGATTCTATTTCATTAAGAGCTTGGTCGTAATTAGCAGCTACACGTACATTAAAACCTTTATCTTTAAGTATACCAGAAATTAAAGTTCTAATATCTGAATTGTCGTCAATAACTAAGATTTCATTATTCATATTTTAACTACTTTTAAATTTTATACTTTGGAAACATAATTTTTATAATTGCCCCATCATATATTGAATCAAATAATATTGTGCTATTGTGATCACTAATAATTTTTCCAACTACCGCTAAGCCTAAGCCAGTACCATTTTTTTTTGTTGTGAAATAAGGTGTAAGCATTTTAGATTTATCAACTTGATGAAAGCCTACTCCGTTATCTTCAATATTTACGTATATATAATCCTTATCTACCTTAATTTCTATGTTAATTTTTCCTTTAAAATCAACATTTTTAATATTTTTTTCGTGAATAGAATCTATAGCGTTTTTAATTAGATTAATGAATGCTCTGTTAAGCTGCTCCTCATCAGCTTTAATGTAATTTTCCTTTTTACTTAAATTAACTTTAAACTTTATTTTTGGTTCAGATAGTATGAGTAAATCTACGGCTCTGTTTAAAGCATTGTTGATGTTTATTTTTTTAAAGAATGGTTTGGGCATTCTTGCAAAATCAGAGAATTCATTAACTAATTTTTCTATATCTTTAATTTGTTTGTTTATTGTATTCAGATAGGCAGAAAATTCTTTGTTTTCATTACCTACTTTGTCTAAATATTTCTCTCTTATTCGGTCTATAGATAATTGAATTGGTGTAAGAGGGTTTTTAATTTCGTGAGCAAGCTTTCTTGCAACATTTTCCCACGCTAAATGTCTTTCTGATAAAAGAAGTTTGTCTTGTTGTGTTTTTAATTTTTCTATCATTAAATTAAAGTTTTTGTTTAATTTATCAAACTCAGCATTTGATTCAACATTAGGAACTTTAGCATTTAAATCACCAGAGCTTATTTTTTCTGAAGCTCCAATTAAATTTATAATTGGTTTTGTTAATCTTGAAGCAAAATTTATTGATATTGCCACTGAAAGAAAAAGAAGAAGAGAAACAACCAAAATATAAATAACAGCAAAAGTTATTTTAATTCCTGTTTTTCTGTTTTGGACAATATAGTAAAAATTTACGGCTTCTTTAGTTTGTTTTAAATATGTAATTAATTTAGGATCCATAAATTTAACAATATAAAGGTATGTATCTATAAAATTATCTAATTTTACTAAAGCTGAAGTTCTGTTAGTTTTTGGGTCTGTTATTCTAACGGGTTTACCTTCTAAAGATAAATCAAATGCTTCTTCTGGTGGAGGCACAAATTCAATCATGGGATCAATAATATCTGATATTATTAAATTTCCAGAGCTATCTAATAAATAAATTTCATCTAGCTTTCTTAATAACCTTTGTGAAAATATGTAATTTTTAAATTGATTTGGGTTATCATAAAGAAGGTTTGATTTATTATTAACATCAAATGCTATTAACAATATATCGGCATCTATCGATCTAATTGTCTGATCTATATAATTTTTTGCAACTTCAGAAGAATTTTTAACTATATTTTTTATTTTTTTATCAAAATATTTTTGCACACCAACATTAAATAAAATCAAAGAGAATAAAGCTATAATGATTGAGGGTAATAAAGTTGTTGTTGTAAAAAAAACTATATATCTTAAACTGGTTTCTGAACCTGATTTCTTTTTTTTCTTGTCTGATAATAATTTATAAGTCTCTTTAATAATAAAAATAAAAAATATTAATAAAAAAAAAGCGTCTATAACAAGCAAAGCCTGAAGGTTAAAATCATTTAACTCAATAAAACTTTCGTTAATAAAAGTAAAAAATGTTAGTAAGCCGAAAAAAATACAAATCAGCGAGGTTGTTATTACCCATTTGTTATTTTTAATGGTATGTATCATTTAGCAGATATAAATTAACATTTTAAATAAATATAATAAAAATTAAAAAAATGAATACATTTCTTATACTATTAGCGGCTGGTGATAGCAAAAGATTAAAATCTAATATTCCAAAACCTTATCAAATAATAAATAATAAAACCTTACTTGAATATTCATTAAATGCATTTAAAGATATTAAAGAAATTAATAAAACTATAATTGTTTATAACAATAAACACAAAAAATATTTAAATAAATTATATTTTAAAAATACTCTAAAAATCATAGGTGGCAAAACAAGGCAAGAATCAACATTAAAAGCATTAAATAAAATTAAAAAAATGAATTGTGATAAAGTTTTAATACATGACGCTGCGAGACCAAACACTTCTAAAAAAATAATAAATAAAATAATTCATGGCCTAAAAAAAAATGATGCTATTGTCCCATTATTAAAATCTTCAGATTCAGCAAAACGCTCCAAAAAAAATATAATTTTTAAAAATATTGAAAGAAATACTTTAGGTTTTGCACAAACACCACAAGGTTTTTCTTATAAAAAAATTTATAAAAAGCACTTAAATAAAACTGATAAATTTTTTGATGATGATGCTTCATTATTTACAGATGACAAAGAAAAAGTTATTACAATTAAAGGATCTAAAAGAAATCTTAAAATAACTGATACTGAAGATTTGAAGATGTTTAAATCTTTAATAAGAAGAAATAATTATGTAGGTATAGGCTTTGATATTCATAGACTTGCTGTTAAAAGAAAACTTTATTTAGGTGGTTTAAAAATAAAGTCTACTGTGGGAACTTTAGGTCATTCAGATGGTGATCCTGTTTTACATTCTGTAATTGATGCAATACTTGGTGCATGTGGAATGGGAGATATAGGTAAAAGATTTTCAGATAAGAATAAGAAATACAAAAATATTAGATCCACAATACTGCTCAAAAAAATTGTTGAATTAATTAAATCAAAAAATTTTTCAATTAATAACATTGATATAAATATTATCGCTCAAAAACCTAAGATAAAGAAGTATTCAAAAAAAATTATACAATCTATAAGCAAGTTATGTGAAATAAATACCAATCAAATAAATATAAAAGGGAAGACAACAGAAAAACTTGGTTTAATTGGAAAAGAAAAAGCTATAGCTAGTGAAGCAATAGTTTCTGTAATAAAATATGATCAATAAAATAAATTCTTTATTTTTTATACAATTGTTATAAATAATTTTTATATGAAAAAAGTTTCACAAAAAATAATAAGATTAATGAAAGAGAAAAAACTTAGCATTTCATTTGCAGAGTCTTGTACTGGTGGAATGTTATCAAGTTATATCACTTCAATTAGTGGATCTTCAAAAGTATTTAATCTTGGTTTGGTTACTTATTCTAATAACGCTAAAATTAAAGTACTTAAAATTCCAAAAAATATTATAAAAAAACATGGGTCAGTAAGCAAAGAAGTGTGTAAAGCAATGGCTAAAAATGTAGCTCAAATAGGAAATACTAAAATGTCTGTATCTATAACTGGAATAGCTGGACCAACTGGTGGGACAAAAAATAAACCTGTAGGTCTGGTTTATATAGGCATTAAACATGGTAAAAAAATTAATATTAATAAATTTTTATTTAAAAACGAAGGACGTACTTATATTCGAAAAACAACCGTAAATAAATGCTTAAAATTAATTTTAGACGCCCTGAAATAATTTAACTGCTCTTTCTTCAAAAGCATTAGCTATTTTTTTCAAGCCAATATCAAAAGATTTGGTCATAAACATATTTAAAATTTTATTTTTTAATTCAAAATCTACATGGAAATCAACCTCACTATTTTTTCCTTTCTGTCTAAAAAACCATTTATTTTCAAGATATTTTAAGGGACCATCAATATTATTTACATAAATTAAGTCTTTTTCTTTTTCATAAATAACAAAACTTTTATACGTTTCATTGAAAAAACTTTTTCCAATTGTGAGATCAGCTATGATTTCAACTTTATTACCTTTATCTTTTTTTGAATGAATTTTGCTTCTAAGACACCATGGTACAAATTCAGGATATTTTTCTATATCTAGAATCATCTTAATTAAATTTTCTTTAGTACAAGAAATTTTTTTTTTTATTGAAGCTGATGGCATTGAGATTGACTTTCTCTCAATTTTTTCATTTTTGAAAAATCTTTATCAGCATGATAAGAAGATCTAGTTAAAGGAGAGGATGCCACTATTAAAAAACCTTTTGATAAAGCTACTTTCTTAAGATCATAAAACTCTTCTGGGTGAACGTAGCGATTTAACGGGTAGTGTTTTGGAGTTGGTTGAAGATATTGACCTATAGTTAAAAAATCAACATTTGCGGATATTAAATCATCCATAACATGCATGACTTCATCTTTTGTTTCACCAAGACCCATCATAATTCCAGACTTAGTAAATATTTTACTATTTATTTCCTTGGCAGACTTTAAAAGATCAATTGATGAAAAATATCTCGATCCAGGCCTCACCTTCTTATACAAACTAGGAACAGTTTCTATATTATGATTGAACACATCGGGATTAGCCTCAACTACACTCTTGTAAGAATCTTTTTTTCTTAAAAAGTCAGGTGTCAAAACTTCTATAGTAGTATTTTTATTTATCTTTCGAGTTTCAAGTATAACTTTAGAAAAATGCTGCGCACCTCCATCATCTAGATCATCTCTATCGACAGAAGTTATTACTACATGCTTTAAATTTAATTCCTTGGTCGCCATAGCAATCTTATTTGGTTCAAAAGGATCTAAAGAAGTTGGTTTACCAGTTTTTACATTACAAAAAGAACATGCTCTAGTACAAGTATCACCCATTATCATAAAAGTGGCATGTTTCTTGCTCCAGCATTCAGAAATGTTTGGGCAGCTGGCTTCTTGACAAACTGTGTGAAGTTTCTTTTTATTTATAATCTCTTTGGTTTGAAAATAGTTTTGTGTATCTATAATTTTAGATCTTATCCAGATTGGTTTTTTTTTAATAGGACTTATTGGGTTATTTATTTTCTCAGGATGTCTTGTAGTCATTTAATTTAATTTAATTTATATATGCTTTCATTTGCTTTTCCATACATAAATTTTTCTCTGTATATAGTTTCTAAATAATCTAAATCTATTGAATCGCTTAATAAACTATTTTTTTTTTCTATTGAAAATAATTCTGCACTAATAATTTTTATGCTATTCGATAATTCAATTGTAATATTTTTTTTTTCTAAATATGAAATTAGACCTCTTTCACCATCAAGTAAATTAAGCAAAACATAAAGAAACAAAAATATATTAATTAATATAAATTTTTTCTTATTAATTATTTTTAAAAATCTCATATAATTAAACTTTAGACATTTTTGAAGAATTTCCAAGCTCCTCTTCTATTCTTAATAAACGGTTATATTTTGCCACTCTTTCGGATCTAGCTAAAGATCCTGTTTTAATTTGAGAAGATCTTGTAGCGACGGCTAAATCAGCGATAAATGTATCCTCGGTATCACCGGATCTATGGGAAATTATTGTTGTAAAATTGTTTTTTTTTGCAAAATCTATAACTTTTAATGTTTCTGTTAAAGATCCTATTTGGTTGGGTTTAATTAGAATACTATTAGCAGATTTTTCAATAACACCTCTCTTAAGCCTTTTTTCATTAGTAACAAAAAGGTCATCACCCACTATTTGAACTTTTGAACCAATTTCAAACGTAATTTTTTTCCAAGAATCCCAATCTTCTTCGGAAAAAGGGTCTTCTATAGATTTAATTGGATAGTCATCAGTTAATTTTTTGTAATATTTAATAACGTTATCAACGTTATTAAAAGTTTTTGATTCAATTGAATAATTACCCTGTTTGTTCATAAGTTCATTTGCAGCAACATCTAAACAAATAGACACATCTTTGCCTGGGGTCAACTTAGAATTTTCTATTGCATCAACAATTAATTCTAGAGCTTCTTCATTTGAATTAATGGAAGGAGCAAAACCACCTTCGTCTCCAACATTTGTTAGCATTTTTTTTGATTTTAATAATTTTTTTAAGTTTTGTATAACCAAAAAACATTTTTCCATGGCTTCCATAAAATTTTTAGCTGAATCAGGTCTAATCATAAATTCTTGTATATTTAGATCATTATCAGCATGAACCCCACCATTAATAATATTCATTAATGGATAAGGCAGTGAAAAATCTTTCCCTAAATTTTTGTAAAGAGAATTTTTGTTTGATATAGCTGCAGCCTTTGCGTTAGCTAAAGATACAGCCAAAATAGCATTTGCTCCTAAATTTTTTTTACTTTCCGATGAATCTAAATCTAATAAAATCTTATCTACTTTTTCTTGCTGGGTAGGATCTTGACCTTTTAGACTTAAGGCAATTTTAGAATTTATATTGTCAACTGCTTTATTTACACTTTTTCCTAAAAAAAAACTTTTATCACCATCTCTTAATTCGTGTGCTTCAAATGCTCCTGTAGAAGCACCAGATGGAGATATAGAAGTTGCTGATATATTATTATCCAAATAAACTTCCGCTTCAACGGTTGGGTTTCCTCTGCTATCAAAAACCTGTCGACCTTTAATATTAACTATTTTTGGCATTCTTTATTAATTTATCAATCTCTACTAACTGTTTTAATAAATTTGGCATATTTGATAAAGGAACCATATTTGGCCCATCTGAAGGTGCGTTGTTTGGATCTGGATGTGTTTCTATAAAGATTGCCGCAACTCCAACTGCTATTGCCGCTCGCGACAAGGGTTCAACAAATTCTCTTTGTCCACCACTTTTATCACCCATTCCTCCTGGTTGTTGTACTGAATGAGTGGCGTCAAAAACTACAGGGTAACCATTTTTAGCCATTATAGGTAGAGACCTCATATCAGAAACTAAAGTGTTATATCCAAAACATGCACCTCTTTCTGTGACTAAAATATTTTTATTTCCCGATTCTTCTATTTTTTTAGTTACATTAACCATATCCCATGGTGCTAAAAATTGACCTTTTTTGACATTTATAATTTTTCCAGTTTTTGCAGCAGCAACTAATAAATCTGTTTGTCTACATAGAAAGGCTGGAATTTGTAAAACGTCAACATACTTAGAAACTAGTTCACACTGATCAATAGTGTGTACATCCGTCAATACAGGTATTTTTAAATCATTTCTTATTTTGTCAAAGACAGGTAAAGAATTTTGTAAGCCAGTACCTCTTTTACCTTTAAGACTGGTTCTATTAGCTTTATCAAAAGATGTTTTATAAATTAAACCTAGATCAAGCTTTTGTGTCATTTCTTTTAGTTGTGCAGCCACATCTATTGCATGCTTTTCGTTTTCTAGCTGGCAAGGTCCCGCTATTAAAGTAAACTTATTTGAGTTTGATATGCTTAAATTTCCACATTTAATTACTTTTTCTACCATTAATTTTTCCTTCTGTTTTTAGAGGCGGCTCTTATAAATGATGAAAATAAAGGATGAGGAGTAAAAGGTCTTGATTTGAATTCAGGATGAAATTGAACTCCCACAAACCAAGGGTGATCTTTTAATTCAACAATTTCTGGCAATGCACCATCTGGTGACAATGCTGAGAAAATTAAACCTTTTTTTTCAAAATCATCTTTATATTTAATATTAACTTCATATCTATGCCTATGTCTTTCATTGATTTTTTTTGCATAATATATTTTTGATACTAAAGAACCCTTTTTTAAAACCGCTTCATATGTACCCAATCGCATAGTTCCTCCTAAATTTTTTTCACTGCCCTTAAATATTTTTTTTCCTTTTTGCCATTCTTCTAACAAACCTATAACTGGAGTACAATTATTTCCGAACTCACTTGTAGAAGCATTTTTTATGTTCAGCAAGTTTCGCGCTGCTTCAATTACTGCCATTTGCATTCCAAAGCAAATTCCAAAGAATGGTATATTGTTCAATCTTGCGTATTTTATGGCAGCAATTTTACCTTCGCTTCCTCTTTTTCCAAAGCCGCCAGGTATTAAAATACCAGAAACATTGCTTAATAATGATTTTAAATCTTTAACTTTTAAGGTTTCTGAGTCGATCCTAGTAAGATTGATTTTAAGATTATTTGCTATACCCCCATGTACTAAGGCTTCGTCTAAAGATTTATAAGCATCTTTTAGATGAACATATTTTCCAATAATGCCTATATTAACATATTTTTTAGATGTTAACACATTTGAAGTAATATTTTTCCATCTTTTAAGATTAGGTTTTTTTTTATTTTTTATATCAAAATAGTTCAAAACTCTTTCATCGAGTTTTTCTTTATGAAACATAACTGGTGCTTCATAAATGGTTCTAACATCAACTGTTTCAATAACATTTTTAAAATCCACGTTACAAAACAAAGATATTTTCTCCCTTTCATTTTTTGGAATACTTATCTCTGTTCTGCAAATAATTATATCTGGTTGAATTCCTAAGCTTCTTAGCTCTTTAACTGAATGTTGAGTTGGTTTAGTTTTTAATTCGCCTGAAGTTTTTAAAAATGGAACTAAAGTTAAATGTATAAATAAACTATTTTTTCTACCAACATCATTTGAGAATTGCCTTATTGCTTCAAGAAAAGGCAAACTTTCGATATCCCCTACTGTTCCACCTATTTCACATATTACAAAATCTTCATCCTTGATATTAGAAGATATAAATTTTTTTATTCTATCAGTTACGTGCGGAACAACTTGTACTGTTCCCCCAAGATAATCTCCTTTTCTTTCTTTTTTTATAATGTCACTATAAATAGCTCCTGTTGTGACGTTATCGGATTTTGTGGAAGAAATGTTTGTAAATCTTTCATAATGACCTATATCTAAATCGGTTTCCGCACCATCGTCTGTTACAAAAACTTCACCATGTTGAAAAGGATTCATTGTTCCTGGGTCTACATTTAAATATGGATCTAATTTTCTTATTCTTACCTTGAAACCTCTTAACTGTAACAAAGATGCTAGAGAAGCTGATGATAACCCTTTACCTAAAGATGAAACCACGCCGCCAGTGACAAATACATATCGCGCCATGGAATAACATTATAAAGGATTTAAAAAAAAATTGAAAGTCAAATTATTGATCTGATTTTGGTATTGAAGGTTCGGAAGCATCTTCTTTTTCCTCTATCTTTTCTAAAACCGAAGAGCTACTTACACGTTGATTTGATATTATAGTCAATGTTATACTTGTTATTATAAACAATGTTGCGATTATAGCTGTTGCTTTTGTTAAAAAACTGCTTGCTGAACGCGATGACACAAAGCTATCTTGCGAGACACCCAAGCCTAATGCTCCTCCTTCTGATTTTTGTAAAAGTATTACAACAACAAGTAATACTGCCAAAATAATATCTATTACTAAAATAAAGAATTCCATGAGAGTTATTTATAGTAATTTTTTATTATAGCAATAAATTTTTTTACTGATAATGAGGCTCCACCAATTAAAAAGCCATCAATTTCTGAAATTGATGAAAAAATACTAACATTTTTATCATTAACAGACCCACCATATATTATTGCTGGGTATGATTTTGCATGTAAAATTTTTTTACTAGTATTTTTTAAAAATAAAAATATTTTTTTCAATTCATTGGATTTAGGAGTGCGACCAGTTCCAATAGACCAAACTGGCTCATAAGCAATAATTATTTTTTTAGAGTTTGTACTTTTGTCAATTGAGTCGCTTAATTGTTTTTTTAAAACTGAGAAAGTTTTTTTTGTTTTTTTTTCATTTAAAGTTTCTCCTATGCAAAAAATAATATTAAGTTTATTTTCTTGAGCTAATTTAATTTTCATTTTTATTTTTTTATTAGTATCACCATCAGATCTATTTTCTGAATGTCCAATAATTATATATTCTGCACCAACATCTTTTACCATCTTGGCACTAATAGATCCTGTAAAAGGTCCTAAGCTTTCATGGTGACAATTTTGAGCACCAATTGAGATAGATTTAATTTTTTTTTTTTTAACAAAAAAATTTATAAGAGTGTATGGAATACATAATACAACTTTGTTTTTTTTGTTTTTGTTTTTAAATTTTATAGAGGCCTCATGTAAGGCCTTAATAATCCTAATAAGGCTATTTTCACCATACATTTTCCAGTTTCCAATAAAAAACATTAATTTATTTGTCATGATTCAAAAATTAATTTATAGATTATCTAATTATATAACAATATTAAAAAAAAATTACTAGAATGTTAAGCTCAATAAGAAAATTTTCCAACTCTATAACAGCAAAAATCTTTTTAGCTATAATCGCAATTCCTTTCATTTTTTGGGGTATGGGAGATGTTTTTTCTAGTGGAAGTAAAAATACACTTGTTAAAATCGGAAAAGAAAAAATCAGCAAACAAGAGTTTATTAAATTTTTGAATATTTATACTAATTCAGGTGTAAATATTAATGATGAAACAATTGAAGATCTTTTGAGTAATTTTATTGGATTTAAACTAATATCTAAAGAAGTTGAAAGTTTAGATATAGTTTTAACTGATATATCATTAAAAAGAATAATAAAAAATGAAAAAAAATTTACCAAAAATAATATTTTTTCTAGAGTTGAGTATGAAAAATTTTTAATTAAAAATTCTTTAAATGCTGTTTCTTTTGAAAAAAATATTTTAGAACAAGAGAAAAAAAATCACTTGCTAAGTTTTGTTGGGAATGGTTTTTATCCATCTGAGTTTTTGGTTGCCGAAGATTACAATAAAATAAATCAGAAAAGATATATACAAACTATTAACTTAAACAAAGCATTTGTAAAAGATTTGGAGTTTTCGGACAAAGATATAAAAAAATATTTTGAAAACAATAAAGAGAATTATAAAAGCATTTTAAAGTCTATAGATTACATAAAGTTAGAACCAAAAGTTTTAACAAATACAGATGAATTTACAAATATGTTTTTTACCAAAATTGATGAAATTGATGATTTAATTATTGAAGGAAATAGTCTATCTGAAATAGCAAAAAAATATAATCTACCTGAAAGATCATCGCTAAAAATTGAAAAATTTAGTAAAAATAATATTTTTTCTACAGAAGTAATTCAAAATATTTTTAATATTAATGAATCTGAGCCAATAGTTTTAGTTCAAGATAAAGATTTATATTTTGTTATTAACTTAATCAAAACTGAAACAACTTATAAAAAATATACAAGTAATTTAGTTAAAAAAGACATACTGAACAATCTAGTTAAACAAAAAAAAATGAAATTAATTAGTAAATTAATTGAAAGTATTAATGAAAAGAAATTTAATAAACTTGATTTTGATAAATTTTCAAATGAAAAAAACGTTGAGATATCTAAATTTAAAATAAATAACTTGTATGATACTGAAAAATTAAAACAAAATATAGTTCTTCAAATATATTCATATCCCGAAAAAAAAATTGGAATTGCGGCTGATGCTAATGTTGATGAAATTTATCTTTTATATGTTGATAAAGTGACTAGTGCTGAAATTGGTAAAAATGATGAAGATTACGAGAAATACTTTAATATATCAAAAGCAAGACTTACTAAAAATGTTTATGCTACATACGATAAATATTTAAAAGAAAAATATAAAATAAGCATAAATAATAAAGTCCTAAATAGTATTAAAAATGAACTTAAATGAATATAAATATTACTCTTAAAGAATTTAAAACAAAGCATATTAAAAAAAAAAATCAGATAATTTTTCACAAAATAAAAAGTAGAAATAACAATAAGATCGAAAATATAATTAATAATTTTTTAAAAAAAAAAAATAGTTTTATATTTGAATCAGTAGAAAAACAAACAGTAAGAGGTCGTTACACTATTATGGGTTCAAACCCTGATAAAATTTGGGAATTTAATGGTAAAAAGATCCATATAATTCAAAATAACATTAAAAAAGAAATCAAAGCCAACTCTTATTTTTATCTAAAAAAACTTATAGAAAAATTTAACTTTCCTATACCAAAAAGTCTTCCCCAATTATCATCTTTGCTAGTAGGTTACTTTTCTTATGACATCATAAGATATATTGAAAAAGTTCCTGATAATTGTGTTAACGATTTAAATATACCTGATATTAGGTTAATGAGACCAAAAACTCTTATAATATATGATAACTTAAAAAAAAATATATTTTTAATTTCGAATTGTTTTTGTGATGAAAAAATTAATAATTATGAAAAATATTACAAGAATCAAATTGATAATATAAATAATTTAAAAAAATTATTATCTTTTACTGAAAAAAATTTAAAAATTACAAAAAATAAATTTACTAAGAAAAAAATTAAAATTAAATCTAATATTTCAAAAAAAAAATTTAAAGAAATCGTTTTAAAAGCTAAAAAATATATTAAAAAAGGTGATATATTTCAGGTCGTTTTGAGTCAAAGATTTGAAACTAAATTAACTAAAAAGCCAATTGATATATATCGAAAATTAAGAATCACTAACCCATCACCTTTCATGTTTTTTTTTAATTTTGCTGACTTTCAAATAGTCGGTAGTAGCCCTGAAATCTTAGTTAGACTACGTAATAAAAAAATTACAATCAGACCAATAGCTGGAACAAGACCTCGTGGTAAAAATAAAAAAAAAGATTTATTTTTTAAAAAACAACTACTAAATGATCAAAAAGAACTATCAGAACATCTAATGCTTTTGGACTTAGGGAGAAATGATATTGGAAAAGTTTCAAAAATTGGTTCTGTTAAAGTTACTGAAAAATTTAAAATTGAAAAATACTCTCATGTAATGCATATAGTTTCCAATGTTGAAGGGGAGTTTGATAGTAATAGACTTTTATTTGATACAATGATGGCTGGTTTTCCTGCTGGGACAGTTACTGGTGCACCTAAAATCCGTGCAATGGAAATTATTGATGAGCTAGAAAAGTCAAAACGAAAAATGTATGCTGGTGCAATTGGATATTTTTCTGCTAATAAAAATTTTGATACTTGTATTGCACTTAGAACAGCTCTTATTAAAAATAAAAAATTTTATATTCAATCTGGGGCTGGTATAGTTGCGGATAGTAATCCTGAAAAGGAATATTTTGAAACAGTTAATAAAGCAAAAGCTTTAATTAATGCATTAAATTAAAATGAAAATTTTATTAATAGATAATTATGATAGTTTTACTTATAATTTATATCATTACTTATCTACTCTAAAATGCAAAGTTGAAGTATATAGAAATGATAAAATTAATATTCGTACAATATTAAAGAAAAAATATAAAAAGATTGTTATATCTCCTGGCCCTGGAAACCCAAATCAAGCTGGAAATTGTCTAAAAATTGTAAGATATTTTTATAAATCTATTCCTATATTGGGTGTATGTTTAGGTCACCAAATTATAGGACAAGTATTTAAATCTAGAGTTGTCCAAGCAAAAACATTAATGCATGGAAAAACCAGCCTTATAATGCATAACGGCAAGGGTATTTTTAAAGGCTTAAAAAAAACAATTACGGGGACACGATATCATAGCTTAATTATAGATAAAAATTCTCTTAGCAATGAATTAATAATTACCGCAAGAACAAAAGATAGAACAATAATGGGTATAATGCACAAAAAATATAATGTACATGGTGTTCAATTTCACCCAGAAAGTATTAAAACTAAAATGGGTATGAAAATTTTAAAAAACTTTATTAATTTTAAAAATAATGAATCTGTTCATAGATAAGTTAAAAAATAAAAAAAATTTATCATTTAAAGAAAGCAAGTCGGCTTTTGAGATGATAATGGATGGTCAAGCTAATGAAGATGATATATATGATTTTTTAACATTGCTTTCTGCCAAAGGAGAAGATTCTAATGAAATTGCTGGGGGCGTTTATGTGCTAAGAAATAAGTCTAAACGAGTATATGTAAAAAATTGTGTAGATACATGCGGCACTGGAGGTGATGGAAAAAATACCTTAAATATATCTACGGCCTCTGCCCTACTTTTAGCAAGCATGAATGTTAAGGTTGCCAAGCACGGAAACAAAGCAGTTTCGTCTAAATGTGGATCGGGAGACGTTCTTGAGGCTTTAAATATCAAAATTAATTTAGAACCCAAAGACATAGAAGATCAAATAAATAAAAATAATTTTGGCTTTATGTTTGCTCCTAATTATCATAGTGCGATGCGCTTTGTTGGCCCAACAAGAAAAAAGATTGGAAAAAGAACAATATTTAATATGATTGGGCCATTAAGCAGCCCTGCTTTCGTTGAAAGACAAGTTGTTGGTGTTTTTGATAAAAAATTATTAAAAATTTTTGCTAATGCATTAGGTAACTTAAATATTAAATTTGCTTGGATTGTAAACAGTGAAGATGGTCTTGATGAAATATCACCATATGCTAAAACGAATGTAATGCAGCTAAAAGATAATAAAATTTCAGAAATAACTATTGACCCTGTGGAATTAAAAATAAATGTAGATAAATTTGAAAATATACTTGGCGATGATGCAAAATTTAATGCTAATAAAATGATTGATATTTTTAAAGGAGAAGATAATGATTTTTCAAAAGCTGTTTGTTTAAATGCGGCTGCTGGACTTATTGTTTCAGAAAAACATTTTATATTTAATAATGCCTATCAAGATGCAAGAAAACATATTTTAACTGGTAAAGCTTTTGAACATTTAAAAAAAATTCAAAATGCCTGAAAACATTTTAAAAAGAATAGTTAAAAAAAAAATTAGTAAAATAGAACTATTAAAAAAATCTATTACAGTGGAATCTCTAAATGAAAAAATAAATGAAAATAAAGTATTTATTAATTTTAAAGATAAAATAGAAAATAATATTTCTAAAAGTAAAATTTCAATTATTGCTGAAATTAAAAAAGCTAGTCCTTCTGCTGGGATCATCGTGGAAAAATATAATCCAGTAGATATAGCTCAAATTTATAATGATCATAAGGTAACGTGTTTATCTGTGTTAACTGAAGAAGATTTTTTTTTAGGAAACTTAATCCATATTAGTAAAATTAAACAAAAAGTTAAATTACCAATTCTTTGTAAGGATTTTTTTGTTGATAAGTTCCAAGTGCCTTTAGCTAAAAGCTATGGTGCGGATGCAATTTTAATTATTTTAGCAAGTGCTTCGGATGATTTGGTAAATCAACTGTATGAAGAGGCATTAAAATTAAATATGTCTGTTATTATTGAGGTTCATACAGCTAATGAAGCTAAAAAAGCATTAAATTTTAAAAATTCTTTAATTGGTATTAACAATAGAAATCTTAAAACTTTAAAAACTGATCTTAATACAACTTATGATATTTATAATGTTTTAATAAATCATAAAGGTCCTTTGATATCTGAAAGTGGAATTAAAAATAAAGAAGATCTTTTGAAAATTAGACAAAAAACTAAAATTAAAACTTTTTTAATTGGTGAATCACTTTTAAAAAATATCGATAAAAACTCTATTTTTTCAGTTTTATAATTAAATAATCCTTATTTTTCAACACTTTTAAGCTATTGTTAAACCAAAAGAACTTTTGTAGAACAATAAATGTACGATATTTGTTCTTATGCTTACAAAAAAACAAAAAAACTTATTATTATTTATAAATAAAAAACTCAGATCTACTGGTGTCTCTCCTTCATATGAAGAAATGAAAAACGCCTTAAATTTAAAGTCAAAATCAGGAATTCACAGGCTCATTTCTGCTCTCGAAGAAAGAGGTTTTATTAAAAGGTTGGCCCATAAAGCTAGAGCTTTAGAGGTGTTAAAACTACCCGAAACAGCAAGTGCAAATGATATTTATAATTCTTTTTCTCCTAGTGTAATTAAAGGGGGGTTGGATACGGAAAACAATAAGCACGAGATGAATAAAATTCCAGTCTTAGGAAAAATTGCTGCAGGTACTCCAATTGAAGCTATACAAAATGAAGTTAGCAAAATATCACTTCCAGTAGAATTTACTAAAAATGGAGAGCATTTTGGCTTAAAAGTTTCTGGAGACTCGATGATTGAAGCTGGAATAAATGATGGTGATACAGTGATAGTAAGAAAATCTAGTACTGCTGATAACGGACAAATAGTTGTTGCTTTAATAGACGATCATGAAGCTATGCTTAAAAGAATAAGAAAAAAAGGAAAAGTGGTAGCGTTGGAAAGTGCTAACAAAAAATATGAAACTAAAATTTTTGGACCAGATAGAGTAAAAGTTCAAGGTATACTAGTATCTTTATATAGAAACTTTCAATAAAATAGTTTAATAATAAATCATGAGTTTAGTGGCAACAAGATTTGCTCCATCTCCGACAGGACCATTGCATATAGGTGGTGTAAGAACCGCACTATTTAATTGGTTATTTTCTAAAAATAATAAAGGTAAGTTTTATTTAAGAATCGAAGATACGGACAAAGAAAGATCAAAAGATGAATTTAAAAACCAGATAATAGAATCTTTAAAATGGATAGGAGTTGAATACGATGATAAAGAATATATTCAATCTCAAAATATAAATAAACACAAAGAAATTGCTAACGAACTTTTAAAAAAGGGATTTGCATATAAATGTTATTGTTCTGAGATAGAGATTGAAGAACAAAAAATAAAAGCTAAAAAAGCTAAAATGCCTTTTGTTTATAATCGAAAATGGAGAGATGCTAAAGATCTTGTAATTCCTAAAGATACAGATCCTGTAATAAGATTTAAGAGTAAAATAAGTGGAAATAATATTATTGAAGATTTAGTTCAAGGTAAAATAAATATTTCAAATTCAACAATTGAAGATTTTGTAATACTTCGTAAAGACGGTTCACCTACATATCAACTTTCAGCAGTAGTAGATGACCATCAAATGAATATTACTCACGTAATCAGAGGAGACGATCATAAGATAAATACTTTTAAGCAAAAACAAATTTACGAAGCTATGAATTGGAAGCTTCCTGAGTTTGCACATATACCATTAATACATAGTGCTTCAGGTAAAAAACTTTCAAAACGTGACAATGCTTCTACACTAAGTGATTATATTAAAATTGGTATACTGCCAGACGCGTTAAGAAATTATTTATTACGTTTAGGTTGGTCTTATAAAGACAAAGAAATATTTACGCTGGATGAAAGTATAAAATATTTTAATTTAACTGGTGTAGGTAAGTCTCCTTCAAAATTAGATATGGAACGCATTTTGTCTATTAATGAACATTATATAAAAAGTCTTGACGAAAAAGAATTGTATAAAAAGTTAAAAATTTTTGCAGCAAAATATAAAAAAAAAATAGAAGATAAAAATGAAAAAAGTATACTTAATTCAATTCATTTTCTAAAAAATAAAGCTAAAAAACTTGAAGATATTTATCAAAATGCTGAGTATATAATGAAAGAAAAAATTGTAATTTCAGATCAAGATGCAAAACTATTAGACGAGCTATCAAAAAAAATTATAAATGAATTTCTAAGTTGCTACGAAAAAATTGATGTTTTAAAGAGAGAAGAATTAGAGAAATTAATAAAAAATTTAATAAACTCAAATAACACAAATTTTAAGAGTGTTGGGCAACCATTAAGGATTGCCTTAACTGGATCAAAGTTTGGGCCAGGCATCTATGATATAATACAATCGCTCGACAAAAACGAAGTAATAAAAAGATTAAAAATGATTAATTAATACAGAAGAAGCCAGTAAAGACGATTTTTCAATTTTAAACTTATCAATTTCACTTTGAAAACATATTATTTGTTTTTCAAGTAAATCTTTATTATTTAAAAGTTTATTAACAGCAGTATAAATATTTTTTGGATTGCATTTTGATTGTAATAATTCTGGTATTATTTCTTTATTTGCAGCAATATTAATAATATTTACAAATCTTACTTTTATTAACATTTTGATAAAGAGAAAATTTATAAAGTTAATTTTGTAAATAATAACTGATGGTATGCCTGCGTTACAAATTTCTAAAGATATTGTTCCTGACTTTGCTACAGCAAATATAGATGATTTTAATACTTCTGATTTAATTTTTTCATCAACTATTACACCACAATTTTTAAATCTTTCTTTAACTAATAAAGATTGAATTTTTTTAACATGTTCTTTTGTGGAATGAAAAACAAAAAAAA
>Ga0209403_10002498_pt1 | contig 21887 bp, 15 predicted proteins | sample ArcticOcean_MG_C_8_FD_187440 | JGI IMG/M metagenome (GOLD analysis project Ga0209403, IMG submission 187440) | Marine microbial communities from western Arctic Ocean - ArcticOcean_MG_CB11_86 (SPAdes) (version 2) | ecosystem: Environmental > Aquatic > Marine > Oceanic | place: Arctic Ocean... | reverse complement strand
ATTGGGAACTAAGCACTCGCATTCTCCGATTGCAGGTCAGTGCTCTGATGCATACAAGAGTGGGGACTACGCAACCGCTCTCCGTGAATGGAAACCTCTTGCTGAACAGGGGTTTGCTGGTGCCAAAAGCCTATAACCTTCGATATTAGTCTCTAGGTTTGACCCCTGATAGCTGCCAATACATTAAACGTAGGATTTGAAATCTATGACCCTAAATTACTCTACAATAGCACTTTTATTTCCAGCTATCCCTCTATTGTTTCTTGTTTATTCAAATACATCAAACACAGTTGGAATTAGATTGAGAGAATTATTTGAATTGTCATTTTCTACAGAACTTACAGAAGAGTATTTTGATAGAATTCGAGCAGAAACATTATATCTTGGAAAAAGACTAACATTACTTAGGTCTGCACAAATAGTAATGGGCATTACTTTTCTATTCAATATTACGACTCTAATTGGTATTTATATAGAAAATCAAAATATCGCCCAAATACTTTTTGCCTGTGCTTTAATTTCAATGATGATTTCTATAATTATATATTTAATCGAAATTATAATAACGGTCAGGGCTGTAAAATACCTCGTTCAAAATATTACACAAAAGGGTACATAGAAAAATGACCACATCCCAACTTGAAAAAGCACAGAAACTTGCCCGTGAATGTGTCCGTAAGAAATACAAAGGGCGTGCTGTTCTGGAGGACGATGAGCCTAAGGACGATGAGCCTGAGTACGACTGAGTGCGAAGCCGCAGATCAAAACGATCTGAGCCATAGATTTTGGTCAGTTCTGGCAAGGCTGATATCTATCGATCTGGGGGCGGGGTCAGGGTCTGAACCACCACTCCCCATTCCACCTACCCATCCCAGACCTTCTCTGTCACACTCTCTCTATGAGACACATCCTCACACCAGTAGTACTGCTGACTCTCATGTTTCCCTCAATTGAAATGTAAAGGATTGGAGAAAAACGATGACCGAACCAGTCGTTGCACAAAAAAGCCCCTATAATGTCGATGTTAAAGCGGGTCGTGAATATCATTGGTGCGCTTGTGGCAAAAGTAGCAGCCAACCATTTTGCGATGGATCTCATAAGGGAACGGGGCTCACGCCACAAAATTTCAACGCTACCAAAGATGAAACAGTGCATTTCTGTGGCTGCAAAAATTCTGGTAATAAGCCAGTCTGCGACGGTTCGCACAACAATCTCTAAGCTTTTGTTGTTGGGACCTGAGACACTCCTTTGGAAGGGAGTGAGATGGGACGATGACGACGAAATATGATTTTTATCTCACGCACAAACGGGGCGCAGTGAAGAGTGAGACCTGGGAGAAGGATTGACCACCAAATGGTCAAAACGGTCAAAATCCATGTCCACCAGAGAACTTGCCGGGATTGCACAAAATCAGACTGTGATGGTGGTGTGCCATCGGTGACAGTGCCCGTAAGAAATACAAAGGATGCTAGGACGATCTGACCCATAGATTTTGGTCAGTTCTGGCAGGTTTAATATCTATATATCTGGGTGCGGGGTGTATTTTTTTGGGTGCACCCCTCCCAATTCCCAACACCGCAGCCAACAAATTCGATAACGGATACCTTAATAAAGTATCACAATGGTATCACAGATGAGAATATGAAGATCTTACAAGGAGATATAAAAGTACGTAGCTACGAGTAAAATATTCATAATAGGTTGTTTTTATTGATTATATTAGAGTTGGTGCGGGCGGCCGGACTTGAACCGGCAAAGCCGAAGCCGAGGGATTTTAAGTCCCTTGTGTTTACCAATTTCACCACGCCCGCGCCTGGTGTCAGGCTGCCCCACAATATGCACGCGCAGGCGCGAATGAAAAGGGGAGATCGCGGGATTTACGCCCCCGCTGCCGTCCAGCACCCTGCCGCACCCTCGATGCCCCCTTGCCGCACCGGCGCTGGACGGCAGCGGGGGCGCACCTCTATTCTAAGGTGCAAAGAACAAACGAAATTTCCGGGAAGAATTCGATCATGGCCAGCACCCCTGCGTTTCGCGCCGAACATGTCGGCAGCCTGCTGCGCCCGCAGAAACTGAAGGACGCGCGGGTCCGCCTGCTCGGCGAAGACACGCCCGACACCAATATCGGCCCGCACGGCAATGCCGATCTCGCCGCGGTCGAGGATTCCGTCGTCCGCGAGCTTGCGGACATGCAGGCGCGGGTCGGGCTGGCCACCGCCACCGACGGCGAAGTGCGCCGACGCAGCTGGTGGCTGGAGCTGATCATGAACTGGGACGGGTTTTCGGCCAACCGGCAGGACACTTCGTCGCCGTTTGCGTGGCGCAACGAATCGGGGCCGCAGCAGGCGTTTTCGACCGTCTATGTCACCGGGCGCATCAAGTGGCGGCCGAGCCCAATCGTCGAGGCGTTCAAATACCTGAAATCGATCACCGGCGCGGTGCCCAAGGTAACAATCCCGGCGCCGCCGACGGTGCATCTGTTCATGGGCGGGCCGTCGGCGCTCGACGACACGCCCTATGGCGACATGGACGAATTCTGGGACGATCTGTGCGCCGCCTACCGGGCCGAGCTGAGCGCCCTGGCCGAGGCGGGCGCGACCTATATCCAGATCGACGACGTGTCCCTGCCGTTCATCTGCGATCCGTCCTATGGCGAGATATTCGAATCCTGGGGTACCGGCGCCGACGCGCTGCTCGCCGAATACGCGAAACGGATCAACGACACCCTGTCGGTGCTGCCCGACAACGTGACAATCGGCATGCATCAGTGCCGCGGCAACCGCGAAGGGTTCTGGGCGGCGGAGGGCGGCTACGATCCGGTCGCCGACGTGCTGTTCAACCAGATAAACGCCGATTTCTATCATCTCGAATACGACACGCCGCGCGCCGGCTCGTTCGAGCCGCTGCGCCTGGTGCCGGACGGCAAGATCGCCGGGCTCGGCCTGGTATCGACCAAGACCCCGGTGCTGGAGACCGCCGACGAGCTGAAACGCCGGATCGACGAAGCGGCCAAACACGCGCCGCTCGAACGCCTCGCCCTGACCACGCAATGCGGTTTCGCAAGCTCGGTGAAGGGCAATCCGCTGTCAGAAGCCGACGAGGAAGCCAAGCTTGCCCGCATCGTCGAGGTCGCCACCGATGTCTGGGGCCACGCCTGAAGGATAAAACAATGGCTTTGAGAACCGGCGCCGACCTGCTGGACGCCCTGCGCCATGACGGGCGCGAGGTATGGATCGACGGCGAACGCGTCGCCGATGTCACCACGGATCCGCGCTTTGCCGGCGCGGCGCGGACGCTGGCCGAGCTTTACGATCTGCCGGACGAGGGCGATCTTTCCTCTCCGTCGCCGACGACCGGCGCGCCGGTCCGGCTGAGCTGGGTCGAACCGGCAAATGTGGGTGAGCTGACCGCGCGGCGCGGGATGTTCAAGCGTTGGTCCGACCATACCGGCGGCATGTTCGTCCGCAGTCCGGATTTCCTCGCCGTCATGGCATCGTCCTTCGCCAGCGCCGAATCCGTGCTGGCGACGCCCTATGGCGCCAACGCCCGGCGCTGCTACGAGGTCGCGCGCGAGGCCGATCTCGCCATGAGCCATACGCTGATCACCCCGCAGGTCGACCGGTCGCAGCCGCTCGACCGCCAGGAACACGATATCGCCGCCCGGATCGTGCGCGAAACCGACGCGGGCATCGTGCTGTCGGGCGCGCGCATGCTGGCGACCCTGTCGCCGTTCTGCGACGAGCTGCTGGTGATGCCGGCGCCGTCCTATCCGCTGCCCGATACCGATGAAGGCCGCGCCTACGCGTTTGCCTGTTATGTGCCGGTGGCGACGCCGGGTCTGAAGCTGATCTGCCGCCCCGGGATTGCACCGGTCGGCGCCGGCTCGCCGATGGACTACCCGCTTGCCGCCCGGTTCGACGAGATGGATGCGATGGTGGTGTTCGACGAGGTGCTGGTGCCATGGGAACGGGTGTTCATTTTCCGCAATACCGACGCCTGCAACGCGGTCTACCGAGAAAGCCACGCCGCCGTTCATATGGCGCATCAATACGTCACCAAGGATCTCGCCAAGGCGGAATTCATGATGGGGCTGGCGTTTTCGCTGGCGCGCGCCGCCAAGGTCGACGAATTCCTGCACATCCAGGGCATGCTGACCGAACTGATCAACATGACCGAAACCGTGCGCGCCTGCCTGGTGGCTTCGGAGGCGAATGCGGCGCCGTCGCCTTTCGGCACGGTGCTGCCCGACCGCTGGCCGCTAGAAGCGATGCGTTTCAATTTTCCCACCATGTTCCGCCGCGCCTGCGAGATCATCCAGACGATCGGCGCCGGCGGGCTGATGATGGTGCCGTCCAACGCCGAGCTTGGCGGCGGGCTCGGCCCCGAAATCGAACGTTATGCCCAGGCGGCCAACGCCAATGCCGCCGACCGTATCCGCCTGTTCCGGCTCGCGGTCGACGCATCGACCAGCGGGTTTTCTGGCCGTCAGCAGCTATACGAACGCTATTTCGCCGGCGATCCGGTGCGCGCTTCCGCCATTCTCTACAAACAATACGAGACGGCAGCCTATCGCGACCGGATCGACGCGTTTCTCAGGGCAAGCGAAGAAGCGACGGCGCAACATCGGCCATAGCCGTCGAAAACCCCCGAATCGGGCGGTAGCTCCGCTTCATCCGGCACGGTATGGTGTCGGCAATTCACCAACAACAACCCCAAAATTGGGGGAGGCATTCGATGTCCGACCCATCTCCGCGAAGGTTTCCCGCCGGCGATCTTCGCGATTTTATCGCCCGAGCTCTCTCCAGCGTCGGTCTCCCCGACAGCGATGCCGCGGATTGCGCGCGACTGATGGTCGCCTCCGATCTCGCCGGGTTCAACACCCACGGCATTTTCCGCCTGACGCAATACATGAAGCGCATCCGCGCCGGCGGCATCAACGTCACCCCGACCATTACGACGGTCACCGAATCGCCCGCCACCGCGGTGGTCGATGGCGACAACGCCATGGGCCATCTGGTGGTGCAATACGCCACCCGTCTAGCCATCGACAAAGCGGCCGAAGCCGGCTGCGCCTGGGTCGGCGCACGCGGATCGAACCATGCCGGGGCGGCGGCGACCTATGTGTCGATGGCCGCCGACCGGGGCATGATCGCGCTCTACGGAACCAATGGCAGCGCCAACCATATGGCGCCGTGGGGCAGCGCCGATCTGCTGCTCGGCACCAACCCGATCGCCGCTGCGATCCCGGCGGCGGAAGGCCCGCCGGTAGTGATGGATATTGCGACCACGGTGTCGTCCTTCGGCAAGGTGCGCAGTGCCGCCCAGCGCGGTGAGGACCTGCCCGGGGACTGGATGATCGACCGCGAAGGCAAGCCGATCACCGATTCATCGCGCATCCACGAAGGCATCCTGAACCCGATCGGCGGCCATAAGGGATATGCCCTGTCGCTGGTCGTCGGCCTGCTGGCGGCCACGTTACCGGGCGGCCAGATGGGGGTCGATGTTGAGGGCATGGGCGATGCCGAATACCAGAAAACGCCGGTCAATAACGGGCATTTCATGATCGTCGTCGACCCGGCCCGGTTCGGCGATGCGGCGGATTTCGGCCACCGTGTGGACGATGTCGCCGCAACCATGCGCGGCGCCACGCCGATGCCGGGAATCGACAATGTACGCGTCCCCGGCGACGGGCGGGCGGCGCATATCGAAGACTACACCGCGAACGGCGTGCCGATGCACAGCGCGTTGCTCGACAGCCTCAAAGACCTCGCCCGCGAACTCGATATCGAGCCGCTGGCTCAATAAAAGGAAACTACCTCCATGGCCGGCGCACAGCCTTACGTCTTTACCTCCGCCCGTCCGCAGCCGGGCTCGGCCCCGAAAAAACCCGATGCGTTCACCATCGACATACATTGCCACGTGCATATTCCGGAAGCCGCGGACATTGCCCAACCCCATTTCAAGCCCGAGATGGAGCCCGGCATCCTGTTCGCCAACGAGATGACGCGCGACGTCAACATGCAGCAGAACGTCGACCGCATGCCGCACCTGACCACCGTCGATCACCGGCTGATCGACATGGACAATATGGGCATCGATCTGCAGACCATCATTCCACCACCGTTCCAGGCCTATTACTGGCTCGACCCGGAAATCGGCATGAAGACGTCGGAAATCGTCAATAACGGCCTGGCGGAAATCGTCGACAACATGCCCGACCGGTTTGTCGCGTTCGGCAATATTCCGTTGCAGGATGTCGATATGGCGGTCGCCGAGCTTGAACGCGGCGTCACCAAGTTGGGCCTGAAGGGCTTCCAGATCCTGACCAATGTAAACGGCGGCGAGATTTCGGATCCGCGGCTCGATCCGTTCTGGGCCAAGGCGCAGGAACTCGATACCCTGATCTTCATTCATCCGAACGGATTTACGTCCGCCGACCGGTTCCGCGACCATTATTTCAACAACGTCATCGGCAACCCGCTGGAAACCACCATCGCGGTTCACCGGCTGATCTTCGACGGGGTGATGGAACGCTATCCCGATCTGCGAATCCTGCTCGCCCATGGCGGCGGCTATCTGCCGGCTTATTCGGGGCGCATCGATCATGTCTGGGGCGCGCGGGAAGACGGCCGGGTCAATATCAGCCAGCCGCCAACCAGCTATCTGAAGAAAATGTGGCTCGATACCGTAGTGTTCACGCCGCACCAGCTCAAATACCTGATCGAACAATACGGCACCGACAAGATCGTCATGGGCACCGATTACCCCTATGACATGGGCGACTATAACCCGGTCGAGCTGGTCGATCTCGTGGACACGCTCGACGCCGGCGAAAAAGCGGCGATCTGGGGCGGCAACGCCAAAAAGCTGCTGAAAATGAACGACTGACCCCGCACACGAAATGTTGAATCGATCCGCAGCGGCCGAACCGGTAAATTTCGCGGCAATATCAGGTTGGGAAACGACGATGCTGCTAAATCTACGCTTCTTCCTCGCCGTCGCCTTTTGCAGTGCGGCGCCGCGGCAGCGTCGGCCTATGACACGCTCCAGGTCGGGCCTCCGGTCGGCGCAAAAATTCCGCATAATCTGAAAACCGTCGATCACAATAACCAGCATCAGGATTTCAAATCCCTGGCCCATAGACGAGGGCTGGTGATCCTGTTTTCCCGCTCGCTCGACTGGTGACCTCACTGCAAGATTCAGGCGGTCACCCGGAACCCCCGCATCAAGGACTTTCGCTCGCTCGGATATAACGTCGCGCTTGTTACCCACGACAAAGCGGCAAAGCTGAAAGGGTTCGCCGATGCCGAGAATATCGGCTACACGCTGCTCTCAGATGTGAAGGCGCAAATCATTCCCGCGTTCGGTATCGCCAATCCCCAGTTCAAGAAGCCGAGCCCGTGGTACGGCATTTCGCTGCCGATCATTTTCGTGATCGATAAGGGCGGCGTCATCCGTCACCGGTTTTCGCTGCGCACCTACCGCGACCGGCCGGAGATAGACGTGATCCTCGACACCTTGCGCAAGGACGAGAAAGACTAACGCCTCCACCGACTGAAACTTCTAGCTTCCGGCTCGCACAATTTCGATAATCTTCGCCGGCTTGACCGGGTAATCGTTCAGCCGGCCGCTGAACGGTTCCAGCGCATGTTCGACCGCCGACACGATGGCCGCAGCAGCCGGCACCGTCCCGGTTTCGCCCACGCCTTTTACGCCGAGCGGGTTCAGCGGCGACGGCGAATGCTCATACAGCAAATCCAGATTGATCAGCTCCGTCGCTGTCGGCATCAGATATTCGCCGAAATTGGTCGTCAGCGGCTGGCCGTGCTCATCATAGCCCATCCATTCGAACAACGCGTTGCCGATGCCGTGCACGACACCGCCGGTGATCTGCCCATCGACGATCATCGGGTTGATCAAGGTGCCGCAATCGCTGACCACAACATAGTTCTGGAACGACACCTCGCCGGTGCCGATATCGACTTCGACCTCGACCGCATGCACACCGTTACTGTATGTCAGCGCCGGTGGCTTGAAGTTGATGCTTGCTTCGAGCCCCGGATTGACGCCGCCCGGCATCGAATATCCAGGCGCGCCGGATGTCGCCTCGGCGATTTCCTTCACCGTGACCGATAGATCGGAACCCTTCACCCGAACCATCCCGTCGATCAGTTCGAGATCGTCTTCCGCCGCCTCCAGAAGATGCGCCGCCATCTTCAGCACCTTGGACCTTACTTCCGCCGCGGCAAGATGAACCGACGATCCGGCCGTCACCGTTTGCCGGCTGGCAAATCCGCCAAGACCCAGGGCAATGGTACGGGTATCGCCGGAAATAACTTCTATCTCATTCACCGGCACGCCGAGCTGTTCGGAGGTCACCTGCGCCAGCATTGTTTTCAGCCCCTGCCCCATGGCGATGGCACCAGTGAAAACCCGCACCTTGCCCGATCGTTCGATCCGGACGGAACCGGATTCGAATGGACCGCGTCCGGTTCCTTTCAGGCTGTTGGCGAGGCCGATACCGAGATAACGCCCGTCCGCCCGCGCCGCGGCCTGGCGCGCCGGGAATCCGTCGTAATCGATCCGGTCGAGCGCGATCTGCTGGCATTTTGGAAAATCACCGCTATCCGCCTGCACCGGCGACCCGGCGCGGGTTTTCAGCGGCGTTTCGTATGGCATGGCTTCTGCCGGGATCAAATTGCGCCGCCGGATTTCCGCCCGGTCCATGCCCAGGCCCTGCGCGGCCCGGTCGAGCAGCCTTTCCATCGTATAGTTGCCTTCGGGATAGCCCGCGCCGCGCACCGGCGCCGCAGCCACCACATTGGTCTCGACAACACGAACGTCGATTTCATAACTCGGTACGATGTAAGGGCCGGGAACGCCGGTCGATGCGTTATAAGCCATGTTGATGCCCTGGGGCGTGTAGGCCCCCTGATCACTGAGCATGGAGCCGCGCACACCGAGGACGCGCCCGTCGCTATCGGTGGCAATTTCCATCGTCCAGTCCTGTTCGCGTTCCTGGATAGCGGACGTGAAATGTTCTCGTCGGTCCTCGATCCATTTCACCGGCGCGTTCAGCAGCTTCGCCGCCAGCGCGACGGCAATTTCTTCGCTATAGGCGATATATTTGGAGCCGAACCCACCGCCGACATCCGGCGAGACGACACGAATACGGCCCTCGTCGATTCCGAACAATCTCACGATGGAGGCACGAACCTCATGCGACATCTGGGTCGACGACCATAACGTGATGGCATCGTCGAGAGCATCGTAACGCGCAACGGCGCCGCGTCCCTCGATCGGATGGGCGGCGCCGCGGTGCTGAATGAAACGTTCCTGAAAAACATGCGGCGCGTTCGCAAACGCCGTCTCGGTGTCGCCGTAGGATTGTCCAAACCTGATCAGAACGTTGTTCGCCTTATCGCGGTGCACCAACGGCGCATCGTCGGAAAACGCCGCCGCACACCCGGCCACCGACGGCAATGGATCGTAGTCGATCTCGACCAGCAAGGCCGCGTCTTCCGCCAGATATCGCGACTCCGCAACCACCATCGCCACGACTTCACCAACATGACAGACCTCTTCACCGGCAAGCAGCCACGGTGTGATATCGTCTGCGAGGTCTTTGGTCGGGAACTGCAGCGGCAGGCGATCCGTCGCGATATGGGGCGAAAAATCCGCCAGCGTATAGACCGCGGCGACACCGGGAAACGCCTTTGCCGCAGTCGTATCGATGGAGCGGATCAGCGCGTGCGGATGCGGACTACGGACAAACGCCGCCTGCAACAGACCAGCGAGATGAATATCGTCGACGAACACTGCCTGGCCACGCAGCAGCGCCGGATCCTCTATGCGTTTTACGCGTTCCCCGATCACAGTGACATCTCCGGATTGTTTCGCAAAAATCTAGCACAGCCACGCCGTCTGCCCCATAACGAGTTATCACACATTCAAATCTTGGAGCACAAAATGAACATAATCACGCTCGAACAGGCCGATACCATCATCGACGCCATATTCGAAAAAAGCCGTAAGCTGAACCTGCGTCCGATGAGCGCCGTGGTCGTCGAACCGGGCAACGTGGTCAAGGCGTTCAAGAAAGAAGACCACGCGTCGGCGCTGCGGCTGGAAATGGCGCTCGGCAAGACCTATGCGGCACTGGCGCTTGGCCGGTCGTCGAGCCTGGTCCAGCTTCGTGCCGACGAACGGCCGAATTTCATGAAATTTATCGACGATGCATCGGATAGACGGGTATTCGCCGAGGGTGGTGGCATGCTGATCCGCAGCCAGCACGGCGACGTGATCGGCGCAGTCGGCGTGACGGGCGACCGCCAAAACGTGGACGAAGACATGGCCGCCCATGGCATCCACGTCGCCGGGCTGAAGACCGACAAGGACTGCAAGGATCTGGAACAGCTGGTGCGGCTCGACAACTAACGGCGTCCTGCCGCTCTCCGGTTCTACTCGGACAGATTCCGGTGGAACGAGAAGAATTCAGATGTCGGGGTATCTTTGAAACGCAGATACTGATCAACGTGGCCGAGGTGAAACGCCCGGTGCGCATAGACCGCCCACAGAAATTCAATGCCGGTCCAACGACGCTGTGAACAGAAGACCGTCTTTTCAAGGGCCGTGGAATCCATGGCCCGAACCTTCCCCATGTTCGCGCGATGGATTTGCGTCGCCTCCGCTTCCAGGTCGCCATCACGCAGGCGTGCCAGCAATGCGGGATCGGCCGGCAACGGCATTTCGTTGCCATCCGGCATCGACGCCGTCGCGCCGATCCAGACATGCTCCGATATCGTGACATGTATATAAAGATTGCGGAGGGTCACCGCCGTTTTGCCGTCGCCGAACCGGTGGATAGCGTCGTCTGACGGCGCCCAGTCAAGACTGTCGGTCGGGGCGCTCCGGAGCCAGTTGGTGGTCATATCGAACAAGCCATCGAACAACAGGACAAACCGGTCGATTTCGGCCGTCGTCGCAGCAGTCTCTGCTAGTGTCGCCACGATATATTCTCCCCAGATCCGTTGGCTATTTTAAATATTTATAGTCCTTGCGAATATCCGCTTCCGTTCACTGTCAATTATACTCAAGACGAACGCGTAGGTGTTTCCGGCGACGGTTTACGCCCCTTCGATCACCGCGCGGCATTCGCCGAAGCCTATACTTCGCGCGCCGTCGCGCTCGCACCAGGCGTGCATGACGAGTTCGTCGCCGTCGCCGAGAAATTTGCGTTCTTCGCCGGTCGGCAATTTGACCGGCTCGGTGCCGCGCTTTGTGATTTCCAGGATCGAGCCCAATGCGTCCTCCGACGGGCCGGAAATCGTGCCTGTGCCCATCATATCGCCCGGACGAAGATTGCAGCCATTCGACGTGTGATGGGTCAGCATCTGGAAAATCGTCCAGTACAGATTTTGCATGTTGGTGACCGCCAGCGTCACAGGGTCGGTGTCTTCCTTGCGCATTTGTTCGGACGCGATCGACACTTCGATATTGACGTCGAAGCCGCCTTCCGCCTCATTCGCGCCGGATGACAGATAGGGCAGCGGCGCAGGATCGCCTCCCGGCCGGCGAAAGGCGGCGCCGCGAAACGGCGCCAGCGCTTCGAGCGTCACCACCCAGGGCGAAACGTGTGACGCGAAGCTCTTGGCGAGAAACGGTCCGAGCGGCTGGTATTCCCACGCCTGAATGTCGCGCGCCGACCAGTCATTGAGGATGCACAGACCGAAAATATGATCCTCCGCCTCGTCGATCGACACCGGCTGGCCGAGCGGGTTGCCGGGTCCCACGTAAAACCCGATTTCGGTCTCGTAGTCAAACGCCACGGAGGGTCCGAAGGAGGGCATATCCGCATCCGGCGCCTTTGTCTGGCCGACCGGGCGCTTGCAGGTTTCGCCGCTGACCACGATCGACGACGCGCGCCCGTGATAAGCGATCGGTATATGCTTGTAGTTGGGCATCAACGGGTTGTCGGGCCGCAGCATCTTGCCGACATTCGTTGCGTGAAATATCGACGCATAGAAATCGGTGTAATCGCCGATCTGAGCCGGAAGATGCATCGTAACATCGGCCTGGGCGACGAGGATCTCATCGGCCACCGCTTCCGCGGCCTCACCTTCTTCGGTGTCGTACCGCAATGCACGGGACGCCGCTGCCCGCAGGGCCGACCAATGCCGTCCGCCCATCGCCATCAACCCGTTCAACGTATCGCCGTTGCACGCCCCTGCAGCATCGTCCGCCGCCCCGCCAATTACGCCTTTTGCGCGGGCCGCCGTGACATCGAAGATCATGTCACCGATGGCAATACCCACCTTGGGCCGGCCGGTCTGCGGGTCGGTATAGACACCGTAGGGCAGGTTCTGGACCGGAAAATCAATATCGGGCTCATTGGCGCTGTCGACCCAGCTTGTCAGCGCCGGATCGTGGGTTTCGTTCAGTTTCGGCATTAAATCTTTCCTGTGAAATTCTTCTTAAGCCCTTGCCAGCAATCTTGATAACCAGCCTGGACCTGCGGGCTGTTCATCGCCCAGTCGGTCAGGTGGATCGGATAGCGCGTCTCGAACATGAACGCCATCGTGTCGACCAGGTGAACCGGCTTCAGATCGGCGGCCGTCGCGTTTGCATACGCGTCCGCATCCGGACCGTGAGCCGACATCATGTTGTGCAGGCTCCCGCCGCCAGGCACGAAACCTTCCGGTTTCGCGTCGTACTGGCCAACGATCAGCCCCATGAATTCGCTCATAATATTGCGATGATACCAGGGCGGGCGGAACGTGTGCTCGCCTACCAGCCAGCGCGGCGGAAAAATAACAAAATCGATATTTGCGAGGCCTGCCGGCCCCGACGGAGAGGTCAGCACTGTGAAGATCGAGGGATCGGGATGGTCGAAGCTGATGGTGCCGATCGCCATGAATTTCGACAGATCGTACTTATACGGAGCAAGATTGCCATGCCAGGCAACGACATCCAGAGGAGAATGATCCATATCGGCCGCCCACAAATTGCCGCCGAACTTTGCGACCAGTTCGAAATCACCCTTCTGATCCTCGAACGACGCTGTGGGGCTCAGAAAATCACGGGCATTGGCAAGGCCGTTCGAGCCGATGGGCCCAAGATCCGGTAGCCGCAGCGCGGCGCCGAAATTCTCGCACACATAACCGCGCGACGGTCCGTCGGGCAGATCAGCGCGGAATTTCACGCCGCGCGGCACAACGATAATTTCGTTTGGCGCTGCATCGACGACGCCCATCTCCGTCACCAGCCGAAGCCGGCCCTGTTGCGGAACGAACAGCATTTCACCGTCGGCGTTGTAGAAATACCGACCGTCCATGGAGGCATTGGCAGCATAGATATGGATCGCGATACCAGTCTGGGCGTTCGCATCACCGTTGCCGCCAAGCGTGTGCAGACCCGCGATCAGATCGGTTTGATCGTCGGGAATTGGAACCGGGTCCCAGCGGGTCTGTTGCGGCGACAGCGTGCCTTCGTCGAAGGGCGGTGTGCGTAACATCGCGTTGCCGACCTGACAGAACTTTCCATGGGTCGCCGAAGGCCGCAGCCGGTAGACCCAACTTCTGAGATTGTCCGACCGGGGTTGGGTGAACGCCGTACCGCTGATCTGTTCGGCATAAAGCCCATAGGGCGCGCGCTGTGGTGAATTCTGCCCAGCGGGCAGCGCGCCCGGCAGCGCCTCGGTCGCAAAATCATTCCCGAATCCCGATTGGTAATCGAGTTGTGTTGTGGCCAGCGTATCCATCGACGCGCGCTCCATGATGTCCGGTGGTAACGATATGCTAACCCGCACAAACCGACAATACGACACCAACGGGCGCTGGAATTCCGCGCAAACGAGCTTATATTGCCGACGACAGCGTCTTTGGACGCAGAACCGATTTTCTGGACACGATATGAGCGCTCACAGCGGCGAAATCGCCGCCCGGCGGACTTTCGCCATCATTTCACACCCTGACGCGGGTAAGACGACGCTGACGGAAAAACTGCTGCTATTCGGCGGCGCGATCCAGACGGCAGGCGCGGTCAAGGCCCGAGGCCAGGTGCGGCGCGCCCGTTCGGACTGGATGAAAGTCGAGGCGGAACGCGGAATATCTGTCGCCTCGTCGGTGATGACCTATGAATATGGCGGCTGCACGTTCAACCTGCTCGACACGCCGGGCCATGAGGATTTCAGCGAAGATACCTACCGGACACTGTCGGCCGTAGATTCTGCCGTCATGGTAATTGACGCCGCACGCGGCATCGAAGCCCAGACCCGCAAGCTGTTCGAAGTCTGCCGCCTGCGCGACATGCCGATCATCACGTTTATCAATAAACTCGACCGAGAAAGCCGTGAGCCGTTCGACCTGATGCAGGAGATCGAGGAAACCCTGGCGCTCGACGTCACTCCGGCAAGCTGGCCAATCGGCATGGGACGCGATTTTCTCGGCTGCTACGACATCGTCGGCGACCGGCTCGTGCTGATAAAAAAGGGCCATGCAAGTGGCAAAATTGGTAACGAGGCCGGCGAGGAAACAATCTGCGAGGGGGTCGACGATCCCAAGCTCGACACCCTGCTGCCGCAGCATGCGGTTGAAAAACTGCGCGAAGAAGTACCGATGGCGACCGGGCTCTGCCCCCCGCTTGATCTCGATGCGTACCGCGACGGCACGCTCAGCCCGGTGTTCTTCGGCAGCGCGATCAACAATTTCGGGGTCCGCGAACTGCTGAAGGGGCTGGTCTCTATGGCACCGCCGCCGCGCCCGCAAAAGGCCGAAGAGCGCATCGTCGATCCCGAAGAAGATCACGTTACCGGGTTCGTGTTCAAAATTCAGGCGAACATGGACCCCAAACACCGCGACCGGATCGCGTTCTTCCGAATGTCGTCCGGCCATTTCAAACGCGGCATGAAACTGCGCCATATCCGCAGCGGCAAACAGATCAATCTGCACAACCCGATGCTGTTCCTTGCGCGCGACCGGGAAACCGCTGAGGACGCCTATGCCGGTGACATCATCGGCATCCCCAACCATGGCAATCTGCGGATCGGCGATTCGCTGACCGACGGTGAAGAACTGCGCTTTACCGGCATCCCGAGCTTCGCGCCGGAATTGCTGCGCTCGGTTCACCCGACCGATCCGATGCGCGCCAAACATCTTGGCCGCGCCCTGCAGCAGCTTGCCGAAGAAGGCGTCGCGCGGGTGTTCAAGCCGCGTATCGGCACCGACTGGATCGTCGGGGTGCTGGGCTCGCTGCAATTCGACGTGATGGCCGACCGAATCCGGTTTGAATATGATGTGCCGGTCCGCTTTGAAACATCGTCGCTGCATACCGCCCGCTGGGTCGAGGCGGACGATCAAATAATGCTGAAAAAATTCGTCGACGCCAATCGCGGCGCCATCGCCGACGACCACGACGACATGCCGGTGTTTCTCGCCCGCAATGCGTGGCATCTCGACAGTACCGGCGAAGACTGGCCGAACGTCCGGTTTCTCAAAACCAAGGAACAGACGCAGTAGGGCTGTCGGCGGGGCTTATTTTGCGCCGGCGGCCTTCAGTATGCGCACCATTTTATCATAACCATGTCGCTCGGCGAGGCGCAGCGGGGATACTCCGCTGCCGTCGGCTATGGTCACATTGGCCCCAGCATCGACCAGCGCAGACAGGCAGGCGATGTGGTTGGGCCCGCCATCGCCGTGCACTATCGATTCGATCAGCACCGTCCAGGCCAAATTTTTGACATGATCGAGCGGCGCGCATAGGCGGCAGCCATCAGCGGGGTGCGGCCATAAGAATCCTGCGCGTTCAGTTGCGATTTGTCGGCCGCCAGTCCATTGAACGCAGCGATATCGCCCTTTGCCGCCGCGGCATGCAGGCCCTTGTAGGAGGCGTATTCGGTATGGCTCGGCGCGACTTGCGCGAGCGCCGTTGCCGCGAATAACGATATAACACTGGCTGCCAGAATACCGACCACCGGGGCATTCCGGAGGGCACACATCATTCGGCCGCCTCCCGGGTTGCCGAAACAGGTTCAGCACAGGCCGTTAGAACTTTCGCCAACGCGTCTCCCTCCGGGTCGGCGAGCGCTGCGTCACGGGCGGCGGCAACATTGTCCGCTGTCCGGGCGGCGTCGATTTCACCGGCCAGCGCCGGACGGATCAGTGCCGCTTCGATGCGGGCAAAATTTCCGGTGCCGCGCACATGGGTATCGCTGTAACCCTTGATCAAACGCGCGCATTCGGCGATCTCCGCGGCAAGGCCTGCATCGATGGCCGCAGCGTTCTCTATCATGCCGAGCCACGCTTCGATGGCTTCCTGTTCGCGCCGAAACCGCCAGGTGCTGCGCCGCCAGCGCCGCATGCCGGCCAATAGCCGCAGTTTCAGAAACCCGCTGACCGAAGACGAATTAAGTTCCATCCCCCGATGCCAGTTGCGCAGCCATTCGGATTTTTTCGCCCGCGCCAGAATCATCCGTGCGATGCCTTCGGGCAACACGTCGCAGAATTCGGCAATCCCCGGTTTGAGAAATTCCGTAACGATCACAGTGTCGCCAGCCGCAGCGCCGGTCTCGGCCCGAATCCGGGCAAGGCGTTCGGGACGGGTTTTGGCCTGGGCGACCCGGATCACGTCCTCGAACGACATCCGGACGGCGAGATGTTTCGCGACCGCCGCCAGAACATCGACATTGCCGCCGACAAACGGCTTCAGTCGATCGAGGTAAAGGCCGGCATAAGCGCCGTCCTGATAGTCGATCAGACGGGGTACCGCATGACCGAGAACGGGCTGTACGGCCGCCGGAAAAGCATCCCCGGCGCGGTGCAGAAGAGTGTCTGCACCCACAATATGCGCATAACGGTCTTCCGGTTGCGTCGCCCGAACGGCAACATCGCCGCGCGCCGCTTTGAGACCGGCATCGAACCCCGCGAGATTGGCCTCCACCGCCTTGCCCTCAGCGCGGATGCCCGCCCGGAAAGTTTCTTCCGAAACCGGCAATGCGCCGCAACCGGCGATGGCGCCGAGCAGGACGGCGCTGATATGCGCACCGGCATCCCGCGCGGCATCTTCCATATCGAACAGAATCTGCGATTTCGACCGGTCGCCCGTCGCCTGGACAAGTTGCTTATGATCGGTTCGGCCATCGCCCATCTGCATCTTCTCGGCGGTCGCAAATACCCGGTGGGTGGATGCGATCAACAGGGTCCGGTCCGGCGTCACGTAGCCGGATTGAATCTGCCGCCCGGCTTCCAGCAACTCAGAGGAGGCGAATATATCGACCTCGCCGGGCGACGGGCTGAGCGCGAATATAGGCTGGATATTCCCGATCTCGTCCCAGGTCTGGGGCCAGATTTCGATGTAATACGTGGTCGCGCCGGTGCGCTGCGCGACACCCGGGATAGAGGTCGCCTGCACCGGAAAATTACTGTCCTGCGCCGCATTAACGATCCAGCTCGTCAGCACGCCGCCACCCTCGCCGCCGAGGGCGGCGACAAGCAATGCGACCGGCGCGGTCATGCCGCGCGCCTCTGCATCAGGCCGATAACGGCGCTGCGCATCCCGGCAACGGCGCGCTCCAACACGCCGGGATTGCGCACCCGTTCGGCACGGTAGAACGACGGACACAACACGGCGGCATGGCTGACCTCGCCGCACAATCCGCACCCGACGCAGGAATTGTTGATGCTGGCCACCGGGTCGCTGCGCAACGGATCGGGGTTGGGTTTGATGGTCAGGCTGGGACAGCCCGACAGGCGTATACAGGAATGATCCCCAGTGCACACTTCATCGTCGATGCCAAACCGGGGCAGCTCGACACGGCCGCCGCTTTGCAGTTTCTCAGCGTTTTCACCCTTGAGCCGGCGCTGGCGCGCGAGCTGGCATTCGCCATCGGCAATGATGATCTTCAGGCCCTTTTCGGGCGTTGTCAGAGCGTCGCGCAAGGTTTCGACCATTTCAGCCACCGAATACGTGCGCACCGTGCGCAGCCACGGCACACCGAGGCTTTTCAGCGTCTTTTCGATAGACATGCCGGACTTGCGGCCGCCGCGACCCTTTTCGCTCGACGGGATAAACTGCTGACCGGTCGCCGAGGTGAAGCCGTTTTGCATGATAACAAGAACGGCGTCGCCTTCGTTCATCATGGTCCCGATGACGCCGGTGGCCAGCCCGTTATGCCAGAACCCGCCATCGCCCATGATCGAGATCGACCGCTTGTCCTGGAACGGCGAGACCGCGGCCGCGCTCGCCAGTGACATCCCGTAGCCAAGGATCGAATTGCCCATCGAGAACGGCTCGAAGGTTGCAAAGGCATGGCAACCGATATCCGCCGCGATATGCACCTTGCCGATCTCCGCCTGCAGAAGTTTGAGCGCCGAAAACACCGGCCGTTCGGGGCAGCCGGTACAGAACTGTGGTGGTCTGGGCGGCAAGGCGGCGGGAAACGCCGCCTCAGCTCCATCCATCGCCGCCTTCACGCGATCGGCCTCGGCGCGAATGTGCGCCGGATCGCCGATCCCGAGCCCTTCGGCCTCGATGAATCCCATCAGCCCCTCATGCATGACGGCACCGTTATAATCGCCGGCCATCGGGAAGACGTCCTTGCCGTGCACGCGGGTCTGAATATCGGCCTTGCGCAGCGTGACGTTGATCTGGTGTTCGATAAATTCGGGATTGCCCTCTTCGATCACCAACACCGCGTCCTTGCCGGCGCAGAATTCGGTGACCTGATCCGGTACCATCGGGTACACGACGTTGAGGATCATCAACGGAATTCGACTGTTGCCGAAATCGTCGGCAAGCCCGAGCCGGGCAAGGCGGCGGATCAGCGTGTTATAGAGTCCGCCGGGAACGATGATGCCGAGACGCTCTATATCGCCGTCGAAAAATTCGTTCAGACTTTTGTCGCGAATGAATTTCTGCGCGGCAGGCAGGCGCTGCTCGACTTTCAGTTTCTCCTGCACGAACGTCACCGGGGGATGGGCGAGCCTGCCGTAATTGAAGGTCGCTGGCTCGGCCAGCCGGTCGCGCGTGTTCACCGGCGGCCGGACGTTGTTTCTGGCCGTAAACCGACCCTGCACATGGCAGGCACGAATACGAAGCTGCAGGATGACCGGGGTGTTCGACGCCTCCGACAGCTCAAACGAGTTTTCGACCGCGTCGACGATGGACGTCAGATTGGGACGCGGGTCGACGAGCCACATGCTTGATTTCATCGCCATCGCCAGGGTGCGTTCCTGGATGATGCTCGCCCCTTCGCCATAATCCTCGCCGCTGACAATCAGCGCACCGCCAATGACCCCGGGTGACGCGAGATTGCTGAGCGCGTCCGCCGCCACATTGGTGCCGACGATGGATTTCCACCCCACCGCGCCACGCAGCGGATAGTTGATCGACGCGCCGAGCATCGCTGCCGCAGCGGCTTCGTTAGTACCGGTCTCCACGTGGATGCCCATTTCGTCCATCAGTTCCTCGGCATCGAGCAACACATCCAGCAGATGCGACACCGGCGCGCCCTGATAGCCGCCGACATAGGCAACACCCGATTGCAGCAGTGCCTTGGTGACCGCGAGAATACCCTCGCCATGGAATATTTCCCCGTCACCGAGGCGGAGGGACTCAACTTCTTTACTGAACGATCTTTCGGCACTCATGAACGTCTCCCTTTGGGGAAATTATACCCCTGATTTGTGATCTTCGCACCACTCGACGCAACCGTCTCCGATTGCCGTCTCCCATTGCCATTTCCCATCGCCGTCACACGCAGTATTCTCCCGTCATCATGCCCAAGAACGCCCCTTCCCCCCTTGCGCGTCTGCCATCGGTCGACCGATTGCTGAATGCCGACGCCGCGACGCCACTGCTCACCGAATACGGCCGGACGGAAACAACGGCAGCGCTGCGGCAAACCCTGGCCGGGCTGCGCCAGGAATTGTCGGCATCCGGCGGCGAGCCGCCCAATGGGGCAGCAATTCTTGCGGCCACGGCAGAACGCCTGCAACACCGCGCGGCCCCGTCTCTGCGCCCGGTGTTCAACCTGACCGGAACGGTGCTTCATACCAATCTCGGCCGCGCCGTCCTGCCCGAAGAAGCGATAACGGCGGTGGCCGAAGCGGCACGCGGGGCGAGCAATCTGGAATACCGCATCGCCGAGGGGAAGCGCGGCGACCGGGACGAACATATCGAAGCGCAGCTTTGCGCGATGACCGGCGCGGAAGCGGCCACCATCGTCAACAACAACGCCGCCGCCGTGATGCTGGTGCTCAACACCTTCGCGCTGGGCAAGGAAGTCCCGACATCGCGCGGCGAGCTGATCGAAATCGGCGGGTCATTCCGGATGCCGGACATCATGGCGCAGTCCGGCTGCACATTGATTGAGGTCGGCACCACGAACCGGACACATCTGAAAGACTTTGCCGGCGCGATCGGCCCCGCCACCGGCATGATCATGAAGGTTCATACCAGCAATTACGTCGTCGAGGGGTTCACCGCCGAGGTACCGGAAGCGGATCTGGCGAAACTCTGCCACGATAACGGCATTCCATTTGCCATCGATCTTGGCAGCGGCACGCTGACCGATTTGGCGCAGTTCGGCCTGCCCCACGAACCGACACCGATGGAGGCGATGAAGCACGGCGCCGATATCGTGACGTTTTCCGGCGACAAGCTGCTGGGCGGGCCGCAGGCGGGAATCATTGTCGGCACCAGGGGGCATGTTGCGCGGCTCAAGCAGAACCCCATGAAACGGGCGTTGCGTTGCGACAAGATGACGATTGCCGCCTTGTCGGCCGTCCTCCGGCTATACGCCGATCCGGACCGGCTGGTCGAACGCGTCCCGACCTTGCGCGCACTGGCCCGTTCTGTCGACGACATCGCCGCCGCCGCCCAGCGGGTCGGGCCGGCGCTCGCAGGTGCGATCGGAAGTTTGGCATCGGTCACAGACATGGCATGCGAAAGCCAGGTCGGCTCCGGCGCGCTGCCGACACGGCGCATCCCGAGTGCGGGCCTGGCCGTCACCCTCGAAGCGAAGGGCGGCATTGCTCTCAATGCACTTGCGGCGGCGTTCCGCGCCCTGCCCGTCCCGGTCATCGGCCGGGTCCAGGACGATGCTTTTATTCTCGATCTGCGGTGCCTGGAGGATGAGGCGGACTTCATCGCCCAGCTATCGGCGCTCGACCTGTCCCGATGACCCCCGAATGACACCCGAATGACACCCGAATGATTATCGCCACCGCCGGCCATGTCGATCATGGCAAGACCCTGCTGATCAAGACCCTGACCGGGGTCGATACAGACCGTCTTCCGGAAGAAAAAAGACGCAATCTGACAATCGATCTCGGCTTCGCCTATCTCCCGCTGGACGGCGTGGAAACCATCGGCTTTATCGACGTGCCGGGTCACGAGCGGTTCATCCGCAATATGCTGTGCGGCGTCGCCGGAATCGATTTTGTGCTGTTTATCGTCGCCGCCGATGACGGACCGATGCCACAGACCGAGGAGCACCTGGCGATACTCGACCTGCTCGGCGTCAATCGCGGCGCCGTTGCGCTGACCAAAATCGACCGGGTGGATGAGTTACGCGCAGCGGAGGTCGCGGAAGAAATCGACGTGCTGTTCGCGGGCACGTCGCTTGAGGGATTGCCGGTGTTTCCCGTCTCCGCCATGACTGGCGACGGAATGGACAACCTGAAAAACCATCTGCTGGCGGTCGCGGCTGACATGCCGTTGCGACCGGTAACCGGCAATTTCCGTCTCGCCATCGACCGCAGTTTCGATGTCGTGGGCGCCGGGCTGGTCGTCACGGGAACAGCGTTTTCCGGCCGGGTCGATGCCGGCAGCCCGGCCCGGGTGCTGGGAGCGGACATGGAGGTCCGGGTGCGTGGGATACATGCCCAGAA
>Ga0209403_10002494_pt1 | contig 21901 bp, 16 predicted proteins | sample ArcticOcean_MG_C_8_FD_187440 | JGI IMG/M metagenome (GOLD analysis project Ga0209403, IMG submission 187440) | Marine microbial communities from western Arctic Ocean - ArcticOcean_MG_CB11_86 (SPAdes) (version 2) | ecosystem: Environmental > Aquatic > Marine > Oceanic | place: Arctic Ocean... | reverse complement strand
CTCAACATCCGTATGCTCCGTTCCCGGCGCGAAATATCAGAACTGTTGAGGATGAGCGCGAGTGGCATTAGGCAGCTGCTCAACTCTTGGCAATTAGGCAACCATCGAATTAAAATGAAAACCCTCGATCGTCAAGACCGAGGGTTTTCGTTTCGAAGTGCACCACTAGCACACTACCGGATTCGGATTTTTGGAGGCTTATCCGAGGCGGTAGTACACGCGACTCTTGCTGTCGGTGAAGTTGCTGTGATGTGTGACCTGCTCACTGAGTAGGTAGGCCTGAGTCAGCTCTTTCGACGACACTTGATGTGTGTCGAAAGCGTGGCCAAGCCGCCCTAATGCGAGACGGATGACGTTGTTCAAATTGATCTCTCCGCAAAAAAACTACTACTAAACGGAATAAGCACCGTTTAGCGTCCTACCAGTGGATTTCGTTATTACCCATCCGGTGGACTAAGTCAATGATATCACTTAATCCGATGCTTTTCGTTATATAAGTGAATTATAACAACGATATCTACATGAATTCAGTATATTTCAGGTTTAATATCTATGTTATTCGTAATAATTACCGGCTTTACCGAGTGATAGGCGTTGATCTACGGTAAATCGACGAATGTGATGGCGAATTTCACCAGTATTTTTTGTAATCGCGTGACAACTTCCGTGCTTGTTCGCACAGAAGAGAAAAAAACCACTGATTTGAGAACGAATCGACTTCTTAGCTGGGTTGTAATCGCTGGGTAGATTCAGCACTTCCGGCTATTTCATCCCAGTCCCATAGCTGTGGAATGGTGTCGATCTTCGACCACATCAGCTGCTGATCCGAAAAGTGCGGGCTTGCCGGATGGCCTGATGACCCCAGTGGAACGATCCAGCGACTATTGCTCCAGTTGGAGGGATCGTGGATGTACCGGTTGATTGGGCCAGACTTGATTGCAAATTCCGCGGGTGTGGGACTACCGCTTGCGAACGGCACGTCGCCATCACCAGATGCTTCGACCCTGGGTGGGTTCAGCTGATCGGCCGAGTCTGGGAATGATCCTGCAAGCGGATGCACGTGGCCGGTCTTGTGAAGATCGCCCCAGCGCCAGGTGGAGGGATCATCGTTGAAGCGTCCGGCCAAGTAGTCGACGCCTGCCTTGAACGCACTCTCAGCCAGATCACCGGTCTCAAAGCCGTAGGGAGCTTCCGCCAGCGTTCCTTCGCCCAGTCTTCGAATGTAGTCGGGTTTCAGCTGGCGACGCAGTTGGTCCTCGGCACCTGCATCGACAGATTCGCCGGTCACTCCTCCAGCAAGTGAGTCGTACGCCCGTACAGCCAGCAGCTTGTTGAGTTCACGAGTTGATGCAGCGTAGATTGCCGCAGCTGCCGAATCCTCTTTTAGATCATGATCCCATTTGCCGAGTTGCTCAGCTGCGCTGGCGTAGATCCCATCGAGTCCTTCGACTGCAAGGATTGCTTTCGTCAAAGCGGCTGCCGGAATGGAGACTGTGTCGGCGTGAATTGACGACATGTCGGCAACTGTCGCTTTGCGGTCGGCCAGTTCCTCGATACGACTCCGTATGCGCCGTGCTCGGTAGTCGGTGCCATACATGTTCGTCAGATAGTGTTCGTAGTCTTCGTCGACAACACGCTGGTTACAGGTCACGACCCAGCCAGAGTCGGGGTTCTTGGAGCGGGGAAGGTCGGGATTCGGGATGAACCCGTTCCATTCGTTTTCACCTGTCCAACCCGGCACCGGACCCCAGCCGTTAGTTGATGAACGCGACGGGATGCGACCTTTGAACAGGTAGCCAAAATTGCCGTGAACATCTACGTACGGGTAGTTATTAACGCGGTCGGTCCATGTGTCGAAAGCTGTTTCTAATTCATCGGCCGATTTCGACTTCATCGCGCCGTATGCAGCATCGACCCACCTCGTACCACTACGCGATCCCGGATCAGAAATAGCAATGCCCCAGCCAGAGTCGACACTTCCCGAAATGATCGGGCCGTGATGTGTCTCGACAATCTCTATATTTTCTGAGGATCCATCTCTGACACTGATTTTTTCAACTGACCTGACGGCTTCGACCCATTGGCCTTTGAACAGGTATTCGACCTTGCTGTCGGAACGTCGAAGCTGCTCAACGAACAGGTCTTGCGTATCGGCTCCACCGTGCGTCATTCCCCATCCAACGTACTCGTTGTGAGCGAAGTGCATCGCCATCGGAACGCCGGGGATGGAGTGGCCGAGAGCTTGAAATTCGGGGCCCTTGAGGTGAATCTGGTAGTAGACGTTAGGCACCTCGAGTCCTCTGTGGGAGTCGCCAGCAACCAGTGGCAGGCCAGATTCGGTGCGATCACCTGAAATCGCCCAGCCGTTCGATCCGCCTTCGGTTTCTCGAAGCGACTCTGTTGCGTTCACAACGTCGGTCAGTTCTTTGATGGCGTTGACTGCCGCTCCTGAGTATTCGGCACCGGGCGGTACGGTCAAGAGTGCATTTGGCTGGCTGCCGGGAGATATGGCGGCTGTTCGCTCGGGTCCGATTTCAGCTGCGAGCTTTGCGAGCCAGAGCTTTGCCTGGAACGAACCTTCTGCCGTATTGCGAACCTTGTAGACGAGAATGCAGTGCCAGTCTTCCCATTTTTCTGGCTTTGTACCGGTTAGCTTGTACTCGACGGGAAGTGGCTCGTTCGATTCGATGAACGCGTTTACTCCGGCCGTGTAGGCCGTGATCATTGCACGGGCTGCCGGGCTGCAGACTTCCAGATCACGCTTCGAAACGATTTTGAGCGATCGTCTTCGCATGAGCCTGTCCTGCACCAGTCCGCTTTCGCCAAGATGCTCGGATGACCTGCCCAGGCAGCGCAGGCGGTCATAGTCCATTTGGAAGAGTCGGTCTTGTGCGGTTGCGAAGCCCTGAGCGAAGAAGAGGTCCGACTCGTTGTCGGCGGCGATGTGCGGGATGCCCCATTTATCACGGTGAATCGTAGCTTCACCAACGATGCCAGAAAGTTTCTGATCCGATTCAACATCGGGTAATGCATTTTGTAGATCAGTCTGAGTTATCTGGTTCGTCATAGTTCCTCGGTGATGTGTTGTGAGTTGGCTTTGTGCGCACTCAACCCGGGTACTTTATTCCGAGGTTCGCCAGTGTCAAGGAAATAGAGGTTGACCTCGGACGAAACAAGCACATAATCGCCAGAGTTCAAACATCGAAGCGGGATAACGCACCCGGCTTGCAACATCAGCACCTACAGGAAACGAACTTGAAAATTACCAATGCCCGATCATGGATAGTCCGCGCACCCTGGAACGACAGTCCTGGAGACGATAGCAAGAAGACGGAAACCAAGGACTTCGTGTTTATCCAGATCGATACAGATGAAGGTATTACCGGGTGGGGTGAAATCACTACGTACCCTGGACCAGTGGCCAACAGGGCTATCGCGGCGTTCGTCGATCAGATAGGTAAGTGGTTGATCGGCGAAAACCCGGAGGATATCGAGCGGATCTGGGTAAAGATTTTTAGGGGCATGACGTACATCGGTACGCGTGGCGCAACGACTGCCGCCATTAGCGGGATCGACATTGCGCTGTGGGACATTCGTGGGAAGGTCTTGAATCAGCCTGTGTACAAGTTGCTTGGCGGATCGGTACGCGACAAGATCGCCCTCTATACTCACCCGCCTTCTCCAACGACTCCGGATGACATCGTTCAGCCGGTAAAGGACATTGTTGCCTCGGGTCATCGTGCGTTCAAGATGGATCCGATGATGCAGAACCTCCATGTAGGAAACGCCAGTTTCCTTGACGGTGAGATAGGGCCTGAGGCGGAATCGAATGCGATGGATATTCTTGCGGCTGCTCGCGAGGCTGTGGGTCCGGACATTGAAATTCTGATCGACGCACATGGGATGTATAACGTGCCGACGGCTGTGCGACTGGCGAATCAGATGGCCGAGTGGGACATTTTCTGGTTCGAGGAGCCTGTGCCTACGGAAAGCTGGAAGGCTTTGAAGCAGGTGAAGGAACAGATCGGACCGCTGGTATCGGTTGGCGAGCGGCTGCACACTCGTTGGGAGTTCGTGCCGATTTTCGAGAACGGTCTTGCCGATTACATCATGCCGGACGTCACATGGACTGGTGGCATTACTGAGTTGAAGAAGATCGCCACTATGGCCGAGGCCTACTATGTGCCGATCTCTCCGCACGATGCGTCGGGTCCGATTAACGTGATTGCAGGTGCTCAGGTGATGCTTACGGTTCCTAATTTCTACAAGCTAGAGACCAGCAGGTATGACTTGTCGAGCTACAACGTTATGATCGATCACCCGCTGGATATTCGAGAAGGTGACCTTTACGTTTCTGATCGACCGGGTTTGGGGGTTAATCTGGATCCCGAGTGGCTCGCGGCTAACGAGATCGACTGGAACGAAGATTTTGCAGGCATGGAGCCGGACGCAGAGAAGTAGCTGGCTGCCGTTGGTTACTTGCCCGGTTCCCAGGAGGGATCCCGGGTGGAGATTGCTCAAGGGAGTGATCGGTACGTTGGTGGGGTGCGCTGCAGAAACCAGAGAGATTCTGAAATCAATTCAGGACGACGGCGGGTGATCGTTACCTGTCGCCGCCGGTGGTCATTCCCCCTTGACCTAACCTTCCCTGTGAGTGAGAAGGAATTAGGGGAGAGGAAATTACTGAATGTGGTCCGACCGGTGAACCCGAGGAAACTAGCCCGATACTAGGCCAGCGATCATGTCGCCGACCTGGCTGGTCGTGAGGGGTCGCTCGCTGTTGGTTGCGATGTCGCCGGTTCGGTAGCCCTCTGATAGCACGGACTCAACTGCGTTCTCGATAGCCAGTGCTTCCGTCTCGAGTCCGAGTGACAGCCGAAGCAGCATTGCTGCGCTCAGGATCGACGCCATCGGGTTAGCAAGCGATTTGCCAGCGATGTCTGGAGCAGAACCGTGAATGGGTTCGTAGAGCGCCGGCTTTCCGCCGCGACGACGTCGGCCGTTTTTGGGTGGCAGTGACGAGACTGATGCGGAAGGCAACATTCCAAGTGAGCCACCGATAACGGCTGCTTCATCTGAAATGATGTCGCCGAACGTGTTCTCTGCGACTATTACGTCAAATATCGACGGGTTGACGATGATCTGCATGGCAGCGTTGTCGGCGAGCATGTGGATCAGTTCGACATCCGGGTACTCAACTCCGACTTCGGTTGCGATCTCGCGCCACAGTCGAGACGACTCCATGACGTTCGCCTTGTCGAGGGAGTGAACTCGATTTTTGCGATCACGTGCAAGCTCGAAAGCTATACGCACAACTCGCTCAATCTCTTTTTCGGAGTAGGCGAGAGTGTCGACTGCTCGGCGACCTCGTGAGTTCTCCCATCGGCGCTTTGGCTTACCAAAATATAGGCCACCGGTGAGTTCGCGAACGATGATGAAATCGACATCTACGAGAAGCTCCGGGCGGAGCGGTGAGGCATCGATGAGCTGTTCGTAGACCTTGCATGGTCGAAGGTTTGCGAACAGGCCGAGGCTTTTTCGAAGTGCGAGAATGCCGTCTTCTGGACGAACCTTCGCCTGTGGGTCGTCCCATTTGGGTCCACCAACTGCTCCAAATAGCACTGCGTCGGAGCCAAGAACAATGTTCATGGTGTCGATTGGAAGCGCCTGCCCTGTCATATCGATGGCATTGCCACCAACGAGTCCAGTCACGTAAGTAAATTCGTGATTGAATCGACTCCCAATAGCGTCTAGTACTTTTACCGACTCGGCCGTTACTTCCGGGCCTATGCCATCACCACCAATAACTGCGATCCGTGCGTCCATCTACAAAGCCCAGCTTTCGCTTACAGAAAAGGTTTTTTCTTTAAAAACAACCTGTGCAGTCTAACAGCGCAGAGGCCGACTCTCCACAAAAAATGTGAAAAGCTTGGGAAGGGCTACAAATCGCCTACCAGCGAGCGGTGCGTTTTTCCTCGAATGAGTCAATAGCTTCGCTGAGACTCATAGTGATTCCGATGTCGTCCAAACCCTCAAGAAGAGAGTTCTTCCTGAACGGGTCGACCTCGAAACTAGCACTCAAGCCCTGATCGTCAGTGACAGTTTGTGATTCAAGATCAACTGTCACAGCATAACCGGAGCCACGTAGCGCACGCGCCATGATAGTGTCTACTTCCGATTCGCTCAGAATCACTGGCAGCATGCCGTTCTGCATGCAGTTACCACGAAATATATCGGCGAAACTCGTTGCGATGATAGCCCTGTAGCCCATTTCTGACAAAGCCCAGGGTGCGTGTTCACGCGAAGATCCAGAACCGAAGTTCCGACCACTGACGAGAATGTTGGCACCCTGATATCGATCTTCGTTCAGGATGAAATCGGGATTTGGCACTCCGTCTTCGAGATATCGCCAATCGAAGAACGCGAACTCACCAAACCCGGTGCGTTCGACTCGCTTGAGGAACTGTTTTGGGATGATTTGATCGGTATCAACATTGGACCGATCGAGCGGTGCAACGATGCTTTTGAGCTTCGTGAATTTTTCCAATTCTAGTTACCTTCCGTCTCGTCATCGTCCCTTTTCGTGCGGGCTCTCTTATTTTCCAGCGCCTTGCGTCGAATACCCTCTTTCAGGGCTTCTTCGAGCGGGTCGACCGGGGGCGCAGGAGTAACCGTTACGTTACCCACTTTAGCGTGTCGGGCTTCCTGTCGGCGATGCAGGTCAACAATTACCAGGATTGCGGCTACACCAAGAAGCGCCAGTAATATATCTGCCATGACGCGGCGTCCATGTTGCAGCAACGCATCGCTGACAGTTTCGTCGGATGGATTCCAGATTTGCCCAATAGTTATGGTGTTAAATATGAATACGACGATAAATATTCCGGCCCACACATGAACAATGGTCGGCACTGAGCCTTTTGTTTTCCACGCCGTCTCGTCCGCTGTTGATACGCCGGGATCACTTGCCTTGAACATTTCTTGAAAAACCAGCCACGGTTTAAACAAGTTAAATACAGGGACGAAGAACCAGAGAACGGCTTTCTCGGGTGCAAATCTCTGTTTAACGCTTTTCAGAGTCGGCAAGTTTCGGCTGGCTCTATGGGCAAGTGCCCCGAATGCGAACATGTTGACGACGAAAACCGCCATTAGCAGTATGAACAGGAGGCTACTGCTATTTTTCAACGACACATATTCTTCCTGTACCTCGAGAACTCGAACACACCCAGGTGATTCCAGGTCCAGCTCTGGACCGCAGGCGAAACCTTCTTTTTCAGCAAATTCGATTATCTGCTGGAAATCGATCAGAGAAGACTGCGGCGGGGTGTTCTGGATTCCCTGATCACGCAATTCGGTCAGATAGTTAGAGGTTTCTCGATCTTGCACTGCCAGCAAGAGGGAGACTGCTACCCATGCTATTAATGCGATGACTGCCCATTTGAGTTGTGTGCCGTTCGATTCGTATGTGTAGGGTTCGTAGCGCGCCACCCTTGCTTTATCGAGTTCCGAACGACCTGATATCCGGCTCATTAAGCCAATTTTTCGACGTTCCGACTTATCCTCACCACTACGAGTTCGCCTGATTCGGCGTTTTTCCGCGTCCTCTCGTGATTCGCCCGCGCGACGTCTCTGCTCAGGTGGGCGAGGGTCAAAAATTGGTTTCGGATTCTCCTCTTGATCTGGCATTATTCTGCGTCCCAATCCCTAACGTCTACGAAGTGACCTTTTATGGCGGCAGCTGCGGCCATCTCAGGGCTTACAAGGTGTGTACGACCGCCTTTGCCCTGTCGGCCTTCAAAATTTCGGTTTGAAGTTGAGGCGCAACGTTCGCCGGGGACCAAGATGTCGGGGTTCATCCCGAGGCACATCGAGCATCCTGACTCACGCCATTCGAACCCGGCTTTTTTGAATATCTCATCGAGCCCCTCTTTTTCAGCCTGCAGCTTGGTGAGTGTCGATCCCGGCATGATCTGCGCACGCACGGTCGAAGCAACGGTTCGGCCTTTCACAATTTTGGAAGCTGATCGCAGATCTTCGATTCGAGCGTTTGTGCAGGAGCCGATGAATACACGATCGATTTCGATATCTTCGATTTGCGTGCCTCCCGCGAGGCCCATGTATTCAAGGGCTCGTTCTGCCGAAGATACATCGGCGGGGTCGTCGAAGTCGTCTGGAGAGGGAACTCGGGAGGTGATCTTTGTTACCTGGCCGGGGTTAGTTCCCCAGCTGACGTGCGGCTCGAGGTCGTTGCAGTCGATTTCGAGGAGTTCGTCGTATTCGGCGTCTTCGTCACTGGCGAGTTCACGCCATTCGGCCACGGCTGCGTCGAAGGCATCGCCCTTGGGAACGAATCGTCGACCTTTCATCCAGTCGAACGTTGTGTCGTCAGGTGCGATGAGGCCGGCTCGTGCACCGGCTTCGATAGTCATGTTGCAGACGGTCATCCGTCCTGCCATGTCGAGATTTTTGATCGCATCACCGGTGTACTCGACAACGTATCCGGTACCGCCAGCAGTACCCAGTTCACCGATAGCTGCGAGGATCATATCTTTGGCTGTAACGCCCTTGTTGAGTTCGCCGTTGAACCGGATTTCCATCGTCTTCGGCTTGGCTTGCCTGAGAGTTTGGGTGGCGAGCACGTGTTCGACTTCGGAAGTGCCGATGCCGAATGCCAGTGAACCAAATGCACCGTGCGTCGATGTGTGCGAGTCGCCACAGACGATGGTCATGCCGGGCTGGGTGTAGCCCTGTTCGGGGCCGATGACATGGACGATTCCCTGTGCTGGGGAGTCGACGTCGTAAAGTACGACACCAGTTTCTTTACAGTTCTTGCGGAGGGTGTCGACCTGAATGCGAGCGATCGGGTCTTTGATTTCTTCGGCTCGTGTTTCGTCGGTTGGAAGATTGTGGTCGACGGTCGAGATCGTGAGATCGGGTCGTCGTACCTTGCGGTTTGTGAGGCGCAGTGCCTCGAACGCCTGCGGTGAGGTGACTTCGTGCACGAGGTGCAGATCTATGTAAATAAGAGCTGGCTGGCCTTCAGGTTCAGCAACAATGTGCTGATTCCAGATCTTTTCAAACATGGTTTTGCCCATGTGCGCGTAACCCTCCGTAAAAACAAATCCGCTCACTTCAAATAAGAGCGAGTAGGAATAGTAACGCAAAAACGGCACCTCCCTAATTTATTCAGGAGGTGCCGCCTCTTTATGTTTCTGTTTTCGAGCAGCTAACTACACCGCACCCGTCGTGGCGGAGCGATCTTGAACACCGATTGTGATCAGCCGGTTGATGGCGTTTACGTACGCCTTGGCAGATGCCACGACGATGTCTGAATCGGATCCACGACCCGAGTAGACCGAGCCATCTTTGGCGACCCTGATAGTCACTTCGCCCAGGGAGTCGATTCCTTCGGTGACGGCCGACACCGAGAACTCGGTGAGTTCGATGTCGAGGTCAACGACCTGGTCGATTGCTTTGCAGACCGCATCGACCGGGCCTGTACCCTTCGATTCGACAGTCCGTGATTCGCCGTCCGGGCAGTCCAACGTGATTTTGGCTTCCGGTTCGGTGTCATTTCCGCAGACGACGTGAACTGAACTGACCTTGTAAATCCGGTCGGTGTCGATGTAGCGGTGCTGCTCCGACATGAGTGCTTCAAGATCGACGTCGGTGACTTCTCGCTTGTTGTCAGCGAGTTCCTTGAACGTGACGAACACGTTTGCGATCTCTTCATCGTTAAGATCGTAGCCAAGTTCGTGCAGGCGTGATCGAAGACCCGCCCTGCCCGACAGCTTGCCGAGCACGATCGCTTGCCCACGCCAGCCAACGGTATCGGGTTCCATGATCTCGAAGGTCGATCGTTCCTTCAGGTACGCATCCTGGTGAATACCAGACGAGTGCCTGAAGGCGTTTTGACCGACGATGGCTTTGTTCGCCTGCACGGGGATCCCGAATATCGAGCTGACCATGCGGCTGGAATTTCCGATTTCCGACGTGTTGATGTTGGTAGAAACGTTGTAGTAATCGGGGCGAGTTTCTATTGCCATGATCACTTCTTCGAGAGCGGCATTTCCTGCACGCTCACCAAGTCCGTTGATACAGCCTTCAATTTGTCTTGCACCGTTTTCGAGGGCGGCAAGCGAGTTGGCAGAAGACATTCCCAAATCGTTGTGGCAGTGAACACTTATCACGGCCTGGTCGATGTTCGGAACGTTGTCGAAGATGCCTTTGATCAGCGAACCAAACTCTTCGGGTGTTGAATACCCGACGGTGTCTGGGATGTTGACCGTTGTGGCACCAGCCTTGATGACGGCTTCGACCATTGAATAGAGGTATTCGGGTTCAGTGCGCGAGGCGTCCATCGGCGAGAACTCGACGTCATCGACGTAGGTTTTCGCTCGTGCCACAGCGTTTACCGCCATGTTCATGATGGCTTCACGGTCTTTGCGCATCTGGTGCATCAGGTGGATGTCGGAGACTGAGAGGAACGTATGAATACGCGCGTTCTCGACCCCTTCGAGCGCTTTACCTGCGGCATCGATGTCGGCATTTACGGCCCTTGCCAGTGAAGTAATGATCGGGCCTTTCACCTCGTTGGCGATTCGGCGTACTGCCTCGAAGTCACCTGGTGAACTGCCTGCAAATCCCGCCTCGATAACGTCGATGCCTAGCTTGTTTAGCTGGTGAGCGATACGAAGTTTTTCTTCCACTGTTAGACCCGCGCCGGCAGATTGTTCACCGTCACGAAGTGTCGTGTCGAAAATTATTACTTTGTCTTCAGTACCGCTTTGCTGCGCCATGTGATTACCTCCAGCGCTCGACCATCTCTAGCGAGATACACCCGCCGGGTTTGACTGCCCGATTTCGCATGGCGAATCAGGCAGTCCCTAAACAAGGAGTGACTCAAAAATTATGTAGTCGACTCCAACCAAGGCATCATGTCGCGAAGTTCTTTTCCGACCTTCTCAACTCCGTGTTCCTTATTTTCAGCACGCATCTGCTTGAACTTGTGCTGACCTTCGTCGTTCTCAGCGATCCATTCTCGGGCGAATTCGCCAGACTGAATCTGCTTGAGGACTTTTTCCATATTCTTTTTCACGCTCGCGTCGATAATTACCGGGCCACGTGAGTAGTCGCCGTATTCGGCGGTTTCGCTGATCGAGTAGCGCATGTGACCGAGGCCGCCCTGGTACATTAGATCGACGATGAGCTTGAGTTCGTGAAGAACCTCGAAGTAGGCAGACTCGGGCTCGTATCCGGCTTCTACCAGGACATCGAAACCGGTCTTGACCAGTTCGCTTACGCCACCACAGAGAACAGCCTGCTCACCGAACAGATCGGTTTCGGTCTCTTCCTTGAAAGTGGTCTCCAGGATTCCGGCTCGTCCGCCGCCAATGCCCTTGCCGTAAGCAAGTGCAAGGTCGTGGGCAGTGCCCGATACGTCCTGGTGAACGGCGATGAGACATGGAACACCAAGCCCTCGCTCGAACACGGCACGCACTCGGTGACCGGGGGCTTTCGGGGCGATCATGACAACGTCGATGTCGGCCGTGGGCTTGATCTGGTCGTAGAAAATCGTGAAACCGTGGGCGAAGAGGAGAGTCTTACCTGCAGTGAGGTTGGGCTCAACGTCTTCCAGGTAGACCTTCTTCTGAACGGTGTCTGGAAGGCAGAACGAAATCAGGTCGGCACGCTTGGTTGCTTCAGCGTTGGAAACGACTTCGAGTCCAGCTTCCTCGGCGCTCTGCTTGCTGCGGCTGCCTTCATACAGGCCAACGATTACGTTAAAGCCACTGTCTTTGAGGTTCAGCGCGTGGGCGTGGCCCTGCGATCCGTATCCGAGTACAGCGACTGTTTTGTCACGCAGTATCGAATCATCAATATCTTTGTCGTAAGTGAGAGTAGCCATTTCGAATTGTCAGCCTTGGGCAGAAAGTTTCTTGTTTGCTTATTTCTGGCGGCAGTCCCGTCAGAAATTTTGAGGAGCGTTCCTAGACGCTCCCAGAACCACTTGTTGGAGTTGGAAGTATGTAGGTTGAAGCGCTGGCTTCGGCCTGGAACAGACCGTCGTCTTCGCCTTCGATGAGCGTTCCCCTGAGGGTCGCTACTCTTCCGGTTCGGATCACTTCCAACAATCCGAACTTTTTGAGCAGTTCAATTAAGGAGTCGATTTTCTGTCGTCCGCCTGAAATTTCTAGCGTGAGACTTTCGACTCCAATATCGATCACGTTGGCACGATACACGTTCGTCAGTTCAAGTACTTCACCACGCGATGTTGCTGGTGCTGCAACCTTGATCAGCGCAAGCTCGCGCCAGACGATATTTTGCTCGGTAATGTCATGAACTTCAACAACATCGATCAGTCGATCGAGTTGTGCCGCCACGTGCCGAACGACTTCATCTGGACCTTCCACGACGAATGTCATTCTGGACATTCCAGATTTTTCTGATCGGCCAACCGCGAGGCTGGCGATGTTGAATCCGCGTCGTCGGAAAAGACTTGCGATGCGCGCCAGTACACCGGGCTTATCGTGGACGAGCGCGGAGATTGTCCGCTGGTACGTGCCGTTCTTGCCTGTTGATGTTGAATCTGGCATTAGTTCGGATCCTCGATCAATTCCTGCACGCTCTGGCCTACGGGAATCATTGGGTAGAGGTCGTCGACCTTCTCGATAACGAAATCGACAACGACGGGGCCGTCGTGGGTGTTTGCTTCTTTGATGGCGGCCTCGAGTTCGTCCTGTGTCCTAACACGAATTCCCTTGATCCCGTAGGCTTCTGCGAGCTTCACGAAGTCGGGGTTACGCGTGTACGTTTCGGCCTGGTAGTCGCCATCGTAGAAGAATGTCTGCCACTGGGTGATCATGCCCAGATGGTTGTTGTTCAGAATTGCATATTTGACCGGCAGGTTGTTTTCGGCAGCGGTGGCAAGCTCCATCATCGTCATCTGGAATCCGCCGTCTCCACAGATCGACCAGACGAGCTTGTCGGGGTTTCCGACCTGCGCGCCGATCGCCGAAGGAACTTCGTATCCCATCGTTCCGGCACCGCCCGAAGAGAGCCACGAGTTGGCGTTCTTGAACTGGTAGTGCTGTGCTGCCCACATCTGGTGCTGGCCCACGCCGGTCGTGATGATCGCATCACCCTTTGTGACGTCAGACAACGCCTTCACCACGTGCTGGCCCATCAAGTGGTCGCTTTCAGGGATTCGCAGCGAGGGGTGCTCGGCCTTGAGGTGCTCGACGTGCTGCCGCCACTCGAAGTGCGTGTTCTTCTTCACCTGCGGAAGCAACTGAGCGAACACGTCTTTGATATTGCCGACAACCGGCGCTTCTACATGGATGCTCTTGTTGATCTCAGCGGGATCGATGTCGACGTGGATCTTCTTCGAACCGGTTGAGAAGCGCTGCGCGTCTCCGACGATGCGATCGTCGAAACGACTTCCGAAGTTGATGATCAAGTCGGCTTGGTCGATGGCGAGCGACGCGTAGGCCATGCCGTGCATTCCCGGGAATCCGGTGCTGAGCACGTGATCTTCTGGGAATGAGGAGATTCCGAGTAGTGTGGTGACGACAGGGATCTGAGCTTTTTCGGCCAGTTCCCGGAGTTCATCATAAGATCGCGAAAGAACAATGCCGTGTCCTGCCAGGATCACCGGGCGCTCTGATTCGTTGATCAGTTTCGCAGCGAGTTCAACCTGCGCTTCGTCGGCTTTGCCGGGTACTTTGTATCCCGGGAGGTCGATCGGTGCGTCAGGGTCGTAGTCGCCCATCTCCATGAAGACGTCTTTTGGAATATCGATCAGCACAGGGCCGGGTCGACCTGTTCGTGCGATATGGAACGCCTCGTGAATTGTTGCACCGAGGTCGTCGGCTCGCATCACGAGGTAGTTGTGCTTGGTGATGGGCATTGTTGCGCCCGTGATGTCGGCTTCCTGAAATGCATCGGTGCCGATCGCTGCCCGACCAACCTGTCCGGTGATAGCGACCATCGGTACTGAGTCCATCATGGCAGTCGCAAGACCTGTAACGAGGTTTGTTGCGCCGGGACCTGACGTGGCGAACGCGACACCTACCGTGCCGGTCGAGCGTGCGTAGCCATCGGCGGCGTGGGCGGCACCCTGCTCGTGGCGGCACAGGATGTGTCGTAAATCGGAGTACTTTGAGAGAACTCCATAGAGAGGAAGAATTGCGCCACCGGGAATACCAAATACGACGCTGACGCCCTCATTGAGGAGCGCTTCGCAGACTATTTCACTACCGCTGAGGTGCTTGGACATATCGGTTTCCTGAATTACCTTAGTGCCGAGGTTTTCGGCACTTCCTTTCTATAGAAAGCTGGCTTTTATTTATTCTCGATCAAGTCTCGTTCAAGTAAAGGACCGCAATTATATTTCGGGCAAAAAAAATCCCGCCCTCACAAAGGACGAGACATGCATCCCGCGGTACCACCTTCGATTGCCTGATACTTAAATTCGTTGGAGCACCAGACCACTCAAAAGCCTTTACGTGGCCATTCGTTTGATCCTAGACCCAAATTATTTGGGGATTCAGATCAACCGCTCCAGGGCGAGTTCTCGAGTTGGCACGCACCGGTTCACACCAAATTCCGGCTCTCTCTTGCGCACCGTGTTCGGTACTACTCCCGTTCACAGCGTTTTACTGGTTGTAAGTATAAGTGTTATCGCTATCGAGAAGCAATCTCTGCACCGTGTAATGCACTAATGAAAATTGACTACCTGTAATCATGGACCGGTTTGACGCGCCGAGTCGATCACAGGAATACACTTCCCCGGTTGCTCTTTAATTAGTTGCGCTTTTACTATCCGATACGAATTCATAGTTCACTCAGGCATTCAAACATTCAGGCCGATTTGCATCTACGCAATTTTAAATGGACCGATATCGCCGCCCTGAGCGATCTGTTAAACAAAGCCGGACCTCACGGTCACAGGGACTGCCCGCGTGGAGTGGATGAACTTCGTGCTTTGCTGGAATACCCGCGTGTTCAACCGAAGCGAAATATGGTTCTGGCGATTTCTGGTGATGACACGCTTGGGTATGCAATTGTCGAGCCTGAGAAGAACATCGGGCGCTCTGTAATCGGCCTAGCGACTGCGCCGGACGATTCGTCAGCAACCAAGAAACTTCTCGATTGGGCAGTGAACCGGGCGGGCGAAGAAGCGCCGCTGGTTCACCTGGCAGTACGGGACCATGAATCAGCACTCAGTGGCTCTCTGGGGCATCAGAACTGGACTAAGGTGCGGAAGTACCTCAAGCTCGTGAGCAAGTCTGTTGCGTCACCGGCTCCTGCCGTGCTTCCGGACGGGTTCACAGCGAGAACCATGCTTGGCCTGGACGAGGTGCCTGAACTCACTTATTTGCAGAACGAATCGTTCAAATCGCACTTCGGATACTCACCGAATACTGAAGATGAAATTAAGGCTTCATTACTTGCGTCCGGTGCCGGTGTACATGATGTTGTGATGATCCATGACTCCCACGAGCAACTCGTGGCCTACTGTTGGACGGTTACTTCAGATCGTAGTGGATCGGCGATCGGCCGCATTGGCATGACTGGCGTTCTACCGAGAGTTCGCAAAATTGGACTCGGGCGGGCGATTGCTGAGGCGGGCTTTAATCATCTGGTACGCCAACGAGTCGGTTCGATCGAGTTGGACGTCGATTCGGGCAATGCTCCGGCGCTACGAATTTATTCGTCGCTGGGGTTTTCGAAGAGCAGCGAGCTGAACTGGTGGGAGCGGTCGCTCTAGCCGCCTGCTGCCGGTACTGATGAGGGGTTCTGCGCAGGAACCATCTCACGATATCGATCGAGGAGCGCGTCCGCGGCTCGATCCCAGCCGAGTGTTTCAGCATGGGTTCTAGCAGCGCTTCCCATGCGGGAGCGAAGCATGTCGTCGTCTAGCAATTCGCAGAGCCGTTCGGCCATGGTGTCGCTGTGTCTGGGTTCGAGAAGGTAACCGGTCGATCCGTTGAGAACTATGGTAGGTAGGCCACCGACCTCTGATGCCACTACCGGTCGACCGCAGGCTGCGGCTTCGAGGGCGGCTAATCCGAAGCTTTCATAGTGAGAAGGCAGGACACAGACGTCGGCTGCGTTGTAATGCAACGGTAACTCGTCCTGACTGACCGAGCCAATGAAACGAATATTTTGGGTAAGTTTCATCCGCGATGCGAGAGTTTGGAGTCGGGTTTTTTCCTCGGAGTTTTCATCACCGCCTACTACGTTCAGAGTGATGTTGCCCAGGTCTTCTAGCGCTGCAACAGCCCGGAACAAAACGTCGAGGCCTTTTAGAGGCTCGAGTCGTCCGACGAACAGGATATTTTTCTCTTCGCCGTACCCGAGAAACTCGCGTGACTGGCTTTGTGACATGGGGCGGAATCGACTCAGGTCGACCCCGGGCGGAATTACGCTGACTTTTGCAGGATCGATGTCACAGTAATCGACAATCGCATCTTTTTCATGGTTGGTCCAAACCACTACTGAATCAGCTGAGCAGGCGATAGTGGATTCCGAAGCGTCACGCTGTTCGATTTCCGTTTCTTCGGGTCGTCCACGCCTCTTCATTTCCGCCATGGTGTGGAAACTGGTGGTGTGTGGAACGCCCCATTCGGAGGCCAAACGCATTCCTACCAGACCCGACAACCAGTAGTGAGTACTTACGAGATCGTAGTTGAGTCGGTTGGCGATGCAGAACCTTCGCATTTGAGAAGTGAATTGCGGAAGCAGTTCGTACACGCCCGATTTTTCGAGAGAAGGCACTCCGGCAGGCAGGTGGATCAGCCGAGCTCCAGGAGCCAGCATTACAACTTGAGGATCAAGAGGGTCATGGTGTCGAGTGAACACGTCTACTTGCACGCCACGCGCGGCGAGGCGCTTGGCCATTTCAAGAATGTAGATGTTCATTCCACCAGAATCCCTGCTGCCGGCCTGGCGCAACGGGCATCCGTGGACTGTAATTACGGCGACGTGCATGTGAACTGAGTTACTTCGATTTCTTGCTTGACTGGCGTGAAGCCTTGAGGGCAAACACCTGGCGGTCGATACCACCCAGATGGTATTTATACGATTCGTTCCCTCGCATGAAGTCGAATACTCGGTGACCTTTTTCTATTGATGATTTGATTGCTAGTGCGTGATTCAGCAGCCCGACTGATAATTTCGATTCGGCAGGATTGTAACCGCTGTTATACAGATAGCGCACATCTCCGCAAACGAATGACAGGGACGTTGCGATTTTCTCGCCGTTGAGTTCAAGGAAGCAGAGCTGGGTTGAGTTTTCTCTTCCCAGGTCAACGGCGATCTTGCTGAAAAACTGCTCACGCTCGGCGGTCATAAATTCGTTTTTGTCTGGGGTGCTCATGCGGTGTAAACGCATGAACTCCCCCATTGCGGCTTCGATTTCTTCTGGAGTGCTCAGCTCAATTTGCTGCACATCTCCTGCTGCTTCGAGCCGCCTTAGCTTACGACGCAGTTCGTGTCGGTCTTTTTTGCGCAGGCCCGAGACGTACTCATCCCATGTAGCAGGCAGGTCGATACGTGGAGCGACGTCTTCTTGCTCGATCTCTACCGTCCAGCCTGCCTGTTCGGCAGCTTCGCGAAATTGCGTGATTGTGGGTGAATTACCCGGGATCGACTGGAGCAGTATCGTGTCGATTTCGGGCATATCGTCGACAGCCCCGACGAGCGCCTGGATACAACTGGGTGATAGGCGGTCTAGTGTCAGAAAATCGTGATAATCCACGAGATCGGTACTTCCGAGGAAGCTGATTTCAGTGCCGTCGATCATCATGGGGGCGATCATGTTGATTTCGTCGGAATCGGAACGGACTACAATGAGTTTGAGTTCGGAGTTCCCACCGAACTCCGACCACCAGGTTTTTTGCCACGTTAACTGATCGAAGAAGGTCGGTTCTGAGCATCCTTCGAGCAGGTGTTGCCAGTGATCTGCAAGGCTTTCGAAAGTGCCTTGCTCAATCCTGGTGCTACAACAAGTCAATTTTGCGGTTGTTCCTTATGAAAAGAATTCTGTTTCATCTGAATGTTAGTCGGCAGCCTGTTACTTGCCGCTGTTCAGAAGACTCATTACTGAATCGATATCTGGCTCTACGTACTCGAGTTCGACGAGTGCCCGCTTCTCGGCGGTACCGGGATCTTTCAGCCCATTACCAGTTAAGATGCAAACTACTGTCTTGCCGCTCAGGTCAACACCCAATTCAGGTAGCTTAATTAGCCCGGCAACGGATGCGGCGGATGCGGGCTCGCAGAATATTCCCTCTTCTCGGGATAGGCGAAGGTAGGCATCGACGATTTCATCGTCTTCTACCATGTCGATCATGCCTTCAGATTCGTCTCTGGCCGCTTCGGCCTTCTCCCAGCTTGCCGGGTTTCCGATTCGAATTGCTGTGGCGATTGTTTCTGGCTTGGCTACCGGTGCACCTCGAACGATGGGTGCAGCGCCAGCTGCCTGGAACCCCATCATTTTGGGGGTGGTTTCTGAACGGCCCAGCGATTGGTATTCGTTGAACCCTTTCCAGTAAGCGGTGATGTTTCCGGCATTTCCGACCGGAATACAAAGAATATCGGGGGCTCTTCCCAATTCATCGACGATCTCGAAGGCGCCTGTTTTCTGGCCTTCAATTCGATATGGGTTGACTGAGTTGACCAACTCTATATCCATGACTTCGACGATGCTTCGTACAACGTTTAGTGCGTCGTCGAAGCTACCGTTTACGGCAAGAATACGAGCGCCGTATGCCATTGCCTGGGCAAGTTTGCCGAGTGCGATTTCACCGGCCGGGACCAGCACCAGCGTTTCGAGTTGGTATCGAGCACCGTAGGCGGCTGCGGCTGCGCTCGTGTTTCCCGTAGAGGCACAGATAATCCGCTTCTTGCCAGCTTCGAGGGCCTTGGCGATGGCCATCACCATGCCGCGATCTTTGAATGATCCGGTTGGGTTGCAGCCTTCGAGTTTGAAGTAGAGGTCTTTACACCCCAGTGAGTCGCCAATTCTTTGCGATCTCACGAGCGGGGTGCTGCCTTCGCCGAGCGACACAGAGGGGGTGGCGTCAGTGACGGGCAGGAACTCGCGATACCTGTCTATTACACCTCGCAACGTCGTCAACGAGTCGATCACTCCTGTTCAAGCTGGACTGATTCCAGCTGCTAACAAACTGATAAAGGCTTAGGAACGCTCGGCGTATGCTTCAACCCGTATAAGGCTATCCAGGTGGAGCACAGTGTCGAGTTCCCTGATCTTGCTCACAGCTTTTTGAATATTAGACTCTCGCGCCGGATGAGTCATTATTACAAGATCAGCGCGTTCGTTCTCAGTATCAGTATCTTTTTGCAGCACTGAGTTGATACTAATGTCGGCGTCGCCCAGAACCTTTGCAACATTTGCCAGCACACCCGGCCGATCTGAGGCGGTGAGACGTATGTAGTACTGGCACACGTGATCGCTCATTGAAGCGATTTCAAAAGGTTCGCGGCCTGCAGGGTGTTTTCCATTTACAACGGCACCCTTGGCGATTCTCAGGATATCGCCCATAACGGCACTGGCAGTGGGTTCAGGACCAGCTCCGGGTCCCTGGAACCAGAGCGGACCGACGAGGTCGCCTTCGACTTCAACGGCATTCATAGCGCCGTTTACGGAAGCCATGGGTACATCTACCGGAATCAACGCGGGGTGTACTCGGGCGAGTAGGCCCGATTCCTCGCTGGCTTGTGCTACGGCGAGCAGTTTGATAGTGAATCCGAGTTCGCTTGCGTAACGGAAATCTTTTGCGTGAACTTCTTGAATTCCCTCGCGGTAGATTTCATCTACTGGTACTTCCGTGTGAAATGCCAAGCGAGCAAGGACAGCTATTTTGTACTGAGCGTCGAATGCGTCTACGTCGGCTGCAGGGTCGGATTCCGCGTATCCGAGCAACTGCGCTTCGGACAGTACGTCGTGGAAATCAGCGCCTTCATTGGCCATTTTGGTCAGTATGAAATTTGTGGTGCCGTTGATGATCCCGCGCACGCTGCGGATCTGATTGGCGGTGAGATCGTTCATCAGCGGACCGATGATGGGGATTCCACCGGCGACGCTTGCTTCGTAAAAAAGGTGAACGTGGTTGGCGGCGGCAGTTGCGAGCAGTTCACTGCCTCGCTTGGACATGACTTCCTTGTTTGCCGTTACGACGTGCTTGCCGGCTTTGAGTGCTGTCATGATGTAGTCGAACGCCGGGTCGACGCCGCCGATCAGTTCGACAACTATTCCGACTTCACTGTTGGCGATGACTGATTCAGGATCGGTCGAGACCAGGGCAGTGTCGATATCGAATTTGCGTTTTCGTCCGAGATCGCGAACTGCAACTGCGATTACGTTGAGAGGAACGCTGGGATCTTCAGGACGATGTCGGTCGATGATCGCTTTCGCAACCGCCGACCCGACTACTCCCAGTCCCAGTAATCCAATTCCTGTTGTCTCCGTATCCATCCGTGCAGATGAAGCCAAGACTACCCCCCACCAGGGAGACTGAATCCTGTGGAAGGCTCAGGAGTAGGAGTCGGAACAAGCGCAGAGAGTCTGACCTGTTTGTTTACCCAGTCGAATATTTCGCTGTCGAGAACCATGTGCAGCTCGAAATCGTTACGTTCTTCGTTAAAGAATATCGTCAGGCCACGTGTTGTCAGGGCTTCGAAGTTCGCGTCGTTGATCTCGCGAGCTTCGCTCACTTCTCCAACTACAAGGTAGCTCCACCAGTTGGCTTCATCATCGAACCTGGCTTCGGTTAGCGTACGCACAGGCATCAGTCGTTCGCCATCTTCATCGAATCCAAATAGCAGGTTGTCGATTGATGGTGTGACCCCGTATGGGAACCAGCCTCGGTCGCCAGAATCTCGTTTGACGTTCGGGTCAGCGGAGTGCTCAAGAATGATGCTCTCGATTGGTGATCCGGTCTTCAGAGAGTGTTCGATGGCACGGAGATCTTCGGTGTCTCGAGTAGGTTTAATGATCTCGTACAGGTGTACCTGTTCTTGCACCCTCGGAATAGTTTCGGAAACTACGTCACGCAGACGTTCCCTGAACATGCTTTTACGTATGAAATCGCGGAAGACGGCTTCATCCATTCCTATTCGATGAATGAACTGACGTTTGGCTTCTTCGACGTTGTCTTTGTATTCCTTGGATTCTCGTTCGGCGACGCCGATGGCAACAAATCCCAGAATAGAATCGAGATGTTCGTCTACATCTTCAGCAGATACGGAGATTCCGTATCTCGGGGCGAGCTGGAACGCCAGTTCGTTTTCCTGCAGGGTTTGCAGTGCTTCGAATAGTGAGTTTCCAATTTCAAATGGAATGCCGAGGTCTTCACTAACCCGCTGGTTGAACCTTATGTAGTTCACCACATCACCACGGGTGTATTCAGTGTCCTCAACCCGCAATGCCAGTTCACGGGGTGGAAACACATAAATTTGGAAGTATGCATACACCGGCACGACGAGCAGACCGAGCAATAGAATTACCGCGCCGATGATGAAAGGCCGGGTCTTTATCTGTCGCTTGCTCTTGTCACTCACCATTTGACGGCGAGTTTTCCCGCCACGGTTGGTAATACTGCGCTGACCAGCCTGGTAGTCGGGAGATGACTCCGCGACTACATCAGGTTGTTCTTGTTCTTCGTTATGGTCTTCTGTGGACATTTTCGGCACTTGGCTAATGCTTTGGTCAGGGCCCTGCACGCAGTGACCCGGCCATATAAACGTTGATCAGTCAGTCAGCTAGATGAGACTACTTGTCTTCTTCATCTGTGCTGGCATCTGCATCTGTAGCCTCTTCGGCTTCAGTTGCCTTGTCAGTTGAAACGTCACCAGTGGTGGTGTCGGCTTCCTC
>Ga0209403_10002487_pt1 | contig 21947 bp, 22 predicted proteins | sample ArcticOcean_MG_C_8_FD_187440 | JGI IMG/M metagenome (GOLD analysis project Ga0209403, IMG submission 187440) | Marine microbial communities from western Arctic Ocean - ArcticOcean_MG_CB11_86 (SPAdes) (version 2) | ecosystem: Environmental > Aquatic > Marine > Oceanic | place: Arctic Ocean... | reverse complement strand
AAATTGCCACCAGAACCATACCCATCAGACGTTCTACGGCAATGAGTCCTCTTTTACCGAATAGTTTGTTGAGTTTATTTGAAGAGAGCATGATCAGGCAAGTTACAGCCCAAGCACCTAAAACTGCAGCCAACCACTCAAAAATTCGCTCAGGTTGAGATCTGGCTAGTAAAATCAGCATTGCTAACGTGGAAGGTCCCGCTAGTAAAGGAACTGCAAGAGGAACAAAAAATGGCTCACCTTCAGGCATTTCACCCATAATTCCCTTTTCAGTGGGAAAGATCATTCGTAGTGAAATCAAAAACAGCACTATCCCGCCGGCTATGCTCACCGCTTCCTGTCGCAGGTTTAACCATTGCAATAGATATTCACCAGCAAATAAAAACAGCAGTAAAACCAGTAAAGCAAAAAATAATTCGCGGATTAATATTTTTTGCCTGCGAGACTCATCTTCGACAGTTTTTAAGACTGAGAGGAACAAGGGAACGTTTCCCAGTGGATCCATGATCAGCAGCAGGGTCAGACCTGCTGATAAAATATCCATGATTAATTACCCATAATAAAACAAAACAACAATGATAAAAAACTTAATGTTGTGAACAGAGTTTATGGATAGAAAAGTAATTTTTATCCGCCACAAACAGGTTGAATTTGGTACTGTAGGTGCTTTTTTAGAAAAATTTAAGATTAGTCAAGAAAAGGGGGAAAAGATCTTCCGCGTAATATTACCGCAGAAAGGCCAACTACCAGCACCGTTCAGCAAGAACAGGGTAACAACAGCAATACACGACCCGCAAGCAGCGGTTTGTTAAAGCATTAAAGGGCGACTTCAAAGATTAGAGTGTTGATCCGCTTGGGTTAGTATCATAATCCTTGTTTTCCCAACAGTCCCATGAATCGTCCACTAGAGTACCCATACCCAATCTGGAGTCAGGTTCCAGATTTGCTCGAAAGACTTCATTTTGTGAAACCGCGGGATTCTGTGCAACCCGTTCAATTTCTCCGCCTTTCTTGAGAAATTCCTTGGTGGCAAGTTCAATATCTTCACTGGAAAGTTTGCCTTTTACTGAGTTTTTACCAGTTTTAGCTTTTGCTTTTCTGTTCGCTCCAAAGCCCTTACCCTGTCGATTAAATTTGTTGGCCATCTTAATTTTTCAGAAAAAAATTTATTGAGATCAACATCAGTTTTTTTGCGGGACATGCAACTGAAAAAACACCGTCCGTAATATGGTCGTGACGCTAACATCAACCAACACGTTTGTAAAGTTTTTAAAGCTGAAAAATATTAAAATAATGAGGATAAAATATAAATGGCAGAAAATTCAGAGCTTAAGACAAATATTTTTATACGTCAAAAAAGCTACTTATTTTTTTTAATATTTTCCATAAATTCGCTCCATTCAATGGTCAGCAAGTTTTTTTTCTGCGTATTACAGGATTTACAGCAAGGAACGAGGTTTGATTTCACGCTGCGGCCTCCGCGTGCTAAAGGCACCAGATGATCCATTGTCAGTTGAAGTGCGGGAGTCGGTGTTTCACAGTAATAACAAATGTTGCCTGCTCTTCTATTTTTCCACCATTGCGTTTTTCGCAGATCTCTTGCTTTTTGTCTTTCCTGCCGGATAACTTTAGCGTCCAGTTCAGTCTGCCTTTCATTTTGTTGCATTAAAATTTCCTTGCAGTCCAAGTCGGGGAACCTTCTTCAAAATCTTTTGGTGTACGTGTCAAACGGCGCCGTCCGGTTCCGTCCACAAACATAACATACAATTTATCCCTGCCGGTTGAGGAAGACACAAAAGCGATTTGACGTCCGTCCGGAGACCAGGCAGGTTGTTCCGATTTGTAACGTCCACGTGTTAGCGAATGATCTTCACCGGTAAACGGGTCCATCAAATGGATTTGGCTGTGCCCATTGCTGATTTTGGAATAAGCAATGAGAGTACCATCCGGTGACCAGACTGGGTCACTGCTGCTGCCTCGACCAAAAGTGAGTTGAAATGGAATTTTTTTACCCAGCTGCAGATAAAATATCTGTTCGTGTCCCTTCCGGTCTGAGACAAATATTAGCTGCTCATTATCCGGAGATAAATCTGGAACAGTGTCAATCGCTCGGTGAGTGGTCAAGCGTGTTTCTTTCCTTTTTTGTCTGTCATAGGAATACAAATCTGTGTTGCCCCTGCGGCTTAGAGTTACAACGAGCTGACGTCCGTTGGAAAACCATGTCCCACCGCTGACACTGAGAAAATTTTTCGAAGCACGCGTAGCTGATGTGTTGGAGCGTAATATTTTTACCGGTCTATTTTTAAAATTATTATAAATAATTGCAGTTCCGCTGCGGCTAAGACTCGTGTAAACAATGGCATCACCCTGCGGACTCCAACTCGGCAGAAGACTGATAGACGAATTTTTTGAAACTGCCGCTAACTTTTTACCGTGTGTATTAATCCTGGCAATGATTTTACGTCGTTTGGGTTGTTTAAGTGTAAAAGCGATTGTACTTCCAAGTACTCCTTCCACTCCTGTGAGCTGTGCAGACATGTTGTTAATCAAATTCATCAAATCTGCTTCCCTGAAACGATTTTTACGTAAAGGCAAATCAAGTGGAAACAGCTCCGCACCGTCATTATCCGCAACAGTAAGCATTAAATGTTTTGAGACTAAAGCTCCGGAGTCTGAATACCTGCGCTCCAGTTTTAGCAGAATTTTCATGTCGACCTGAGCAGCACCAGCAGTACGGCAGGTTTTATAGCGTGAGTCTTTCACAAGGAATACACCGCTCCAGCAGAGGTTACGGTCTATAATCCTCAGCCAACGACGTGCGTCAGGATGTTCAGTAAAACTCTGTTCCGGAACCAAGCTTACTCCGAATCTGGTAAAGCCCAGTCCGCTGATAACAATCTCCTCGTTGGAATAAGTCTGTGCCTGCAGCGAAGACGTGAAACAAAGGGGGAAAATAACGAAGAGAAATCTAACAAATAGTTGTCTTAAAAAAAAATTGGCTAAGCGCATAATTTTAGGTTGAATCCAATTATTATTTTTGAGGTACAATCCGAATCAACACGATGTAGGGCGGATTTTTGGCCAGAGCTTGAGGCAGAGGATCCAAGACTGCATTGCGTACTGCAAGTTCAGCAGCCTGATCGAAAGAAGATAATCCGCTTTTTTTAATGACTTCATAGTTAATAATTTCACCTGATGCAATAATCTTTAGACGGATACGTACAAACAACTCAGCAGGGTAACTCCCAAGTTTTGGAATGATCTTAGTACGAATGTGCAGATTATATTCCTCTCCTGCCAACTGTACTATTTTTTTACGCTGCAGGTCGGCTGTGTCAGGTATTTCTTTCGTTTTGCTGAGAGGAGCCTGTTCCGGAATCCGTAAATCCTGCAGAGGTTCCTTTAGTTTTATTTCTTCCGGAAATAATCCCTCCAGTCTGTGTTCAGGTTTGTTAGTAGCTTCTGCCGCAGGTATGACTGGAGAGATTGTCGGTATATTTTCTAAAGTAGGTTGAGATATTTCCGGAAGTTTCTGCAAGGGCAGATCTAAAGGTTTTGAAAAACTTGGTGTTTTTAATTTTTGCGGAGAAATCACTTCACGGGAAAATTCCGGTAATTCCATCTGGCTCGGTTTTAGTACGGATTTCCTTGACGAAATAGGAGAAAGAGGAACAGGTTCCTTGCTCAATTTTGGAACATTAGTAATCGTACTTGTTCTTTCCGGAGAGTCCGGCGGAAGAAGCAACGGTCTGCGAGGTTTTTTTAAGGCTTGCGGACTTAGTTTTGGACTTTGCTTAATGCTTGGTGCATTAGTTGTAATTTGTTGCTGTGACATTTTAAGACGAGGAGCTTCCGTTTTCTTTACAGCAGGCTTTGGCGTTGCGGTTTTTTTCAGGTTATTATCAAGAACAGGTTTCTTCAGTACAGGTTTATCTGGAACAAGCTTGTGCACTTTTGGTTTCAACACTGTCTCAAGTTTCTTTAAAACAGGTTTTTCAATAATTGGTTTTGGTTTGTTAATGAGGGTTGGCTTCGCTGGCAGTTTCGCGTAACTAACACCAATTCTGGCGCGAATGGCTGGTGGTTCCTCTACCCACAATTCTGATATAATTCCAATTGTTAAACCCAAGAATATATGCAGTAGCATTGAACCAATGAAAAGCAGCGTAAACGCACCTTGGTCATGAAAAAAAAACAGTTTTTCGAAACTGCTGAGTTGCCTGACTGAAGAACGTATTCCTGCAGAAACGCCTTGGTAAACCGCTATCTTGTCTGATTCCTGAAAAAAATTCATTTTTTTCTTGTCAAGCCTTGACTAATTTTTAAAAAAATAATAAATTTGCTACCGTTGATGAAAGTTTATCAATAATGTCTTCATCGATGCTTGCTGGTTCGCTAGGATGTGGATTAGTATTTTTTTACTGAGTAAGGGTACTAATTACTGGACTGCCCAACCATTTTGTTAATCTTTTTCTGGTATAATGACTATGACCAAATCTGATCTTATTGTTGCTCTTGCAGCAGACACCGGACTTACAAAAGCAGACGCTGATCGTTTTCTGAAGTCTTTCACCGCCAATGTTGAAAAAACACTTAAAAGTGGTGATTCTCTCACACTGATTGGTTTCGGCACATTCTCTGTGTCCAACCGCGCAGCTCGCGTCGGAAGAAACCCTCAAAACCCTTCACAGGTAATAAATATTCCTGCTTCTAAAAGTGCAAAGTTCAAGGCTGGCAGCAAACTCAAAGGTGCTTTGAACTAAGAAAACCTTCTTCAAGGTTCAGGGTTTTAACATTGTTTCTGCCATGAACCTTGTAGGAGATAACTCCTCATTTTTATCCCTTATAGTTCAGGTTCAGGTTCACTTTTCTCTTTTGCTATTTTTTCAGTTATTGTCTGTCCGCACCTCCCGGAACGTGACAGATCTAAAACAGGCTCTGTTCCGGTTTTGTAGTGTTCCTCTTTTATCTCATTAGCATCATCACATGGAATTGCACGTCTTCCGGATTTGTGAATTTTAACAGTAGTGATCCCCGGAGGTTGTTTAAATTGTTCTGTCGGCAGGTTGGCAACAGCATTTTTCATAAAGTCAATCCAGATTGGCGCAGCTGCCTTTGATCCGGTTTCCGATCTCCCCATTCTCCTTGGTTTGTCAAATCCTACATAAACACCAGTAAGCAGTTGCGGAATGTAACCGATGTACCACGCATCAACGCTATCATTCGTGGTTCCAGTTTTTCCGGCAGATGGTCGTCCAATCGCACGTGCCCTCCTTCCAGTTCCGCTCTGTACAACATCCTGTAAAACATTGCTCAACAGAAACGCAGTTTCTTCGGAGGTGACTTGTTTAAACTCCGGCAGACTTGACTCAAGAGTGTTTCCTGCCTGATCTTCTACACGCAGGATATAGATGGGTTTTACTAGACGACCTAGATTCGCAAAAACTCCGTAAGCAGTTATCATCTCCTGTAATGTCGTGGATAATGAACCGAGGCATGTGGTTAAATTCTCCATCATGTCTGCAGTGATCCCGAAACGTCGGCTGTAGATGATGACCTGTTTTGGCTTTAATTCTTCACAAAGCCCTATAGTCGGCAAATTTAAACTTTTAACCAGAGCAGTGCGCAGTGAAACTTTGCCCATTATTTTGTCTCCATAATTTTTTGGAGTCCATATCTCTGCATCTCCCGGAGTTTGCGCTCCTGTGGCATAAGCTCTCGGACTGTCGATTAACGCGCTGCTGAGTGTAAACCCAGCATCTAGTGCTGCTGAGTAAACGATAGGCTTAAATGATGAACCAGGCTGCCTCAGTGCCTGTATAGCACGGTTAAATTCACTCTCTCCATAACGGTAACCACCGGACATTGATAAAACCTCACCGTTCTTTGGATCCATCGCCAATAAAGCACCATTGACTAGAGGTTCCTGATATAACTCAAGACGGAAGGAATTATTTGTTGTATCATAATCGGCAAGTCTTACCTGAATTTCATCGCCGGTAGAAAATATTTCTGAGGGTTTAGCTATTCGGGACGGTTGTTCATTTTTCAGGATATTCCCGTTTCTCCAGGTTTTAATATTGTTCCATGCCAGAATTCCAGAATATTCACCTATTTTTACAGAAACTTTTTTATCACTGACTTCATTGACAGTTCCGCCTACGATATTTCCGAGAAACAATGAATCGGTTTTTACAATATTGTCTAAGGTCGTATTGTCTATAGAGCTGCTGTTATCAAGGTTTTCCAGCTTTTGTTTACCACGGAAGCCCTGCCTTTTAGTTAACTCTAAAATCCCTTTCCGTAAAGCCTCATGAGCATATGTCTGATAGTTCAGATCCATTGCTAAATATACCTTAAGACCACCCTGATACAGAACTTTTGAACCATATTTCTTGATCAGATAACGCCGTACATGTTCGACATAATAAGAGGTCGCTTCTGAGGTTGAATCGTGGATTCGAATTAAGCTGATTGGCATCTCGCTTGTTTTCTGCAATTCTTGCTCCGAGATGAAGCCCTCTTGGCGCATTCGTCTTAAAACAATATTTCTACGCAGCAGCGCGAATTCCGGATTAACGTGAGGAGCGTAACGTGAAGGTGCCGGAAGGATTCCGACTAAGAGGGCACTTTCCGCAAGATTAAGTTCTACGGCATGCTTCCCAAAATATCCCTGTGACGCGGCTTCAATACCTTCCGCGTTGCCTAAATATACTTTGTTCAGATAGAGCGACAGGATTTCCTCTTTCGAAAACTGCATTTCCATCCTGAAGGCAAGCAGCATCTCCCTGAGTTTACGGACAATCTGCTTTTCTCTAGTCAACAAAAACAGTCTCGCTGTTTGCTGAGTCAAGGTACTTGCGCCTTGAACAATTCGGCCTGCTCTGAGATTCGCAAGGAAGGCTATGGGTATTCTCAACGGGTCAATTCCGAGGTGAGAGAAAAAACGGGAATCTTCACTGGCAACCAGTGCCTGAACAAGATGCGGAGGAAACTGTTCGTAGGGAATGACTATCCTTCTCTGGATGAATAGTTCTTCAATCTGATTACCTTCGCGGTCATAAAGAACTGTCGGTAAAACATCATTTCTTTTGTGGAGTTCGTCCTCCAGATTTTGAGGTAAAGTTTTACTGAGTTCAAACAGAAAGACACCGAGGGCAGACGCGGAAATAAACCCTGTAATTATCACTAACCAGAAGGTCCACTTGATAAACTGAGTCAGCCTTTTCATCGTGTGCTTGTTTTCTTAAATTTGGATTTATATTCCTGATACTGGTTTGCTGTCAGTCCGGAGACAGCTGTGCTAAACTCATGTCTTGCTGCTTTCAGCATCAGTTTTTGCTGCTTCAAATGCCTGTTCTACCAGTTTAATTGCCTCCAAGCGGATATCTGTAGAAAAACTATTTGTCTCAAACTGTGCCATAAAATCCAAAAAATTTTCTGCTTCAGAATCATTAATTATTTTGAGCAAAATGCTTTTCAGCAACAATGCATCTTTAGAACTAATGTCTCCTAATTCGGACTTGCGTGTTAAAATCGGTGAAGTACCTTGAAAAACATCATCAGATGTATAAAATAGCTTCGTGGCTTCACAGCGGCATCCCGGTTCATGAGGCAGTTCCGGTGGGTTTTTTAACTTAAATTGCTTGCCGTAACGTACTCCATCACTTTCAAGACATGAAAGCGGTGTGTCCCAAGCTAAAAAGGTTTGCAGTTCAACTGCTTCAATTGTCGTGATAAATGGATCAACTTTGTTGTTTCGACTGGCAAATAGCTGATTTTTTTTGTTCCATAGCCAGTACAACAAGGTTACAGAGAAAGCTGCAATGAATAGTTTTAACATAATCTAGAACACTTGTGAAACAGCATTACTGCAATTAATCGTTTAAGGTAAGACAAAACTCTAACCTCTAAAAATAAGAGAAATGACTACAACTTTCAAGCCGAAGATTATGCAGATATTTTTTAGGTTAGCAGACAGCACCTTGGTTTCTGTCCTGCGTTTCTTAAATTTTTTATTGATCTGCTCAGTGAGTGTTGTCTTTTGTGGAGAATTTGTGGAGAATGGAAGGGCCTTTGCTCAAGAAGAAGAGCCTCAGAAATGTTTAAAATTAAAAGATCCTACAACTGTTTCAGAACTTCAAGAGTTGAGAGTCTGTCTCAAAAAACTAAAGTTTGAACGAGCGGTTGAAAATGGCATCCAAACCATAAAAAAATCTTATGAAGGATCTCTGAAATTAACAGAAAAATTAAATATGATGTCAGACAACAAATCTTCAAAAAAACTCCCTGAGGAATCATGAATAATCGTGTCTGCTGCAAATCTGTGAAAAATTCAAAAACACACAAGTTTACCGAATTTTCGAACTACAGATCAAAAAGTGATTCATCAACTTATTAAACACTAAAATCAAAAACCGTCCCCGATCTTTCTCAGCAAATAATAATGGAACGACCTTTAAAGTTTATAATTGAAGACATTGTTTTTGGACCAATACTGCTTTTATTTTTATTATCAAGTGCGTTGCTTTTGATGTACAGGCACAGGCATCATTTCAAACTTTCATTCCGCATTATGTTAGCCTGTTGGGCAATCCTGTTACTCGGGAGCAATACGCTGTTTTTTCAAACGATTTATCTGCCTTTAAAATATTTGACTCCAAAAAGCGTAAAACACAACAGTGACGCAATAGTTGTCGCTTCTGCGGGAGTCCACGGTTCAGGAGCACCGACACCGGGTTCTGCCCTGAGAGCTCATGCGGCGGCCAAATTATATTTAGAAGGAGTAGCACCTCTTGTTATTATTACGGGTGGGGTGACAAAACCGTATCTTCCTCCGGTAAACATCAAAGGTATGGCCATTATTCTACGGGGAATGGGAGTCCCGGCGGAAAACATCATCATTGAAAATCGTTCCGCAGACACCTATAGAAATGGAATAGAGACTTCCAAAATATTAAACCGTTTAGAATTAAAAACTGTCCTGCTTGTCTCTCATGATTATCATTTATTTCGTCTAGTCTCTGTCTTTAAAAAATTAGGCGTTGAGGCTTTTGCATACGCTGCAAACCAGTCATATCGAAAAGAGTCCATCCCCTGGTGGCGTTATTTTGACTGGGCAAATTTTAATCGCATCCAGACTATTTCACATGAATATTTTGGATTACTTAGTTACAAATTTTCAGGCTGGATATAAGCTGCAACTATAGTATCAATATTATGCCCAAGCGCACAGACATAAAAACTGTTTTGCTAATAGGATCTGGTCCAATCGTGATTGGACAAGCCTGCGAATTTGACTACAGCGGAACACAGGCCTGCAAAGCTCTCAAGGAAGAGGGCTACCGGGTTGTTCTAATCAACAGTAATCCTGCCACCATCATGACCGATCCCGGACTTGTGGACGCAACATATATTGAACCCATTACCGTTAGCACACTCGAATCGATCATTAAGCAGGAGAAACCAGATGTAATTTTACCCACAATGGGTGGACAGACTGCGCTCAATATGGCGATTAAACTTCATGAACACGGAGTATTGGAAAAATATGGTGTGGAACTTATCGGTGCTTCCATTGATGCAATAAATAAGGCGGAAAACAGGGAGTTGTTCAGGAAGGCAATGAACAAGATTGGTATTGGCATGCCAGACAGTACCATTGTCCATTCGCTTGAAGAAGTAAAAATTCTGACAGAAACCCATCCATTCCCGTTCATCATCAGACCGTCCTTCACTTTAGGAGGAGCCGGCGGAGGGATTGCACATACGTATGAGGAATTAATCCGTATCGTTTCCCACGGTTTGGCAGTTTCGCCGACTAATGAAGTATTGGTTGAACAGTCAATCATCGGCTGGAAAGAGTTTGAACTGGAGGTCATGCGTGATCATCAAGATAACGTGGTCATTATTTGTTCGATTGAAAATCTTGATCCCATGGGAGTACACACCGGAGACAGCATTACTGTTGCTCCTGCACAGACACTCACAGACAGGGAATATCAAAATATGCGGGATATGTCGATCAAAATTATGCGGGAAATAGGTGTTGAAACGGGAGGATCAAACGTGCAATTTTCCGTGAATCCGGTTGACGGTCAAATACTTGTGATTGAAATGAACCCCAGAGTTTCACGCAGCTCCGCCCTTGCATCTAAAGCCACCGGATTTCCCATTGCAAAAATTGCAACCAAGTTGGCAATTGGTTATACACTTGACGAAATTCCAAACGATATCACAAAAAAAACACCTGCCTCTTTTGAACCTTCTATTGATTACGTGGTGACAAAAATCCCAAGGTTTGCCTTTGAAAAATTTTCCATGACTGACGACCGTCTCGGTACGCAGATGCAGTCAGTTGGCGAAATAATGGCGATTGGACGCACCTTCAGGGAATCTTTTCAAAAAGCTTTACGCTCATTGGAAACAGGGCATACCGGGCTCAATGCTCCGGATTATGCAGATGATCATAAAACAGCAGAAGAGATTCTGGAGGAGCAACTCCAAACGGTAGGCAGTACACGTATCTGGTACGTTGCTGACGCAATGAGGAAGGGCTGGACAGACGAGTCGCTTTTTAAACAGACCGGAATTGATCCCTGGTTTTTGTGGCAAATCCGGAGTTTAGTTGAAGAAGAACAGCTTATCTTGAAAACCGAATTATCAGAAATATCACCTGCTAAATTACGCAACTGGAAGAGATTGGGATTTTCTGATCAACGTATTGCAGAATTACTTAATGTTACGGAAAGCCGGATTCATAATATGCGTTACGAATGGAATGTACTGCCAGTTTTCAAACAAGTTGATACTTGCGCTGCTGAATTTGAATCAGAAACGCCTTATTATTATTCAACCTACGGTGAGGAAAATGAGTCGATTCCTACTGAAAAAGCAAAAGTACTAATTTTGGGTTCAGGACCGAATCGTATCGGCCAAGGTATTGAGTTTGATTATTGTTGTGTGCATGCGGCTTGGGCTGTGCGTGAACTTGGTTATGAAGCGATTATGCTTAACTGTAATCCGGAAACTGTGAGTACTGATTATGATACTTCTGATCGTCTATATTTTGAGCCGATTACCTTTGAAGATGTAATGCATGTGATCGACCTCGAACGACCGAGTGGAGTGATTGTCCAACTTGGTGGGCAAACTCCTCTTAAACTGGCAAAACAACTCAATGACGCAGGTGTACGGCTGCTAGGGACTCCTTTTGAAAGTATTGACCGAGCTGAAGATCGTGAAAAGTTTGCTGACATGTTGAAGAAACTGAAACTGAAACAGCCCCGAAATGGTATGGCACGTTCACTGAAAGATGCAGAAAAAATTGCGAAAACAATAGGGTATCCCATCCTGGTACGACCTTCTTATGTCCTTGGAGGCCGCGCGATGATGGTTGCAGAATCAAAAAAACAGCTGGCGGAATATTTCAAAGAAGCGATACGGGTTTCTCCGGAGCATCCTGTTTTGATTGACCAGTTTCTCCAGGGAGCAGTCGAAATTGATATGGATCTGTTGGGTGACGGGACAAACTCCGAATTGGGCGGAATCCTGGAGCACGTGGAACGCGCTGGTATTCACTCAGGAGACAGTGCCTGCATCCTACCACCACAAAATCTGACTTCAGGAGTGTTACGCAGGTTGGAAGAACAGGGAAAAGCACTGGCCAAAGAACTCCGCGTGAAAGGATTAATGAACATCCAATTTGCTGTTAAAGATGATGAGATATTTCTGATTGAAGTCAATCCGCGGGCTTCAAGGACTGTTCCGTTTGTCAGTAAAGCCATCGGGCACCCTCTCGCGAAGTATGCAACTTGGTTGATGCTCGGACTAAAGTTGAGTGAAATTGGTTTTAGCTATGAGGCTCCTCTTACAGTTTCGGTCAAGGAAACGGTATTTCCTTTCGTTAGTTTTTCCGGTGCAGATACAGAACTTGGACCAGAAATGAAATCAACCGGTGAAGTTATGGGTCGCGGAAAAAGCCTTGAAGAAGCTTTTATAAAAGCTCAGATTGCGGCTTATCAGGCGGAGATAAAGGAGGGTTACGTTTTTATTGGCGTGACTGATCAGGATAAGCAGGAAATGATTCCTGCGGCATTCGAATTTCAACAGTCCGGTCGTGAAATATTAGCAACAGCAGGAACTTTTAAAGTGCTGCAAAAAGCAGGCATCACAAATATTAAAAAAACAAGTCTGGACCGAAAAGTAGTTGGAAATATCTTTGAATACCTTGACCGTGACGAAGTGGCACTGATTGTAAATACTACCCGCTCAAGAAAACGTTCGATAGATTCTACACATATACGGAGAGTTGCTCTTTTACATAATTTGCCTTATTTCACAACTGTGGAAGGAACCCTGAATATTGCTCGAGCACTAGTTGTAACGGATTCCGGAAAAAACCTCAACTATCAGCCACTGGCACTGCCTCAGATAATTGCTTCCTGATTTCGCCGCTCAGTCTTCAGTATTTCCTGATTCCTTTTGCCAGTCCAAATATCCACGCTGAAGAAATATTTTCTGCTGCTGATAATCAGCTTTTGACATCCGTCCTAAAGCAAGATCATTTTCCAAATCACTTAGTGCCGAGAGCCAAGAATCCGCTTGACTAAAATCATGCGAAGATGTGCCAGGGAGTTCATAGCTCTGGAGTTTAGTTCTAAAAAGAGGATAAGCAACTGCACCTACCGATCCTGCGATAATCAATAAAATAAAGGTCCAAATCATCTACTTGCCGTGGTCAAAATTTAAAAGCATAATTCATTAATAAAATAAGTTGTTTTGCTGTTGGGCAAACTGGTATTTAAGCTGATAATATCTTGAAGAATAACTTAGTGCATCATTTAAAAGCAGATCAATCCATTGCAGAAAGAATGGACATTCTACTTATGCAGCATTTGTAAATGAGTTTTTCCTCACAGGCATGACGGACTCCAGATATTCCACTATCTCTGACAGATTCATCAGTTCTTCAAAACGTTTTGTCTGCTTTTCCAAATACCAGTAACCCACCAAACATTCAAATCCGGTTGCTGCACGGTAATCTTTAATAGTCGCATGTTTGGGTGGAGAAATGGTTTTACTGTTGCGTCCCTGTCGGTATATTTTTTCTTCTTCAATATGCAGGAGTGGTTGAATCAGTTGCGCGAGACGCGACTGTGTTTGACAGCGTACCCATTGAACAACGTGGAGGTGAACGAGTCTGCGGTTTTTTAAACGCTGCAAAATCTTCTGTCTGCACCACAATTCGAAAAAAGCGTCTCCTAAATATGCCAAAGAAAAAGACGAAAGCTCGTTCAGTGGAATTGTAAGTTCTGCGTCAAATTGCGTATTGTTCACCAGTTGCTGTCTTGCTTGCAGATGATCTTATTATCACGTATGCGAAATTCACCTTCTTCAACAATACGTATATCAAGTATCTTGTTATCACGTTCCTTGAGTGAAACGCCGAAACTGCCGTCATTACGTAAAACAATTTCTGCACCTTGTTTTGCGTAAAATATTTCGATGCCTCTATCAATAACTCTCTTTTTGTCAATATTTTCCGGAATTGCAGTTGTCGCTGTTTTGGACAAGCTGACTGATCGGCTTTCACCTTCCCCCGTTGATTCCGAACTAAGTTTGAATTCAGCACCAATCTTGTGCACCATCCGTCTGCGGTATGAATTCATTGGATCCATCTGCAACTGGATTTCATCCGACTGGATGAAACGCACTATTGTGGAGTTTATGTCTGTCATCAGTTCCTGATCAGAACTGCTCAATTCCATATCATCAATCATGTTTTTCGTTTTTTAGCTAATTCCGCAACAATAACGGCATTCATCCCGTCAGGCTGTTTCAAGTTGTCAGTTAATTTCTGCTGTAAATTGTGCTCAGTCTTCAGTCGCAGATTTTATGATTACGCATCATAAGTTCGTGGTGACTCAGGTACATCTGTTTGAGGAAGAATAGCAACTTCCGGACTTTCAGTTTCAGTTGTTTCTGCAGCATCAGCTTCAGGCTCTATGACAGGAGTTGGCAACTGAGCCAGAGCAACTTTCAGGACTTCTTCAATTGATTTTACTGGATTGATTACTAAACCCTTTAGAATTTCATCTGGGATTTCGCTGAGGTTTTTTTCGTTATTCTGCGGAATCATGACAGTGGAGATGAAACCTCGTTTTGCTGCAAGGAGTTTTTCTTTCAAACCGCCAATCGGGAGGACTTTACCACGCAGTGTGATTTCACCGGTCATCGCTACATCCTTACGTACAGGAATGGAAGTAAACGCGCTGACCAAAGAAGTAGCAATGGTTACGCCTGCAGAAGGTCCATCCTTTGGAACTGCTCCCGCAGGTACGTGAATGTGAATATCAGTAATTTCAAAAACTGAAGAATAAATTCCCAGCTGATTTGCGTTTTTGCGCACATAACTCAGGGCGGCCTGTGCTGATTCTTTCATGACATCGCCGAGTTTTCCTGTCAACTGCAATTTACCTGTACCCTTCATGATATTCACTTCAGTCACTAAAAGTTCCCCTCCAGCCTCTGTCCAAGCTAATCCGCATGTGGTACCAATTTCATTTTGTTCTTCCGCTTTACCGTGTTTGTAACGCTGCACGCCCAGATATTTCTCAACACGATTAGGGGTTACAACTACTTTATTGAGGTTAGTTTTCTTTACCAGCTGAGTTGCTACTTTTCGGCATATTTTTGCGATTTCACGTTCAAGATTACGTACTCCAGCTTCTCTGGTATAACCCCTGATAATATTCAAAATCGCTTTATGCCGGAATTGAATTTGTTTTGCAGTCAAGCCATTTTCTTCTATTTGTTTAAGCAACAGATGTTCACTTGCGATGTGCCCTTTTTCCAGTTCCGTGTAACCGGAAAGACGAATAATTTCCATCCGGTCTTTAAGCGCAGGCGGGATATTCTGCTGAACATTCGCTGTACAGAAAAATAAGACATCCGAAATATCAAACTCTACTTCAAGATAATGGTCCATGAAAGTATGGTTCTGTTCAGGATCAAGAACCTCAAGTAAAGCCGCGGCAGGATCACCCATCACACCATAAGACATTTTGTCGATTTCATCAAAAAGCAACAGCGGATTTTTGTTTTTTACTTTCCTTAAAGATTGAATCACTTTACCGGGCATTGCGCCGATATAAGTCCGACGGTGTCCCCTGATTTCTGCTTCATCACGTACTCCACCGAGACTCACATGCGCAAATTTTCTACCTAATGCTTCTGCAACAGAACGCGCCAGAGATGTTTTACCGACACCGGGAGGTCCTACCAAACAAATGATAGGTCCTTTCATTTTACCTACTTGCTGAGCTACAGCAAGGTACTCAACAATACGTTCTTTAACTTTCTCTAATCCGTAATGTCGCGCATCCAGCACTTTTTCTGCTTTGTCGAGGTCAAAATTATCTTCAGTTTTCTCTGCCCACGGCATGCTCAGCAGCCAGTCTATGTAATTCCTGACTACATTTGCTTCGGATGACATGGAGGGCATCATTTTCAGTTTCTGCAGTTCCTTTTCTGCCATCTCCTTGCCTTCTACTGAAAGTTCCATTTCCTCAATTTTCTTTGCGTATTCCTCCATTTCAGCTTTACCGTCTTCACCTTGACCTAATTCTTTCTGGATGGCTTTGACCTGCTCATTGAGGTAGTATTCTTTCTGCGTACGGCCTATCTGTCCCTGTACACGTTCCTTTAGTTTTCGCTCTACTTTTTTGAATTCCTTTTCTTCAAGCATCCTTCCATAAACAATTTCTAGCCGTTTTTTTGGATCATTGTTTTCCAGCAAAGCCTGCTTTTTCTGCAAATCCATGTTCAGCATAGGAGCAATACGGTCTGCCAGAATGTGCGGATCTTCTGAATCAATGGACAACTTTTCGATACCTTCTGTTCGACGTTTCACATCCTTAAGGTAACGTTTGAATTCAGCACGGACATTCTTGCTGAGTGCATGTAGTTCAGGTGCATCAGAAGCTTCTTCGGGGATTGGTTCTACAATTGCGGCAAAATGCGGTTCGTCCATATGGGCTTCAATCAGACGGCCTCTGGTTTTTGCTTCAAAGAGTGCTTTTATAGTTCCGTTATGGAGACGCATGATCTGCAATACCTTGCCGATTGTTCCAACACGAAACAGATCTTTTGCTTCAGGTTCTTCAATCAGTGGGTCTTCTTGAGCAACGACAAATATTTGACGGTCACCTTCAAGGGCTTTTTCGAGAGAAGCAATTGAGAGAGCACGTCCAATGAAAAAAGGCGCTGTCATCTGAGGAAAGACCACGATATCACGCATTGGCAGCATAGGCAGCGCAATTTGATTTGGTCCAGTAGATTTTTTCTGGGCTCCGCCGGGCATAAACTTCCTTTTATTGAGTTAGGTGAGTGAAGTCCGCAAAGATGCTTGGCTGTTGTATAAGGTTCGCAAATAGTCAGGATACATAATCCTATGACTTAATTCACAGACTGCCAAGCTTGGATGCTTTTAGTATTTTATCGATTAGCTCTTCAAATAGCAAGTAATCAAGGTTCTTTAGTGTAATTATCAGCAAGCTTTTATAAAGGAGGCAAAGCGGCTGCACTCATTTCCACACAGATTTTCTGACCTTCATTATAACGCTTAACTTCCTGAAATTCCCTGCGGTGATTTTGATCCCCAATGACACTGCGCAGGTGAAACTGAGCATTACGCTTTGCTCCTGAAACTGCATCTTCAGCTATTAATGCGCAGGCCCTACTTTTAACAATAACATCAAGTTTTCCACGGTCCAGGACTTCGTAGTCCGGATCATATGATGCTTTTATTTTCTCTGCAGTTGAAGAACAACCGTTGAATAAAAAGAAGCAAAATACGGCTGAAAAAATGATGTGGGGCATTATTTTCTATAGTGTAGGCTTGACAACTCTTGAGTCGTTCTCCAAACTAGCAATATCAGCAATATTGTATTCATACAGACTGAAAAGTTTTTCATCGAGATAAAATTCTTTTAACCTTATAATTAAGTGCAACCTTCATGCAGATCACACAGTCTACGCAATTATTTTCACGTGCGCAGCTAAGTATTCCAGGTGGAGTAAACAGTCCTGTCAGAGCCTTCAAATCCGTAAAGATGAATCCTCTTTTTATCAAAAGAGCTAAAGGTTCAAAACTCTATGACGTGGACGGCAACGAGTATATTGACTATGTAGGCTCTTGGGGGCCGATGATTTTAGGGCACGCTCATGATGAAGTTGTCCGCAAACTTGAAGAAACTCTCCGGAATGGAACATCATTTGGCGCACCGACTGAAGGTGAAATACAGTTGGCGGAAATGGTATGTGAGGCAGTGCCAAGTGTTGAGATGTTGCGTCTAGTTAATTCCGGAACAGAAGCATCAATGGCCGCTCTCAGAGTCGCGCGTGGTTATAGCGGACGAGATAAAATTATTAAATTCGAAGGCTGTTATCACGGCAGTGTCGATCCTCTACTGGTTCAAGCGGGATCCGGAGCAATGACTTTAGGAATTCCGGATTCACCAGGAGTGCCTGCCGCTTTTGTTGAACTGACTCTGCAAGCTAAATTTAATGACCTAGCATCTGTCATCAGACTTGCCGAAGAAAATTCCGGGGAGATTGCCGCAGTAATTTTGGAACCTGTCGCCGGAAATATGGGGTTGATTCCTCCGGAACATGGATTTCTACAAGGTTTGCGTGAGCTTTGCGATCGTGAGGGTATTTTGCTGATTTTTGATGAAGTTATGAGCGGGTTCCGTGTTGATTACGGAGGGGCTCAAAAGATCTTTGGCATTGTACCGGACATGAGCATTTTCGGCAAAGTAATAGGCGGTGGACTTCCCGTTGGCGCTTATGGGGGACGTCAGGATATCATGCTTCAGGTTGCCCCGGCAGGACCTGTTTATCAGGCCGGAACACTGTCCGGAAATCCACTTGCTGTCACCGCGGGTTTGGTGACTCTGGGGATTTTAAAAGAACAGAATCCTTATTCGGAGCTTGGTCAAAAAACAGCATGGCTTTCCGGAGAGTTCAAGTCCGCTGCTGAATCTGCCGGAGTTGCGCTTCAAACGCAGGCCATGGGCGGCATGTTCGGATTTTTCTTTTCAGCAGAACCTGTTTATAATTATCAACAGGCGCTCAAGACTGATACAGAGCAGTTCACCCGTTTTTTCCGGAGTATGCTGAAACAGGGGATATATTTGCCGCCCTCAGCATTTGAATCACTTTTTGTTTCAACTTCCCATTCTGAAGAAGATCTGGAACGAACCGCCGCTGCATTTCGAACGGCATTGCGTGGTGAATGAATTCAATCAGAGGTTTGAATGAGGGGGGATAGAAAGTGGATTTAGGAGATAAATTATTTCCAGCTCGACTTTGGTTTTTCGTCAGGATGGGTGATTTCGCTGATCCTTACGCCAAAGCGGTCATTGATCACAACGACCTCTCCACGGGCAATTAAACGATCGCCGATTAAAACGTCAACCGTAGAACCGGCAATTTTGTCCAATACCACCACAGTCCCTTGTTTCCAGAGCATTACCTCATTCAGGGAAATGTCGGTGCGCGCAATTTCCGCCTGCATCACATGTGACGCATCTGCTAAAAATTTAAGTTTGTGCACTGTTGATTCCTGCTCCGGAGTTTCTGCGCCCATGGTCGGTTCTTATTATTACGCTAATTTTCCTAGGTTGACTTGTTTCATTAATCTTGCAATTACCAGCTGAATTCGATCTACTAGTAGGATCAATTCACAATTATACGGTCTAAGGGACCATGACACAATAAGCAGGAGTACACACTATGTTTGGTTTAGGCATTTGGGAACTTTTAATAGTTTTGGCAATTATCGTTGTTTTATTTGGAGCAAAACGCTTGCCTCTAATTGGTGAGGGACTTGGCGGAATGATTACCAATTTTAAAAGTGCGACCAAAAGAAACAAAGAAGATAAAGCAACAATTGATGAAAATACTACTGTAATTAAAGAAGACAGCACAGTTATAAAAGAGGAAAACAGCTGAACGCAGGTTTTATTTTTTTGATTTGGGTCGAATCACCAAGTTCATGCTGACTTTTAGTTCTTTGAGTCGTGCTATGACTGGAACAATTGACCCGTAATCTACTTTTTCGTCTGCTTCAACGTCAACCAGCCACGGTTTTTTCTGACCCTTTGTCCATTGTTTAATCTTATCCTCAAGTACTCTCTGACTCTCCTCCTTAGTACTCTCTCCGATACGGGTATTTCCTAAATACAAAACTCCAGATTTGTCTATTACCAAACGCAGTGGTTCCTGCATGGGTTTCATTTTGTCCTGGTTGTAACTGTCTTCTGGAAGATCCACCTGAATCACATGGTTTACTATTGGAGCAGTTACCATGAAGATAATCAACAAGACTAACAAAACGTCCACAAAAGGAGTGACATTTATTTCACTCAGTGGTTCATTCTGATCCCAAGAGCCGCCCATGTACTATCCATTCAAAACGATTAGTAAGTTCCATCCCGTAATTACGCATGGTATTCGCTAAAATTCGGGTCTGATTACGGAAATAATTGTAGGCCATTAAAGCAGGAATTGCAGCAAGTAAACCTGCAGCTGTCGCAACCAAAGCTTCTGAAATTCCTGGAGCAACTGAGGCAAGACTGGTAACGCCAGAAGTTCCTATGCTCTGAAAAGAATTGATTATTCCCAGTACTGTTCCGAATAATCCGATGAAAGGAGCAGCACTTGAAATGGTTGCCAGGATGCTTAAACGGTTTTCTATGAAAGCATATCTTTCATTTATCGTCTGCTCTATCACCCGTTGCAGTTGCTGACTAAGATGCGGGAGCATTGACGTGTTTTCCGTAATATCTGGTGTCGAGCGCTGTATCCGCTGACTCATTCTGGCTGCTTCCTGATAGGTCGCAGAGTACATCGATGCAAAAGCAGAAAAAGGAAAATCTATTGATACTTTTTTGATTTGATTAAGACTGGATTCGTTGAGGTAGATTTGGTAGAACTTCTGATTCTCTTTGCGGATATTTATATACTGAAGTGACTTAATAATGATTACGGCCCAAGAAAGGGCCGACATCAAGGCTAAAATGAGCAAGACGAGCTTTGCTATTAAACTCCCGCTCAGGACCATCCCGACTATGCTCGATTCGCCTAACCATTCGGTGAGCATAAAATTCTAAGAGAAGTCTATTAGTGACAGAGTTATAAAGTTTTTTACAGTCGGGTGAACTCTACACGTCGATTTTTACCCCAAGCAACTTCGTTGCTACCTGAAGTTGCGGGACGTTCCTCACCAAAACTGACCATAGTAAACTGTGATGGATTTGCTCCCAGACTAACCAAGTAATCAAAGACAGCTTTCGCGCGCCTTTCCCCTAAAGCCAGGTTGTATTCATTAGTACCGCGCTCATCGCAGTGACCTTCCAATTGAATCTGTACATCAGGGTTTTCTGCGATCCATTCATAATTTTTCTGTATGATCTCTGAAAAGGCAGAGCTAATTACACTCTTATCATAGTCAAAGTAGACCAGTTCCATTTCATTGACTGCAGAATCAGTTTCTTCAAGTGGAGCAGAAATGATGGTGACAACTTTTGGTGCCTCAACACTTTTGTCCGCATCCTGTTCAACCGCTATTTCAGCCTCTTCTTTGGCTAATTCCTGCTTTTGTACTGCGGCTTCAATTGCGGCTTTTTTAGCCTCTTCTTTCTTTGCAACTTCAGCTTTTTTTGCTTCAGCAGCTTTTTTAGCCTCTTCTTTCTTTGCAACTTCAGCTTCTTTTGCTTCAGCAGCCTTCTTAACTGCGTCTTCAGCAACCTTTTTTGCTTCAGCAGCTTTCGCTACTTCTTCTTTCTTTTCTTCAGCAGCATCCGCTACTTCTTCTTTCTTGTCATCAGTAGCTTTCTTTACTTCGTCTGTAGTATCCTCAGTCGCATTGTCGGTTACATCCGTAGGAACTGCCGTTTTATCTCCACAGCCTGTAACCAGGAAAACCGCCATACTGGCCAAAAGAATCAAAAAATATAATTTTTTCATTACATACCTCATCTGTGATGCATATTTTATAAACAGGAAAGCTCCTGTAAGGCTTTGTTGATGGGAACCCATCCGGTCAAATACAAATATAACCCATCAATTAAGTATTTTTTGCAAATGGGGTGCCTAATTCGCGATCCATGCAAAAAATTGATAACATCAATAACACTTAAACATTCTATATCTGAAGAAGTATATCCTGTAATGCCTCAATAAACAAATCATTTTTCGTTAATTTGAATAGACCATTAAAAATATTCAAAACTAACTTTTATTTTATATTACAAGAATTTAGTTTAGCATGATTGCACAAGTATTTTAATGGATAAATACTGTTAATTTTGTTAAGCTGAAGCGAGCTTCAATAGAAGCATGCAGTGGTATGCTTGCAATATTTTATTCAAATATGGAGTGCGCTTGATTAATTACTATCATAAAATTATATGGACCTAGCCCTTTTGGTAGGTATTTTCTTTTGTTTAACTCAATCTGCTTTATTTTCCGGCCTGACTCTGGGGTTATTCGGTTTGAGCCGCTTGAAGCTTGAAATAGAGGTTGAGTCCGGAAATCAGGCCGCTGTTCAAGTTCTCAAACTGAGAGAGGACGCGAATTTGCTTTTGACAACCCTGCTCTGGGGCAATGTAAGCATCAATGTCCTTTTGACTCTCTTAACAGATTCTGTACTCACGGGACTTTGGGCATTTTTATTTTCATCGATTTGCATCACCATTTTTGGTGAAATTTTACCTCAAGCGTATTTTTCCCGAAATGCACTGCGAATGGGAATTGTTCTGGTTCCGGTAATAAAATTTTATAGGTTTATCCTGTATCCGGTAAGTAAACCAACTGCGTTGCTGCTGGACAAATGGCTGGGGGAAGAAGGTGTTCTTTATTTTAAAGAGGAAGATTTCCGT
>Ga0209403_10002486_pt1 | contig 21956 bp, 15 predicted proteins | sample ArcticOcean_MG_C_8_FD_187440 | JGI IMG/M metagenome (GOLD analysis project Ga0209403, IMG submission 187440) | Marine microbial communities from western Arctic Ocean - ArcticOcean_MG_CB11_86 (SPAdes) (version 2) | ecosystem: Environmental > Aquatic > Marine > Oceanic | place: Arctic Ocean... | reverse complement strand
GATGCACGCCGGCTCCGTCGTTGCCAGCCCTTGGACACGCGCACCCCGGTGCGGTTGCACGCCTTCCAGAATTCGTGGCGGGTCGTCTTGAGACTGCGGCGGGCCTCAGCCACCCAGTAGCGCTTCTGCTGCCGCGCAAATGTGTCGACTCGCTGCAGGCGAGACATCTCGGTCATGTGTGCCGGTGAACGGTCCTCAATAGGTCAGGCGTTTGTCGATCGTGAGTTCGGCAGTGGCCAGGCAATCGGCAATGCGCTGGCCCGCGCCGCCGTCGCCGTAGAGCGAATCTCGATCTGGACGCCCTCGCCGCATGTGCTCGCGGATGGCCTCGCCGATCTCGGTTCGGTCATGGTTGACGTCTAGCACGTTGAGGCCACGTTCGCGACCCTGCTGGCGTGATCCGATGTTCACCGCGGGCACCCCGAGGAACGAGCACTCGCGAATCGCGACACTGGAGTTACCGACAATCGCCGTCGCCCCGCACAGCAATCGCAGAAAATCCTCTGGGAACATGTTGCGGAAGAAGTGGAATCCGGCTGGCTTCTCTCTTTCGCGGAACATGCGAACACCCTTTGATGTGCCATCAGACCCGGCATCGACGTTGGGCCAAAACCAGAGCACCGGCAGCCCGGCATCCTTCACGGCGTACAACGTCTCCTCGACCTGCGCCCGAGCTGCCTCGTGCTCCGTTGTGACAGGGTGCTGCATCACCACCAGGTAGCCCGCCGACAGATCGTCGCGCGGGCCAACGCCCCCGTACTTCAGGAACGGGTCGAAATCGAGAGCGGGACTGGCGGCCACCTCGGCAGCAATATCGATCGACGGACAGCCAGTCAGGATCACGCTCGACGGTTCCTCGCCAAGCCGGATCACGCGCTCCCGCGCCTTCTCGGTGGAGACCAGGTGCAGGTTCGCGAGCTTGGTGACGGCATGGCGTACCTTCTCGTCGATCGAACCCGTCACCTCGCCGCCCTGCACGTGCACGAGAGGCAGATTCATGTAGGCGGCGGCGACGGCGGTTGCGAGCGTCTCGTAACGGTCGGCCACGGTGACCACCGCATCCGGCCGCAGGTTGTCGAGCACCGTGGCCAGTTCCACCAGACCAAGACCGGTAGACTTCGCGGATGTGACCAGGTTCTCACCCTCGACGACCATGTACACCCGCGCTGCTGGCTCGAAACCATCGTGCTCGATCGCCTCGATCGCGTTGCCGTACCGCTCGAGGAGCGCCGAGGCCGCCACGACCAATTGCAACTCGAGGTCGGGATGCTGCTTGATGGCCTCGAGAGCGGTTCGTATGCGCGAATAGCTCGGCCGTGCAGTCACGACGACGCAGATTTTTCGTTTGCGCTTCATCGGATTATCGCTCACCAAGGTCCTCATCGCTGATGATGTCGTCCAGGGACACCGACCGTCGCAGCACCCTGCCGATGACGTCGGCCCAACGGGACGGCGGCAGGCCATTGCCGGGTTTCTTGAGCACCAGATGGTCCGCACTGAGGACGGTGCCAGCCGGAAGCGCCGTCCTCGCCACGATGCTTCGAGAGAACATGCTTCGCAACGGCGCCGTGGCCGCTGCCGCCGCGTCCTTGTCCACCGGATGGGCCCGCATCGTCTCGATGAACCGAACGCCGTCCACGAGTTGACGCAACTCGGCGGTGGTGAGCGATGCCGGCACGTCCGGGCCAAACATCTCACGGCTCAGCGTGACGTGTACCTCGATCATGTCGGCGCCGATCGCCGCCGCCGCCAGCCCAGCGTAGATCCTGGCCGAGTGGTCCGACAGGCCCACAGGGCAATCGTAACGCTCTCGAAAGAACGGAATCATGTTCAGCCCCACCTGTTCCGGCGGGCAGGGGTAGGCCGTGGTGCACTGCAGCACCCCCACCGGGATTCCGCGAGCCCGAACGCGGGCCACGGCCGCGTCTGTCTCGGCGAGCGCGCTCATGCCGGTCGACAGCACGATCGGAATGCCAGTCTGCAGCATCCGATCGAGGAATACGCTGTTGCCGGTATCCCCGGACGGAACCTTCCAGAAGGGCTGACCCACCCGTTCGAGCCACTCGATAGCCTCGAGCGAAAACGGCGAGCTGACAAAATGAAGCCCACGCTCGCGGCAATGGGTGGCCAGTTCGTGCCACTGGGCTTCGGTGAACTCGGTACGCCGCCAGTAGTCGAACCGGGTAGCGTCCTGACGACTGAATGCGACGCGGAACGGTTCGGCCGCCGTGCTCTCCGCTGCGGCGATGTGGGTTTGGAACTTCACGGCATCGGCGCCCGCGGCAGCGATCGCATCGATGAAAGCATGGGCCAGGCCGAGGCTTCCGTCGTGAGCGAGGCCTACCTCCCCCACGATGAGACACGATTCGCCGAAGAGAGGTGTCGTCATGTCAGGTCCTTGGCAGACTCGGGAGCCCCCGTAGATCGACCGGACTGAACCGGCCGGCACCTTCGAGCCGCGCGCTCGTGCGAAGCGCCACGCCCAAGTGATTATGCAGGAACTCATCGTCGGCGAAGAGGGCCGACGTGTCCACTCCGAGCCTGGGCGCCAGCCACGTGATGCTGCCGCAGGTGCCCACGTAGACGCTCGCGCCGGCCACGATCTGGGTCTGTGCAGCGAGGTTTGTGGTGGGCTGCATCAGGTCGCGGGCGTTGACGAGGCGCGGATGGGCGCCAAGTGCATAGTCCGTGTGGTCGTCCACCGAAAGCCCCGTCTCCAGTAGCACCACGGGCATCTGCTCGGACAATTCGTCCACGATTCGTCTGACTTGGCGGCGCACGTCCGGACGATCGGGCATCGAGCGGGCCGCGTACAACTTGACCGCTGCATATTTCGCGGGCAGTTGCGTGCGGTCGATGACCGACGGGGGACGCTGCAGGTTGAAACGTGTGTGCGCGTCGATGAATCCCATGGCTCGGTGGCCCGACCAGAACAACGCGAACAACCGAAACATAATCGACGGGTGCAGCACCCTGGCGCCCTCGAGGCCGAGCGTCCGGGTTGCGTGGGCGATGAGGTCATCGTCGAGCCGCGAGCGGCCAGACTGCTTCTGCTCGGCTCGCGCCGCGTTCCTCCGGGCGAATTCGGCTGGCGGCACGGCATCCCACATCTCCACATAACGCGACGCCACGCCGTCGTACCACGAGGCCACGCCCCCGCGTGACACCGCCACCGCTCGTGACGGATCGAGCTGGTAGGCGACGCGGATCCACTCCAGAAACGGAATCCAGTAGAGGACCTCGTAGCCGACCTCGGCCAGCCATGGGCCGAGAATCACCGGGCCGTCGCCTTGGGTGATCTGTGCGAGTTCACGTTCCGCGCTCCACTCGGTGCGATTCCACGCCCACTGGTCGAGCAAATCGCGACGGACACCTCCGAGTTCGCGCAACGGGCGGCGCACGCGCTTGATGACGACGCGGGCGGCGTTGACGCTTGCGTTCTTGCCGCTCTCCGCCACGCCTTCGCAGAAATGCACGACGTCCTTGCAGCCTTCGCCGCCGCGCTTCCATTCGTGGCGCATTCGGCCCCGTGCCCGACGCCACTGTCGGGCGGTCAGGTTGCGCGCCGCGATGAGCGGACTGGTCCCCGCCATCACCCGGTGACCACTCGTGCCCCTTCGCCGCCAAAGGCCAGATGCAGGGCCCCGAGACGGCGCACGTCCACCTCGGTGAACGAGCCAGCCCCCAGACCGGCAAACATGCGCTTCGCCACCTCGAGATGATCGAAGCGGAAACCCTGGGGATGGGAGTAGAACGTGACGGCGTCGGTACCCACGAGCGGCGCCAGATAGGAAAATCCGCCGTAGGTGCCGACGTAGGCCTGCGCCCCTCGAATGATCGCCGTCTGCACGGCAAGGTTGTTTTCGGGTGTCAGCAGGTGGCCGATGGTGTGCACGCGGCCTGGCGCGCCCCTTGGGTAGTCCTCGTGATCGTCGAACCGGATCCCCGTGTCGAGCAGCACGACATCGACCGATGATGTCAGGCGCTCGAGCAACTGGGTGACAAACGCTCGGTTCTCCGGCAAGTCCGGCAACGCCGTGTTGGCGTAGAACTTCGCGCAGACGTAGCGCGCCGGCAGTTGAGCCCGGACAGCGGCTTCGTCGGGCGACACGGGCACCTTGGCGAACGAGGCGAATGACTCGAGCAACGTCATCGGCGCGTGCTGCATCCAGTACAGGTGAAAGAGGCGGTACATCGCCGACGGGTGCAGCAACTCCGGCGCGGAGAGGCCGTGCCGAGCCTTGACGCGTCCGATGACGTCTCGGTCAAAGGCCGTCACCTCGGTGTGCTTCAGCCGACCGCCACCATCGCTGATGCGCGCATCGTTCCCGGCGCGGAACTCGGCCGGCGTCATGTAATTGAAGACGTCGTCGTACTTGGACGCGAACGGCCGGTACCACGGCGCGCTGCCGCCCCGCGACACGACCAGCAGGCGCTCCGGCTCGAGACTGCCAGTCTCGCACACCCACCTCAGGAACGGAATCCAGTAGAGCAGTTCGAAGCCGGCCTCACTGACCCAGGGGCCAACGATGACGGGTCCGTCGTGCGCGGACAGCCGCTCGACCAGCGCCCGAGTCTCGAGTGCCTCCTTGGAATGAGCGCCAGCCAACCTCTTGGCCGGATCGCGGCCTTTCCCAACCTTCGGGGCGATGATCGACGGCCGCAGCCGAGTCGCCGATGGCATCCCTGGCGAGGTGTCGTCGGCGGTCTCGACGTACTTGGCCAAGTGCGTCTTCGGCTTCGGCGGTGTCGTTCGAAGGTCGAGAGCCGCCACGATCAAAGGCCACGCCGTGCGCCAAAGCCGCGCGGCTATTCCTCCGCCGGCCGCCGGCGGACGCGGACGAGCCGCCGCCGCCTCGATGGCATCGACGAACACTGGCGTCGCAGGCGTATCCAACGCAAGCGGACGGATGAACGCCTCGACAAACGCCTCGCTCTTCGGATCGGGGCCGTCCGGGCCGGCGAGCCGCGCCGAAAGCTGGGCGACGTGCTCCTCAAAGCGCCGCGCCACGTGCAGGAGTCCGCCCCCAGCCTCGAGGAGATAGCGAAAATGAAGCGTGCCCTCCTGGTTGTTCTTGGAGTACTTCGGCAGCAGGATCGTGTACACGGACTTGCCGACCACCGCCGCTTCGAGGAAGGCGGACGTGTTCAGGCCGACCACCGCCGCCGCGTAGTGCATCGAGTCGAAGTAGTCGTCCTTGGCAGTTTTGTCGACCGGATGGGCGCCCCAGAGCGCCACGTCGCCGAGGGCCGAGAGATCCACGTTCTTCCAGTCGTCCATGCGGGCCGGGTGCGGGCGGATGAGAATGCCTGCCGAACGGAGCACCGGGTCCCCGCTCTCCCTGATCCGGCGCGCCCATTTCTCCACGAAGATCGGCTCGTCTGCCGTTCCGCGAAAGAGCGACGAGCAGACGTATAGCAAAAACGGTCGGTCCGTCGGTAGTCCCACACGCGCACAGAATGCCTCGCGCGGCCTCGACGGCTGCCGGCCGAACCACTGGTCAAAGCCCTGCGCGCCGGTCACGACCACCCTGCGCGCCGGCAGGCCGTGCATGGTCATGGCCTCGCGCTTCTGAATGGGATTCCACACCGTGACCAGGTCCGGCCTACTGCGGAGGCGAGCCTTGCTCGACAAGTGGTCCCAGCTCCCGACACAGAGTACGGTGCGACGGCTCTCCGCCTGAGCTGATGCCAGGAGATCGAGTTGCGGCGAACCGAGGTCGATGAGCGGCGTCAGAAGTGTGATGTCCGGGTCCTGCTCCGCGAGGTACGCATCGATGTCGAGCGTAACGGGTGCACAGCGCTCGGCGACACCAAGCACCGCGGCCAGCAGACGGCGCCCCGGGCTAGACCTGAGAATCGGCAACCGAGCAAGCGCAACCATCCGCGTCGGCGTCCGTCGAGCGGCCCGAGCGCGCAGATGCGGTGTGGCATCGTAGGCCACGTCGAGAAACCGCAGATAGTCGAGGCTGATCCGGAGGTGGCGAACGGCCACGGGGTCTTCCGACTCCCGCCGGGTCGGATACATCCCCATCGTGACGGCCGGAAATCGTGCCACGATGCGCTCCACCATGTCGCGCCCGCCCAGAGTTTCCTCTCGTTCAGCCGCCAGGTGAATTTGGTGGCCGCGCTCGGCAAGCAGAATAATGGCGCTCTCGAAATTCCGGAGGTAGGAGAAGTGGCGCGCAAGGAAGAGTACCTTCATCTCAGGCGGGCTTCCGGACCGACCCATCGGCCGCCGACACGTCGCTCAGCCGCAAGAGACCTTCGCCGAACCCCGCGAATACCTGCTCGGCCAATTCAAGATGGCGACGGGAGAACCCGGCAGCATTCGAGAAGAAGGCCGACGCCGGCACCCGGCAGAACGGCGCCAGGTAGGCGAAGCCCCCATACGTGCCTGCCCAGGCGCGAGCGCCCGCCACGATCGCTGTCTGAACGCCCAAGTTCGTTGCCGGTGTAAGCGACGCACGAATGCCGTGCGCGGCCATCTGTTCCTCTTCCGCCCACGCGAGATGATCGTCCACGCGCAGGCCCGTCACGAGCGACACGACGGGACCGTCCTTGGCGAGGTCGCGTACCACGGTGGCCGCGCAGGCGCGGTTCTCAGGCGTCGACGGAAAACACTCGTTGAAGTAGAACTTGACCGTAGCGTAGCCGGGCGGCAACGGAGGCTCGGCGACCGGAGCCTCGAAGACGCGAAAACGCGCATGCTGCTCCACCCAGGCGCTGGTGCGGTGTCCCCACCAGTACGGATTCATCAACTCGAACATCATCGAGGGGTCGAGAACCTTCGGGTCGCGCAGACCAAGGGACGACGACACTCTCGAAACGATCTCGCGCTCGACCGCCGTGGTCCGAACCTGCTTCTGCTCACCCACCTCGGCCAGTCGTGCGCGGTTGCGCACGTCGAATTCCTCGGGCGTCAGGTGGTCGAATACGTCTGCATAGCGCCGAGTGACGTGGCGGTACCAGGCCGCCGTGCCGCCGCGCGACACGACGATGAGCCGGGCTGGGTCGAGGCCCCCGACCTCCACCGCCCACTGGAGAAACGGCACCCAGTAGAGCAACTCGAACCCCACTTCGCCGAGCCACGGCCCCACCACCACGTCGTCTCCGGACGCCGCGAGCGCGGTCAGGCGACGACGCGCACGTCGGCTGCTGCGATCGCTGAGCACATCGCTTAGCTGCCGGCGAACCGTCCGCGGCAAGAGCCCGCGCAAGATCTTCTTCATCGCCCAGTGCCTGGCCGGCGGGCCCCTGTCAACGCGTGTGCCCGACTGGCACCTGGGTGCCAAGGACCAAATGTTGCGTCAGGCTCAAGACGTTCACGTCCTTGATGTCGAATGGTATGAACGAGCCTCCACGGAGCCCAGAGAACACGCGCCGCGCGACATCCAGATGGTCGAACCGAAAACCTGTCGGATGGGAGTAGAACGCCACAGTGTTTGTCCCGACGAACGGCCCGAGGTACGAGAAGCCGCCGTAGGTGCACACCAAGGCCCGTGCTCCGGCGATCACGCGCGTTTGCACGTCAAGGTTTGTCGCGGGCGTCATCAGGTGATCGACCGTGTGCACTCGGGTTCGAACCTCAGACGGATAGTCCGCATGGTCGTCGAACCGAACGCCCGCGTTGAGCACGACGACGTCAGACGACTGGCTCAACTCGCCCACGACCTGTGCGACGAAGGCGCGGTTCTCAGGCGTGTCGGGCAACGCACCGTTGGCGTAGAACTTCACGGCGACGTATTCAGCAGGGAGCGCGCTCGCCAGGTCGCCGAGCGTCTGCTTCGGCAACCGGCCGTAAGAGGTGAAATGATCGACGAGCGAGATCGGCGCAAGCTGGCGCCAGTAGGAATTGAAGAGCCGGTACATCAACGACGGGTGCAAAAGACGGTATTTCCCGAGGCCGCGCTCGCGGGCAACCCGATCGGCGATCTCCTTGTCAAATGGCGACACGTCTCTGTGCTTGAGCCGTCCACCCTGGCTGGCGATGCGCTCCTCATTGCGGCGCAGGAACTCCTCGGGCGGATAGAAATCGAACACGTCGTCGTAGTTGGGCGACAACTGCCTGTACCAAGACCCGGCCCCGCCTCGCGAAACGATGAAGAGGCGACTCGGATCGAGGTTGGCGTGTGCGCGGGCCCACTTGAGAAAGGGAATCCAATACAGCAACTCGAAGCCGGTCTCCGTGAACCATGGTCCGACGATGATCGGCTCACGCGAATAACCGAGCAGGGCCACCTCCTCGTGCGCCGCTCGCGCCTCCGGGATGCGCGCGGCGAGCGCACCCTTGGCGGGGTCCGGGGCACGGCCGAGTTTCGGCATCAGCGCACTGGCCTTCGCGCTTGGACTGGCCTCGACGACACCGAGCCGTACGAGCAACCACCATTTCACCAGCGACAGCCGCTTGCGGATCTCGCGCTTGGCGGTCCTTAACCCCCTTCCCCGTATCTTGCGCACGGCCGAAACGAGGGTGACGCGTAGGGTGGTGACCGCGTACCAGGGTAGGAGTAGCGCGTGGGCGATCGGTTCCGGGCCCTGCCTCGCGTCCAAGGGGAGGGCCGCTCGAGGCGCAGCGGCAACCTGCTCAATCGCATCAGCGAACCGCGGCGTTGCTGCCTCCCCTAGGCCGACGGGACGGACGAAAAACTCGACGAATCGTTGGCTCCGTGAGTCCGGTGCGTGAGGCCGCATCACCGCATCCGCGAGCTGAGCCTCATGTTCCTCCAGGGTGCGCGCCGCATAGAGCAGACCGTGGTCGGGATCCAGCAGGTAGTGAAAATGGATCGTACCCTCCTGATTGGACGCGGACAGCTCAGGGAGGAGCACGGTATAGACCGGGCGTCCGGCAATTGCCGCCTCGATGAACGCGCTCGTGTTCACCCCCACAACGGCCTGACTATGGAACAGTGCGTCGAAGTAGTCGTTCTGGGACTCCTCGTCGATCGGGTGCTCACCGTACAGGACGACGTCGCGATAGCCGCTGAGATCGAGGCTTCCCCACTCCTCGAGGCGCTGGGGGTGCGGGCGGACGAGGATCGGGATGTCGCGGAGGCGCGGATCGTCCGAGGCGCGGATCCGCTGCACCCATCGCTCCACGAACCGAGGCTCATTGCCGGTTCCACGGAAGAGCGACGAGCAGACGTAGAGCAGATACGGGCCGCCCGACGGGAGACCGACGCGATTGAGGAACGCCTCGCGCGAACGCGCCGGCCGACGGTCGAACCACTTGTCGAAGCACTGGGCGCCCGTCACGACGACACGGTCGGGCGAAAGGCCGTGCAGCTCCACGGCCTCGGATCGCTGGGTTTCGTTCCAGACGGTGACCAGGTCCGGTGCCACCCGCAGGATTGCCTTGCTGGACAGGTGGTCCCAGCTACCAACGCACAGCACCGACGGAATGCCAGCGGCCTGCGCGCTCAACAGGTGATCGAGCTGCGGCATGCCGAGTTCGACGAGGGGCGTGATGAGGACGACGTCTGGCTGCTGGTCGCGGATGAAGCGGTCGAGCCCAGGGCTGCGCGGGATACCGCGTTCAAGTAAGCGGAGCCCACCTCCGACCAGGCGAAGGCCAGGCGCGCTTCTGAGCCAGGGCACACGCAGAAGAATCCGCAGGAGGCGCGGCGCTCGTGCGCCTGCTCGTGCTCTGAGCACCGGCGTAGCGGCGTAGCGAGGATCGAGAAATCGCAGGTAGTCCAGGCTGAGCTTGAGCGGCCGGCCGAGTTCCCGCCACCCGCCAGGCTCGCGACCAGGCGTCCAGCCGGCGGTGATGTTCGGGTGTTCGTCCGACAGCCGCTCCACGAGACGCTGACCGCCGACAAGCTCAAATTTGTCGGCCGAAATGTGGATCGTGTGACCGCGGCTGGCCAGCTCGACGACCACCGAATCGAAGTACCGGACGTACATGTAGTGCCGGACGAGGAACAGGATTCTCACGGCCCCGCCTCCGGGCGCACCAGCTTGGCCGCCTGCTTCCTGGCCTGGTCCTTCGCGCGTTTCTTGCTGTGCAAGTAGTCGGGCGCCTCGATCCACGCTCGGCCGCGGTCCGTCCTGTACGCTCGCCGCATGAGCCGCAGCGCCGCCCGTGACCAGGCGGTCGCGGCCATCTGGATCGGCGCGCGCTCCACGCGAGGGAGCGACTCAACGGCTTCCACGAAGATTGGCGTCGACGCATGGCCGAGGCCTTGTGGCCGAACGAACGTCTCCACGAATCGCCGGCTCCGGTCCCCGTCCGGCACCTCGCCACGAAGGGCGGCAGCCAACTGTGTCGCGTGTTCCGGGAGCGTGCGGGCCGCGCGGAGCAACGCCCGATCGCCGTCCAGAAGGTAATGAAAGTGAATCGTGCCTTCCTGGTTCTCGCGGTACGCCGGTGGCAGCACCGTGTAGACAGGACGGCCGGCAATGGCGCCTTCGATGAACGCGCTCGTGTTGAGACCAACGATAGCGGTGCTGTAGTGAAGGGAATCGAAGTAGTCGGCACGAGCCTCCGGCCCCACGGGGTTCGCCCCCCAGAGGGCGACGCGCGGCCACTGCGCCGTATCCACGGCTTCCCACTCGGCTAGCCGCTGCGGGTGCGGTCGCACCAGCACGTTCACCTCGCGAAGCGACGGGTCGTCTCCCTGACGCAGTGCGCGAATCCACTCGAGAACGAAGGTAGCCTCGGAAGGGCTGCCCTTGAAGAGCGCCGAGCAGACCCAGAGCACGAAGGGGCCGCTGTCGGACAGGCCGACCCGTGCGCAGAACGCTTCGCGCGAACGCGAGGGCTTCCGGTCGAACCACTGGTCAAAACACTGGGCGCCGGTGACGACCACGCGCTCGGGAGGCACGCCATGTAGTTCGATCGCTTCGCGCTGCTGCGTCGGATTCCAGACGAGCACGCGGTCGGGCAGCGTGCGAATGAGCGCCTTGCTGGACAGATGGTCCCAGCTCCAGACGCAGAGAGCGGTCGGTACGCCAAGCGCCTTCGCGGTGTACAGGTAGTCAAGTTCGGGCGAGGCCACGACGCCAAGGAGTGGCGTGATCAGTACCGCGTCAGGGGACTGCGCGCGGATATAGGACCTGATCTCCCGGCTGAGCGGGACCGATTGCTCGATCGCCCAGAGCCACCGCGCCAGCCGGCGGCGAACCAACGGCCAGCGAGCGACCGTCCGAGCCAGCGCGAGCACGAACCGGGGTGCGCGCTCGCGGGACCGCGCCTCGATGCGTGGCGCCGACGAATAGGCTGGGTCGAGATAGCGCAGGTAGTCGAGGCCAAGCCGTAGGCGCGTGGCGAGCCGATACCACTCGTCTGCCCGTGCCGGCGCACTTCCGGCAGTGATTCCCGGATAGTCGCGAGAGAGCCGCTCGACCATTTCGCGCCCGCCGAACGCCTCCTCACGGCCAACCGCGATATGCACCTGATGTCCGTGTTCGGAGAGCAGGCGCAGCGCGGACTCGAAATTTCGCAGATACGTGAAGTGGCGCGCGAAGAACAGGACCTTCATGGCAGCGTCCCCGCGACGTGCCGGTACGACAGGTCGAGCTCCGCGGGGGCGACCCCTTCTTGCTGCTTCTTTCGGCTCGGCTTCTTCATCGCCTTCGTGTAGTCGGTGTCGAGCACCGCCACGTCGTCCAGCCGGTAGCGCCGGCCGATCACATCGCGCACGCTACCGAGTTGACGGTTGTAACGAGAGCGATCCCGATTGAGGCTGTACACGTGTGGGCAGCGGCTCCGTTCGGCGATCGAGACGTAGCCCTCCACCTGAGCCTCGGTCATCTCCTGGAAAGACGCGACGTTCAACATCGCCAGAGGCCCGAACCCGACCACCGCGTCGGCCAGCGTGTTGGGCACGAAGACGATGTCCGCATCGCGCCAGTCGTCGACCCCGTTGGCGTCGACGCCCCAGAACACCTGCCGAGCCGCTGGCAGGAGGGCCGCGAGATACACGGACGAGAAGACGAAGAGCTCTGGTAAATCGATGATCACGTAGAGCGCAGCAGGCATCAGCGTCTTGATCTGGTAGGCCAGGCCGCCCCAGCCACCGCCCACTTCGACGATGACCGGGCGCTCCGCGGCGTGCAGCGCCTCGTACACACCAGCGAGGCGCATACCTACGAGCACCTCGAGGAATTTGATCGTGTCGAGATTGTAGAGACCGCCGTCGATGCGGTAGCCGAAGCCGCCGAGCGCCTCGGCCTCCGGGACAATGAGGTCTCGCCCACCCAGCGCCTCGAGCGCATGTAAACGCTTCTTGAATAGATCGCGCCTCTGGTCGTCCTGCACGCGGTAGTCATAGGCGCGGAGCCCGGTAATCCAGAAGGCATGGTGCCGTAGCTTGCGCACGATGAGCGGTGTGGCCTCGGCCATGTAGTCGATGAGGCCCAACTCTTCCGCCCAATACTCGCTCGGGGACGCGACATCATCCGTGGGCGCCGCCTTCACGTGCGCGATGGCCGCGCGAGCCCGTTGGTAAGCGTCCCACGCGCGCGACTCCACGGGCGTCAGGTCGGCGGTCGTCATGCGGCGGCGGCTCTGGTGCTCTTTTTGTCGGCTTTGCGTCGGCGGGCAGCAGCATGGAGCCCGCGCGCCAGCGGAGTCAGCGCTGCCCGGATGCACGAGTCCAGCATCCCCTGCGGCCGGCGCGGTGCGGGCCGCAGACTGGCCGTCGCGACCGCCTCGCGCACGAAGACCTCGGCGGCTGGCGTGCTCAGCCCGTGAGGACGAACGAAGCTCTCGATAAACGCACGACTCCGTGTCGCGAAACCGGTGGGGTCTTCCAGAATCCGCGCCACCTGCTCAAGGTGCTGCGACAAGTCAGGGGCGACGTGCAGAAGCCCACCGTTGACGTTTTTCAAGTGCTGAAAGTGCAGCGTGCCTTCCTGTTGCCCTTCGAATTCAGTCGCCTGGATCGTGCACACGGGCCGGCCGACAATGCCCGACTCGATCAGCGCACTGGTATTAACGCCAACGACGGCTACGCTGTGGTACATCGCGTCGAAGTACTCTGCCCGCGCCTCGGCGTCCACGGGATTGGCCCCGGCCCGCGGCCAGATCGACACGCGCCCGCCGGATGCGAGGTTCACCTCCCGCCACTGCTCTGCGTTCTGCGGATGCGGACGAATGAGAATATTGAGACGACGTACAGCGTCCTCCTTCGAAGCACGCAATGCATCGATCCACCTGCGAACGAAGGGCACTTCATGCGGCGTGATGAACGGCGATGAACAGAGATAGAGCAGCAGCGGCCGCACCGGGTCGAAACCGTGCGACGCGCAGAACGCCTCTCGGCTGTTCGCAGGTGTCATGCCGAACCAGTGGTCGTAGGCCTGCGCGCCGGTCACGACCAGGCGCTCCGGAGGAATGTCGTGAATCGTTTTGGCCTCTTCACGCTGGGCCTCGTTCCACACGACCACACGGTCGGGCACGGCATGCACGAGGCCTTTGGTCGTCAGATGATCCCAGCTTCCGACGCCCAGCATCGTCGGGATCCCAAGCCTGCGAGCGGCCTTCACGTAGTCCACCTGAGACGACCCGAAATAGAGCAGAGGCGTAATGAGCAGAAGGTCGGGCTTCTCTTTCTCGAGCAGCGCCACGACAGCCGGACTCGGCGGCAGCGCGCTGTCCAGTCGCCTGATCACAGAATGCATCACTCGACGCGCGGGAGCACCGCCAAGCGACAGCACGCGACCGACGATCGAGGCCACCGCCGGGGCCTGTTTGGCGGCGCGGGCGCGCAGGCTCGTGGCATGGCGGTACCGCGGCTCGAGGTAGCGCCAGTAGTCGCGGCAGAGCCGCATCTGGACCGCAAGGTGATACCAACGGTCGTCTTTCCGACCAGGCGCGTAGGCGTACGTCACGCTCGTGCCGTGGGCGCGAGTCAGGTTTTCAATCGTCTTCAACCCACCCAGACTCTCGCGGCGATCGGCGAGCAGGTGGATCGAGTGCCCCTCGGCCGCAAGCCGATGCAGCGCTGGCTCGAAATTGCGCAGGAAACCGAAATGGCTGACTGAAAAGAGGACCTTCACAGCGTATTGATCGGGATTTGTACAGGCTCCCGCCCTCTCACCTACAGCAACAAGCATGAGCCACCCCGTTCGAACCTAGGTGGGACGCGCAAAATGGCCGCCGTCTCGGTGCCTACGACTCGCCCCTGGTATGAATTTCGTTCTAAAAAACGTGGGCAGAATAACCGCGACCCACGCAGACCACAAAGGTCTGACCGCGATCCAAATCCAGGGCGATGTCGGTCAGTGTTTACGTCGTAACTAAAGGATATTAAACGATTTGTCGCTGATGGGTCAATCGAGTCAGGAAGGGGATCCGGAAGGGGTCGGCAGGGTTATCAAGGCGAGCTGAGCGTCACGCTTCGCCCGGTGATCGAGGTAGTCCTGAAGCATGCCGTCGGCGAAATTGTCGTACATCCGACGAACTGCGCCGGCGGAGAAGTCCTTGCGCTTGTACAGGCGGCCTCCACCCTCTTGAGGGGAGGCGGGGAGCGGCCCGGAACCGAGCGCCACCGCGGCTTGCAACATCACCTCCACTGCGGCCGTGATCGTACGGTTGCCGATGTTGTGCGGCCCATCGTCAGGGCGGACCTCGGCCCGAGCGTGCGACACGATTGGGCCGCTATCGAGCCCCTCATCCAGATAGTGAATCGTGGCGCCGACGTACTCGGGCTCGCCGTTCACGAGCGGCCAGAAGTTCGTGCCGGCCCCCCGGTAGTACGGCGAGAGACCGAGGTGCAGATTGAGCATGCGCCCCGGAAACGCAGCCACCAGTCCCGCACGGAGAATCCCGGTCCCGAAAACGAGCACAACGTCTGGCGAGAGGCCGCGCATGCGAGCCACCTCCGCCGGATCGTTGCAACCGGTCGGGTCAATCACATGGCGCGCCGTGCCGGCCGGCAGCCGCAGCGCGGCGTCTTCCGCGAAGCAGTCGGCCTCACTGCGGTCCCGCGCAGCGAAGTGACGGCTAATATCCCCTTCATCAGCAGAGTTTTCTGCGTAGCTCAAGGGTTCGAACGCCTTCCGCTCCTGCCAGACCCCGACCACGTCCAGGCGCTCGCAGGCACGATTGACCAGATGCTGGTGCCGGAGAAACGTGCTCGTCAGGATCACGGCGCGCGGACGAGCGCTCACGCACGGGCCTTTCGCGCAGCGTCAGTCGCGTGCCGCTTGATGAGCTTGCGCGCGTCACGCTCAGCGTGTTGCCTCGCTTTGATCTCCTGCTCCTCGACAAGACGCGCAGCGTCACGTCTGGCAAACGCCTCTCGCTTGGCCGCTTTTTCCGCCTGGAGCCGGGCCTTGATTTCCCGTTCTTCGATCACACGGTCGGCGATGAGCCGCTCCACTCGCCGCTCCTCCTCGCAACTGGCCATGGACGCACCCCAGCGTGTGCCTATGACACGTTGCAGCACGCTCACCACGAGGCGGGACAGTCCTCGACCAAAACGCTCCCGAGCAGGAGGAGCTGCCGCGCTCAGCCGCTCCAGCGCCGCGACGAAGACGTCCGTCGCCGGCACGTCCAGTCCAAACGGTCGCACGAAGGCCTCCACGAAACGCCGGCTCTTTTCCGCCGGCGGCCCAGGGTCTGCGAGCGCGACCGCGATCTGTGCCAGGTGCGCATCGAAGCCATCGGCGCTGTGGAGCAGTCCCCCGCCCGTACGAGTCAGAAGATGAAAATGCGGCGACTGGCCCTGGTGTTCCTGGAAGGTATCCCCCTGAATCGTGAAGACGGGGCGACCCACAACGCCAGCCTCCACGAAGGCGCTCGTCACGAGACCCACGACGGCAGCGCTGTGGTACATGGAGTCGAAGTACTCGGCCCGAGCATGCGCGTTGATGGTATGTGCCCCGCGGATGGCCACGTTCTCGAATTCGTCGAGCGACACGGTGTCCCATGCCCGTCGTCGTTCCGGGTGCGGCCGGACGAGAATGCCCATGTCACGGAGCTTCGGGTCGTTGCTGGCGCGGATCCGGCGGATCCACTCCCGCACGAACGGCGGCTCCGGAGGCGCCGGATGCGACAGGACGGAGCAGACCCACAGGAGATAGGGACGTCCCGCCTCGAGACCGATCTCCTGGCAGAAGGCGGCCCGATCGGCGCTCGGCTGGCGGTTGAACCACTGGTCGTAACACTGGGCCCCGGTCACGACCACGCGGGATGGATCGATGCCGTGCATTCCAACTGCTTCCTGTTTCTGTGTCTCGTTCCAGACCAGTATCTGCTCGGGCACAATCCTTAGCCATGCCTTCCCCGACAGGTGGTCCCAGCTCCAGACGCTGATCGACGCGTGGCGCCCGGCGGCCATCGCGCTCTTCAGGTGATCGAGTTGCATGCTCTCGGAGTTGGTCACCGAGGCCAGCACCACGACATCGGGCGCTATGTCCTCGACGAAGGCGTCCAGCGCCTCGTAGGTTGGGACGCCACGCTCGAGCCAGCCCAAGAGAGCTGCCAGAAGGTGCCGCACGGGCGCGGCGTTGACTCCACGAACGCGAAAGAGGGACAGCATCACCCGTGGCGTCCAGACGCGCGTCCGCGTGCGGTACTTGGGTACCGGGTCGTAATACGGGTCTGCGAAGCGTACCCACTCGAGCGATCGCCGAAGCTTCTTGGCCAGTCGGATGAATGGCCACCCGTCGAGCGACGGGGCAAAGGCAAATCTGATGCGATCTGGATACGCGGCGGCCAACCGCTCGACGATGGACTGCCCACCCGTGGAATCGTGGATGTCTGCGGTCACGACCACGTCGTGCCCGCGTTCAGCCAAGCGGCACAGCACTGATTCGTAGTTGCGAAAATAGGAAAAGTGCAACGCGCCGAACAGGATCCTCATGTTGAGGCGCTCACCGGCAGCAAGCCGGCGACGTCGGCGAAAGGCGGCATGTCCTTGGTGTCGAGGCGCGGTATCTCAAACCGGCTGGCAGGCGCGTAGCCCGCCACCGCCCGCACCGCCGTGAACGCCAGGGAGTAGCCCATCTCAGCGAGCATCGCGACGGTGTCGTCGTTATAGCTGCTTCGGTGGCCGTGCGGAATGCAGAATGGCACGCGCTGCTGGCCCGTCAACTCCCTGATGAGCGCCGGGCCACGCTCGAGCTCCAGCCGCTGGCGCGCCGCCGACAACCGGGAGAGCACCGGGTGCGTCTCGGTATGGAAGCCGAACGTCATTCCCGCGCGACTCATCTCCCCGACCATTGACGAAGAGAGATAGAGGTCACGAGCGAACATCGTTTCCGATCCGAATTGCTCCTCGAACAGATCCGTCAGTAGCCCGGTCGCAAGGTCGAGCGGCAGCGCGTAGTTCAACAGGCGCTTCACGCTGCGCGCGGCCCTTCCATCGTACCGGTAGAGTTCAGGCGACGCCGCGTCCACGGACGCGGTGTCGGCGGCGACCGACGGCGCGTATTGCGGCGGCACAGCCTGGCTCAGGCGTTCGAGCAGTGCCTCGGCGCCCCACGTCGCCACCAGAAAGTGCACCTTGTGGACATTGAGCACACGCGGCACCGTCGCCACGGTATCGCCCGAGACGAAGAACACTCCACGGGCACCGCGAACGACAAGTCGAGGCATGACGTCGTAGTGGTCACGGACGCCGTCATCGAACGTGAGGAGTGACGCCTTCGCCGGCAAGGAGCCTCCATCGAGCCCCGCCTCGAAGTCGTTGTAGTCGATGATGCGACGGGCACCCCCGAGAAAGGCGATCTGGGCGTCGAACGCATCCAAATCGAGTGCGTGGAGTCGGGGGAACGGCGTCCGCGCCGTGTCGCGAATGTAGTGGTACATGGCGACGGCGCATGTACGTTCAGCGGCCGGCATCGCGCTTGGCTCGTGAACCGCGGGTGGTACCGGGCGCAGTGGTAACCCTCTTCCGGCGTCGCGTGATGCGTTTCTGGAGCTGGCGCGGAGCGCGCGTGACGGCCCGTGCGCCCTTGCGCGCCTTGCTCGCGGCGGTCTTGCGTAACTTGCGCCTGACGTCGGGCTCCATCAGCACGGTGCAGCCGTAGGCATAGGCATTAGCGGCGACAAGCACCGGACGCCACAGCCTCGAGAAACCCGGCGACGGCCGGCGCGTGCCCGCCTCACGTGCCGGCTCGCCGTGGCGCCCAAGCGCTTCGATCGCATCCGCCAAGATGGGCGTGCACGGCCGATCCACGCCGTGCGGGCGAATGAAAGTGGCAACGAAATGCTCCGTCTGTCGGCGGACGAGCGGAGCGTCGACCACTACCGCCTGCAACTGCTCGATGTGCTCGGCCACCGACCGGGCCATGCGCAAGAAGCCGCCGTTCTCTGGCAACAGATAGTGGAAGTGCAGCGTGCCCTCCTGAGTGCCGGCGAATCGGTCGGCAACGAACGACAGGACAGGCCTGCCGATGATGGCAGCCTCGATCATCGCGCTCGTATTGATGCCGACGACCGCAGCGCTGTGGTACAGGGAATCGAAGAACGCATGGCGGTGCTCCTCGTCGAGCGGGTTGTACCTACCGCGGGGCCATACGCTCACGTCCGGCCATTCGCCCAGATCCGCACGCTCCCATGCGGCTCCGTTATACGGGTGCGGCCTGATGAGGATGGCCATGTCTGCCAGGGCCGGCTCGGCCCGTACGGCAGCAATCCACCCGCGCACGAACTCGAGTTCGGCGGGCGAAAGTGAGATGAACGATGAGGAGCAGGTGTAGAGCAGGAAGGGCCGGTCTACCGGCAGCCCAACACGGGCACAAAAGACGTCGCGCGGTCCAGGGCGGCGATCGAACCACCGATCGAATACCTGTGCGCCTGTGGTCACCACTCGTGCGGCAGGGACATCGTGATAGTCCAGTGCTTCTTGCCGCTGCGCCTCGTTCCAGACGAACACCGCATCCGGCGTGACGCGCATGAGTCCCTTGTTCGTGAGATTGTCCCAGCTCGCGATGCAGGCGCCCACCGGCACGCCAAGCGCCTGCGCGCTCTTCACCAACTCAACCTGATCTGATGCCGCGTCGATGAGCGGCGACACGAGCACAACGTCGGCCTGGGCGCTCCGAACGAAGCGCTCGAGGGATGGGCTGCTGGGGATCGCCTGCTCCATCGACCGCAGCAGGCGCAGCAATCGTCCGAGCCACGGCACGGATAGCCGCGGGATCCGGTCCAGCCAGTGGAAACCCCTCGGCAGGACCTTGTGTTTCATGCGGGCACGGAGTGCAGTTGCCTCGGCCAGCCGGGGATGAAGATAGCGCGCGAAATCGACCACGCCACGGAGACGGCGGCCAATCGTCCGCCACCGGTCGTCGCGACGAGGAATCACGCCCAGCGCCACCACGCTCCCTTCGTCGTCCAGGTCGCCGAATCGGGCGGGCTTCGCCTCGTTCTGCTTGTTGACCGCGATGGTCACCCGGTGCCCGCGCGCGGCCAGTTCGCGTACGGTGGAGTCGTAGAACCGGAAGTACTCCGGCGACTGCATCGCGAAAAGAATATTCACCGGGTGGACACGCTACATCTTGTCGATCGCCGCGGTCTCGCCACGGCTGAAGGACCAGAACCCGAACGCGAAGATGCCAACCGACAACATGGCCGCCCCGAGCAGCGGCAGGGCCGGGAACTTATCCACGCCGAGCACGCCCCATTTGAACGTCTGGACGACGGCCGCCATCGGGTTCATGTACATCAGCCACTGGTACTGCTCTGGCACCTGCGACATCGGATAGAGGAGCGGTGTCCCGTACGACCAAAACCGCAGGAAATAGCGGAGACCGTAGCGTACGTCTCGGTGGCGCGCCTGGGCCAGCGCCGTGAAGAAGCCGATGCCGATCACCAACACTAGCGCCACGACCTGCGCGAAGAGCGCCACGAGCAGGCCCCACGACACGTGGAGATACCAGATGCCGTCCGTCACACGGTAGTAGACGAACGCCCCCGCCAATAGCCCCATGTAGACGCCGAACTCGACAACCACCGGCGCCACCGCCGCGATCGGTATCAGCAGCCGTGGGAAGTAGACCTGCTTCACCAGGCCGCGATTCATCTGCAGGCTGCGCGTCACCCACATCAGGCCGCGCTCAAACATCATCCAACTCGACATGCCGGTGAGGAAGAAGAGGAAATACGGCAATCCGTCCGAGGGAATCTTCAGCAGCGACCCGAAGATGATCGTGGCAAAGACGATCGGCAACAGCGGCCGGCCGAACACCCAGAACACCCCAAGCGTCATGCGCTGGTACATGCGCTTTCGCGAGCGATTGGCAAGGAACCAGAATGTCCGCCGGTAGCGCCAGAGCTCCTCAAGTCGAGCCGAGCCGCCGGCCCGCCGCGGCTCGACGACCCACTTTGCCTCGCGGAGCGGTTCGTCACGCACCACAGGCGCCTTCCCGAATTACCCGTCTAAGCGTGAGGAGCATTTCTCAACCTGTAGTACTTCCAGTCGAACTTCGGTGCCAGCAGTCCGGCCTGCTCATCCTTCGGCCCGTCATCCCCGGCCTTGCTGCGGTAGGCCAGGAAGGAGAGTGCGTTATAGCTGATGAGCGTGTACTCGCGACCCTTAACGTTCTCCACCGTAATGCTCACGGTCAGGCTGTAGTTGGTCTCCGCGAGGAGGCTGGCCGGCACGCGGACGGCCGCCTCATAGGTTTCATCGCCCATGTGCTCCTTCTTCTGAACCTCGGATACGCGAAAGAGGAGCACCCGCTTGGCATAGAAGTCTACGGCGCACCGGGTTCGCACTCGGCGCTGGAAGGTGCGAAAGCGCACACGGATGAAGAAGGATTCGTCGGTTGGCGGCACGCCGATCTCCTGAAGAGTATTGGAGAGCAGCCGTACGCTCATCAACTCGGCGATTTCATTCGAGAGACTTCCCCGCTCGCTCCTGGCGGCGTCCGCGTGCGCCCACATGGTCCTCTGGTAGTCCGCTACGACGTCCTCGGGGAGGCCATCCTTCACCACTTTCCCCTTGTCGAGCCAGATCACCCGATTGCAGACCTTAACGATGGCCTCCATGTCGTGCGACACGAACAGCACCGTGAGCCCTTGCTGGGCGTCCGCCTGCACACGCTGAAGGCAGCGCTCCTGAAACCCCGCATCGCCGACAGCGAGGATCTCGTCGGCAATCAGGATTCGCGGCTCCAGATTCACGGCTACCGAGAATGCCAGCCGCAGATACATGCCGGTCGAGAAGTGCTTGAGGCTGGTGCTGAGGAACTGCTCCACCTCGGCGAATTCCACGATGGCGTCAAACCGCCGCTCGACGTCAGCGCGCGGCACACCGTTTATTGCGGCGTTCAGGAAGATGTTCTCTCGGGCCGACAGATCAGGGTCGAAGCCGGCCCCGAGTTCGAGCAACGAAACGAGACGCCCCACGCCGACCACGCGACCTTCACTCGGTAGCGTTACGCGGGCGAGCACCTTCATGAGCGTGCTCTTGCCCGCGCCGTTGGCACCAATGACGCCGAGCACGGTGCCGGGCTGGACGCGGAACGATACGTTCCGCAAGGCCCACAGATCGCGAACGCCGTCGGCCGGCTCCTCCGCCTTGGGCTCGTCTGGCTTCCGGCGGCGGAGAACGTTCAGCCACTGCGACGGACGGAACGGTTTGTCCGGCGCGGTGCCGATCCGAAAGCGTTTTCCGAGGTCGTCGACGAAGAGATTATCCATTGCGAATCACTGGGCTGGCGCTCCGCCGCACGCGCCTAGCCATCCTAAGGCCTTCGAAACCGACCCGACAATCCCACCGCACGGCGAATCCAGCGGTGGGCGGTAGCCACTGGTCACGCCTGGCACCTCCGACTCGACTACTTGGAGGCCTCGACCAAAGCGTGATCTCTTCTGCTTCCACCGTTCGTTCTGGTGCTGAACGTCCCTTTTCTTAGCTATCTTCACGGGATCAAGCTGGGTGCCGTGGAGGAAGATCACCTCGTGTCCTCGACGGCCCAGTTCTCGCAGCACGTTGTCGAGGCTTCGGAAGAAGTTGATGTACTGCGCGACGATCAGTTGTTTCATAGTCTGCTGGCTT
>Ga0209403_10002485_pt1 | contig 21961 bp, 12 predicted proteins | sample ArcticOcean_MG_C_8_FD_187440 | JGI IMG/M metagenome (GOLD analysis project Ga0209403, IMG submission 187440) | Marine microbial communities from western Arctic Ocean - ArcticOcean_MG_CB11_86 (SPAdes) (version 2) | ecosystem: Environmental > Aquatic > Marine > Oceanic | place: Arctic Ocean... | reverse complement strand
AGTCGGTTGAAAGTGATTGGGAAAGTGAAACCGGACCACTGCACTATTTTTTTCACTTTCAGTTTGTATATCGTCAAATCCGAAACTGAACACAGATTTGGAGTTCATTACCCACCTTCAGGGCAATCAAGCCTGCCTATCTGCGTTCCGAATTGTCAAAATCCACTTACTATTCAGCAACAGGAGGCTCAGGGACAGGCGTCTCCATCGAATCATACTCAATCCATACAGTTGTCTCGGTGTCCACATTATCGCCATCTACATCGATGTCGAGTCTCCAGCCGCCGGCCAGCGGGTCGTTTGTGCCCCAGCCGAACTGGTCCTCGCCGCCGTCCGGAATATCGCTCGTCTTCGCTTCTACCTCTGAGTCACCGGGGTCGCGCACTGACCATGTCACGGTGGAAGGTCCGCCAGTAATACCGAGGACCCCTGGAGGATTCGAAACATTGCTCAGCAAATCCACACGCTTGGGGGAAGCCTCGACTGAACCCGGTGCACAGTCAAACCAAATCGGGTAGGGGTCGCTCTCGGCGCTATTGTCGTAGTGGAGTTCGTACTCGACCCGCACCAACACCTCGGTGGTGGCGGTGTTGCCCTCGGTGTCATTGGCTCCCAATATTACTCGGTAAATCCCGTGGCCGTCATACGAGACAGTCACCGATGACATGTCACTCGCACTTACCTCAACCGCTGGGTCGCCATTCCCCGGGTCGACATAGAAGGTGGCCATCTCGCCCTCTTCAGAGTAGGTCTCGTTGAAGTCGAAGGTGAATTCAACCTCCACCAAATCTGCTGTTGTATTTTGCGAACCGGGCACCATCGTATGCATGACAGTCCCAGAAGTCGCATCCGCCCCCCACACAAGATGCACCTTGCTCGGCTTCTTTTCGTCGTCATCACCACCAAGGCAACCTGACAGGCCCGCACACAGGAGAAGTAGCACGAGAGCGCCCGTGGGAACCATTCGGCGGCCGTTCATGGAGAAGAGGGGGGAGCCCATGAGGGAAAAAGGCAGCGTCGGATTCCCTTCGCGCGCGTAGCACGAAAACTCGGAGAAACCACCTCAAATTCACCAACTTGAAACTCACGAACTGCAGAACAGTCCGGCAGTAACGCGGGCCTGCGCACACGGAATGGCCTTGAAATAGGGGGAGTCTCACGGCGAGCCAGCGCTTTGGAGTAGTCAGGTCATCTCGTCGGGCTCATAACCCGGAGACCGGTAGTTCAAATCTACCAGGCGCTACTTTATTCATTGATTCTGGATGTGCCAGCGTTTGCCTGATTCGATAACAGTAATCATCAATGGGTAGTCACCCGGAGAGGCCGGGTGAGGGAGCAGATGGGAGCAGGAGACTTGCTTGTTCGCGGCGCCGAGATGGTGCTTCCCGACCGCCTCGTCGTTGGCGATTTGCGAGTGACTGGGGGAGTGATTTCCTCGGTTGCTATTGGAGGCGACCTCTCTCCTCTCACAGGAGAGACGGTCGTCGATGGCGAGGGCTATCTGTTGATGCCCGGAGCGATTGACCCGCAAGTCCACTTTCGTGAACCGGGACAGCCAGAGAAGGAGACGATTGGCTCTGGCTCACGCGCTGCTGCGGCAGGTGGAGTCACCTCTTTTCTCGACATGCCGAACAATGTTCCCGCAGCCACATCGATGGCCGCCATCCAAGCCAAGATTGACTCGGCGGCAAGAACTGCCGTCACCAACTACGGCTTCTTCATCGGCGCTACACCGAACAACCTCTCGGACCTTGTAGACGCGGTTGGCACTCCCGATTTCCCAATATTAACTCCCGGAGTCTGCGGAATCAAGGTCTTCATGGGCTCATCGACCGGCGACCTTCTCGTCCACCAACAAGAGCACTTGGAGACCATTTTTGGAGGGACTGGCGGAATCATCGCAACCCACGCCGAGGATGAGGACCGGCTAAACGCTCGCAAGGCCGATTTTCAAGACAGAACTGACATCGCTGCACACGCCGAATGGAGAGATGACGAGTGCGCTCTAATAGCGACAAAGCGGGCTGCTGCACTGGCCAAAGACCACTCGCACAGGCTTCACGTGCTGCACTTGACATCAGGTGTGGAGGCGGATTGGCTAGCCCAAAACAAGGGGAATCTCATCACCACGGAGGTCTGCCCGCAGCACTTGACTTTTGACGACGAAGATGTCGAGAGATTGGGTCCCCGCCTGCAAATGAATCCTCCAATTCGCTACTCAAAAGACAGGGAAACGCTGTGGCGGCGGCTGCTCGACGGTACCATCGACTGCATCGCCACCGACCACGCTCCACACACCCTCGAAAACAAGGCGCTCGGCTTCCCAATTGCACACTCGGGAATGCCCGGTGTTGAAACTTCGTTACCACTCATGCTGACCCATGCAGCGAATGGAAAATGCACTGTCTCCGATGTCGCGCGGTGGATGTGCGAAGGCCCAGCCAAGGTCTACGGAATGGCCGGAAAGGGGCGTCTTGAAGAAGGGTTTGACGGCGACCTTGCTTTGGTCGACATGGAGAACAGTCGCACGATTTCTGATAGCGACACCTGGACCACCGTCGGATGGACTCCTCTTGCCGGCATGGAATTGACCGGATTTGCAAAGATGACTGTTGTCGGTGGGATTCCAGTGCATGGGCGGACTACCGGCGCAAGTCTGCGCGGTGAGCCTTTGTGCCAGCCTAGTGGGGCTGGTAAAGTCCTCAAATTCATTTGAGTGAATTGGGCTGGTCGCACCCTCAAGTTCGCTTGAGCGAATGGTGTTGGTATCTCCCTCAAGTTCTCTTGAGCCGGGCCAACAATCATTTTCCCGCTCCCTCTTGGCTTCACACATGGAAGACCTATGGAATGACAAACAGAGCCTCGCCGGCGCGGTTCTGATGCTGACAAGCGCGACGATTGCAATACTCACCTATCTCGGCAAGGTGGATGCTGGAGCGATGGCATTGGCGCTCGCTGCGGGAATGCTCGGTGCGCTGCTCCTCTTACTGAGCACGCGGGTCACTGGCGACGGCTCTGAGAACATCGAGGGACTCGACGAAGTCTTCGACGCAATTGCAGCCATCAAAGAGATCCGCGACACGATGGTCGAAGACGAAGACTCTGATGATGAATCCTAATCTCTTGAATCATCTTCTGCTGGCTCGTCGCTTGGCTCAGCTGGGTCGCTCTCTCCGCTGCTGCCTTCAGTCTCTTCACCATCTGAGGCAACTACATCATCTTCGTAGTAGTAATTGTTGTAATAGTTGGTCGGCTGTACCATCTCGGGAAGCTGGACAGAGTCAGTTAGTGCCATTGTGCTGTAGTTGGTTACGGTAACTCCCTCACTTGAGAAGGCGTAGACAAAGTCACCCATGAAGATGGAGCGCCGGATGTTCGGGTTGCCGTTGTAGTAGTACTCTCGGACACCAGAATCACCGTTGTAGAATTGGGAGTGGTCAATGGTTCCGTGGATGCTCAGCGTCTCATTCTCGACATCAACATCGAGTAGCACTAGTTGCGAGACATATTCGTAGCCGTAGTAGGAGTAAGTCCTGCCATCGATTACCACTGTGTCGTAGGTGTATCGGTAGGTCGAAAGGGGTACTGCGAGCAGTTCTGCGGGTGCCCAATAGGTGAACGCCTTGTGCTCGTACGAAGCCTCTGAATAGGCCCAATTCCACCCAAAACCGTCATCTCCTCCTTCGTCCACTGGGGAGAGTTGCTGTGTTGCCGCCAAGTTAGGGTTAGCGAAGTCGGATACATCGAACATCGAAATCTGGGTGTTGCCCCAGTCGAGTCCGAGGCCATCCTCGCCACCGGCCATTCCGATGGTCAGCAGGTGGTCGTCACCGAGTGGGTGAATGTAAGTCGAGACTCCGGGAACTTCCAACTCGCCGATTATTTGCGGGTCTGTCGGGTCCGAAAGGTCGATTGTCCAGAGTGGGTCGACATTTCGGAAGGTGACAAGATATCCCTTCTCGCCAATAAATCGGCTCGACCAGATGGTCTCTCCGGGCGCGATATCGCCGATGTGACCGATGGTCAGCAGGTCGTCGCCGCCCTGCTCATCGACTGCAAGAACATAGACATCGTTTGTCGGTCCAGTCCACTCTTCGCCATCTTCAAGCCACCAGCGGCCCCAGACATCTTGAGTCGTTGCGACACGGATTGTATCGTTGTACTCGGATAGTGAGAACTGGTCGTTGACCGTACCTGTAACACGGCCTGAGCCGATGTAAGTGGTCATTCCGACCTCACTGATATCGAAGGCGTGAATGTTGGTAGCCTCTTCAAATTCGGTGTTTCTCCAGTACCACCACCAGTCGTTTGCAGGCTCTGCAAGGACTAGCATGTCCTGGCTTGCATAGACCTCGACCCAACTCGAAGAGATGTGGTCGAGTTCGTATTCGATTCCTTCACCAAACAACTCGAGCGTCATGATGGTGGTGAAGCCGCGACCGACAGAGTCGGTCGCCGCTGCGAACTCTTCGCAAGTTGCACTTACAGTCGACAATTCTGTTACTGTTCCGTCAGCCAACCGCTCGTGCATTCGTGGAGTGAAGTCAGCCAAAGTCAAGCCAGCGATTATTTCTAGGTTAGTTTCGATGGTAGAATTGATGCTTTGATTCCAGATATCCTGCCTTTCTGGGTCATCATAGTCGATTCGGTAGTAGTTATCAGGCAGAACAGGATAGGTTGACAATCCATAAATCTCAGCGTATGAGTGTGAGACAGCACGAAGGCTGTTTCCGACCAATCGGGAAGTCTGGTAGGAACCGTCGAGGTAGAGCTCGCGAGTAATTTCGGGAGCCGAACGGTTGCTGACATCGATTACCGTGAATTTCACCATGTTTGTGTAACGGTAGTACGGGTAGTAGGACATCTCCATATCTGCGGACATTCCACTGGCATCCCCGCCGCCACCACTTGAATCACCATCGACAAGCATCGCTTGCCTGATTGGGTCATCGACTTCCAAGTTCCAATAACTGACATAGGAGATGATTACGAGTTGGTCGCCGGCGAGAAGCATCTGCATCGGGTTGCCTTCGAGAGAGATGTTGGACTCAAGGGTCACATTGCCGAATTCTGGCACGCCGAGAATAACGAGTTGTCCATTGTTGATCATGTAGATGTGGTAGCCATCGGTCTTGATGAAATCCGCCTCATCGACCCCTTCCTCCTGGTTGTTGGTCTCCGAATACTGACCTTCACGGTCACCCGTTCCAGAACTGCTTGGTGGTGCTGAACTGTCGGAGCCTACCGAGGTTTCTGCCCCTCCAGCTTCATTCGATGACTGATCTGCAACTGCGCCGCCGTCCATCTCCATCACCATGTCATCTACCATGCCGCCGCGCCAGCCGTAGGAATACCAATGCCAGTATGAGGCTTGGTCGAGGGATACGAGCATCTCTTCTGCGAGAGAGTTTCGTAGGTCCTCTTCGAGTTCGCCACAGTTGTCGTAGGTGTCTAACGCCGGTGATGAACGGGCCCTATATCCAAGGTCCAATTCGGGCGCTATCCAATCCATTACTGGGTGATTTTCTTCATCTTCAGCCCATTCTTTCACCCCGCCGAGGCAGCCTGCAAGCAGCATCGAGGCGAGAACAAAAAGCACCATCGTCGGTCTTCGTGTCATGGTTGTGCGACTGTTGTTACTACATTAAGCGAGTTGGTTCACCGTTTTTACGTTCTCTTGATACAAATTAGGCTAAGGCAGATTCACGAACGACACTAAGTTGCCCTACGCCATTCTCAGAGAGGCTCCATGTTGCCTTCCGGCCACGGCCATCCTTGGCGATAAATTCGCGCTCAGTTAGTTGTCCTAGGTGGTAGGCCATCAGTTGGCGAGACGCCTCCAACTTAACTCCGAGTTCAGTGGTGGTGATACCGAGTGTTCCCGAATCTGAAAGAATCTCGAGTATTGCCCTCTGCATTCCAGTGACTGGGTGTTGAAGTTCATGCAATCTCTTCGGGTCGACACCGCTCACGGCGTAGCGGCGGCGGCGGCCATCCTGCCAAGAAATCGCTTCACCGACCTTCTCTAATTGGTGGAGGTGGTGGGCTGTCACCCCGTTTGCAAGGCCAAGCGCATCGCGCAGTGCTGAGAAGTGGATTCCCGGGTGCGCCTCGACATATCCGAGGATTCGGCCGCGGGTTTGGACATCGCCCTCCTTGCTGTGCAACTTCGCCAAAAGTGGGCCAGCCAATGCCAATAATAGGCCAGTTTTCACCCCTTCACTTAGTAAGACCCCAACCCCTAAACTGCCGACCAGTCCAACGGTCATGAGTGCCAAGAGAAGTGCTGCGAAGATTCCGGTCAAACCTAACGCCAGACCTGCCTCGTCACCGTCACCTCCGGTATCTTCCGCCCGGGCAGGTGCCGCAGCGAACTCTTCGCCACCGCCCGATTCTCCAGAATCATCTTCGTCGGCGGTAGCGCCATCCATCGCCATGTCTGCGGTGGCGTCATCGTTTGATGCAATTTCATCAGTCGGTGAAAGATAATCAAAGATGAGCGCGGCATTGAGAATGGTCACGACAAGGCCGAGCAGAGTTAGCAACGCGAGGCCGCGATACGCTGTCATCCGGTCCATGTCGTCTCCCGAGAACGGGATGGCGAACATAACCGGGTTGGTTCAACGATTTGACGATGAAGATAGCGAGTTGCCGGCGTTTAGTTGAAGAACGGCAGCCGATTATGGTAGGTTGGGGCGACCATGGCGAAGAAGAAGGCTCAGTCGGACGGCGGCTCAAAAGGCGGCTCAAAAGGCGGCTCGAAGGTTGGCTCAAAGGCTGGCTCCACAAAGGGCTCGAAAGGCGGCTCGAAAGGCGGTGGCCCGAGGCTTGACGACGACAAGTTGCAGAGACGGTTGCGCGCTTCGGCGAAGACTGTGGTGAGAAATTGCATGCAGATTCGGCCTTACGAAAATGTGCTGGTGCTGACCGACCCCGCCACCAAAAAAATTGGCCAGGCGTTGTACGAGGCTGCCTCACTGGTCTCCGAAAGGGTCCTGATGTTGATGATGCCCTCCACCCGCCAACATGGTGACGAACCTTCAGGCGCGGTCGCCGAACTGATGCGAAAGCAGCAGATTGTGCTCGCTCCTACCAGATATTCGCTGACTCATACGCGCGCCACGCGCGTCGCTCGAAATGAGGGGGCGCGCATCGCGACGATGCCTGGAATCACATTGGATGTGTTCACGGAGGGAGGCATGACTGCCGATTTTGATGCGCTGAAAGAATCGATTACAGAGGTTGGAGCCCGCCTCAAACGGCGCCGCTCAATCCGCGTCACTTCCGAAGCAGGAACTGATGTTGAATTTGAAGTTGAACCCAGACGATGGAAATTAGAAGACAATGGAATCTGCAATCGACCCGGGCAGGTCACAAACCTGCCAGCGGGCAAAGTGTTCACCATGCCGAGTCAGGGCAAAATGAACGGCAGAATCGTAATCGATGGATCTTGGGACTCCAATCTACTAGAGGAACCCCTAACCCTCCACATCGAGGAAGGGCTCGTCAAGAAAGTCGAAGGTGGGGAGATGGCAGAGTTGGTGCGTGAGAGTTACGAAGAGGCGGCTCTACGGTTGAAACCGAAGGACCAAGGCGCTGTTTGGACTGTCGCAGAATTTGGTTTCGGGATGAATCCCAAGGCCCGACTGACCGGAAATGTGCTCGAAGACGAGAAAGTTTTGGGCACTTGCTACTTCGCAATCGGTGACAATTCCACACTCGGGGGGTCCGCCCATGTCGGCATCCAAGTTACCGGTGTTCTGAGAGAACCGACCGTCCACCTTGACGAAATGTTGCTACTTGATGGCGGTGACCTTGCCGACTGACCATCGCTCGCTGGCGCAGCAGGTTGCTAGGCAACCTTTGCACCCTAGTACTTCCCTCGCTTCGCTCAGTCCAGCGACTAGGACGCAGCGAGCGATTCGATTTTGCTAGTAGCGAGAAATTTGCTTCCAAGGCTCTACGACGGGAACGCTACGCGGAAGTGAACGGCTCAAAGTGCTGAACTGCAAACCGGACAATGCACCCACGCGTGTTCGACTCCGATGCCGCAGCGACCGCAATTCTTGCCGCTTTGGACTACGTGATGCACAAATCCTGCCGGTGGCGCTACTCTAGCCGCTCCAACTCCCCCTCCGACTTCCTTTTGCGCACCAACAGGACCTACACCATCGATGAGATGAGCGACCGAATCCATAGCAGTTGGAGGCTTCTTTTCCAAAGCGGGCGGCTCCGGCTGACCGCTTTGGACTACTGGTTGTCGCTTCGGAGTAACTGGTGGACCTGCTGATTCAAACGCCGAAGCGAGCGGGTCAGATTGAGGTTCGACCGCTGGTTCAGGAGTCACCTTTGGAGCTGGAGAAGGCTTTGCCACTGGTACTGGCTGGGGTGCCGGAGCTGGCTTGGCCACTGGTACTGGCTGGGGTGCCGGAGCTGGCTTGGCCACTGGTGCAGGAGTGGGCTCCGGAGTCATAGCTGAAGGACGAGGCTCGGTCACTGGTGCTGGCGCAGGGGCCGGAGCGGGCATGGCCACTGGACCTGGTTCGGCTACTGGAGCGGGTTTGGTCACAGGTGCAGCCAAAGGGGCCGGAGCCGGAGTAGGATCGGGCTTCACTTCGGGGAATGGTTCCTCTTCGGGCTCACTTTCAACCCGTTGGGGAGAGAGACCGGCCGCCATCACATGAGATGGACCCGCTGGCGCAGGGGCGGGCGCAGGCGCTGGAGCAGGTGCTGGAGCAGGTGCTGTCGCGGGCGCGGGCGCTGGCGCAGGTGCTGTCGCGGGCGCGGGCGCTGGAGCGGTTGGCTGGGGCGATGTGGCTGGAGGCTGGGCCTCCGGCTGAGTTGGCGGAGGTGGTGCCACGGTAGGTGAGCCGAGAACTGTGAGCGGGCTGATTGAGCCACCTTTTGCCTCCTCGATCGCCTTGGAGAGTTCGACCGAAAGGGTGAGCAGTTGTGTCTTCGATGCAGCCGGGTTAGCCACCCACGAACTGAAAGTCGCGAGGTAGTGGTCGAGCAGTGGAAGTCCGCCGATTAGATGAGAGATACCGAACATCCGCATTAATGTAAAAACATCATTCAAGGTGTCGAGTGCAGCGATTTCATGCTCTGGAAGATTGGGTTGAGTGCCGGGTTCACCAAGCGAATCCTCCTGTCCCAAGTACCTTCGAAGTGGGTCTGTAAGCGAGATTAATCCGAACTGCCCTGTCAGTAGATAGTAGATTTCGCCCCCTTCGCAACCGAGCCGTTCCGCCGCCGCCTCAAAATCAAATTCTTCTTGCAACACAAGGTCGATTGTCAACGAGAAGAACGCCCCCATGCCGTTCAATGGGTCGGTCTGACTGAGTTGTATCACGAAGTCGGAACTTGAGGTTACACCAAAGTAGGCTGCTGCCTCGTCAACCTCGATTCCCTCGGGCATACTCGCCCCTTCGAGTTCAACTCCATCCTCACTCATTCAGGAAACCTCGTTGCCGTGACCTTCTCAAGACTGCTTCTTGGCAACCTGTGCGACAGTCCACCCGTCATCAAGCCTCCGCCGACTCGCGGTTGATGACGAGGTCATCAAGAGTTGCGCGCATCATCCAAAATCCAACGAGATTGCTTTGCAGACCATCCTTCGGTCTGAAGAGTTCGAAGCAATGACCTATCTTCGCCACCGGCATCAATCGCCTGCTTTGTCTCGCCGATAGAGCGAGTGTAATTTGCTGAATCTGCGCCGGTGAATAGGTCCTCCCAATTACTTGGCGCGGCCTTTTTCGCCTTACTTTTACGCGTCTCCCTCTTAGGAGGTTCTTCGACCGCCTTCGTCTTGCGAACTTTTCGAGCTGGATGGTCATCCTCTTCTGGTGCTTTTGCGACTTTTCGTCGAGCGACCTTCGCTGCACCTTGATTACTTTGGCCGCCACCACTTGGGCCACCGCCACCGCGACTTGGTGGGCCTCCTCGACCACCCGGACCGCTTGGACCACTTGGGCCTGCGCCGCCTCCGCGACTTGGTGGGCCTCCTCGACCGCCGGGACCGCTTGGACCACTTGGGCCTGCGCCGCCTCCGCGACTTGGTGGGCCTCCTCGACCGCCGGGACCTCCCGACTTGGCAGCAGGTGCCATTCTGCCAGCCCCTTGAGAGGGGTCTTGAGATTGGTCTAATCCGCCGCCGAAATCTTGTACAGAACCGGGGACACCCCATGCAGAACTGCCTTTGCGTGTTTGAGTCGGGCCATCATCGAAGAAGTCGTCATCAAGGTCATCCTCGTCCCATTCGTCTCCACCGCGTAAGAAACGGACCGCGACCAGCGTGAGAATGAGCATCAATAGTAGGGCACCACCGATGCCGCCAATCATCAGATAATTCGGACCTACTTGTTCTCCCACGCCATACCAGGTGAGATACCAACTACAATCATGGTAGGTGGTCGGAATTTCAGATGCGTCACCGTTCCATGTTGCAGGGTCATAGATTGACATGGCGAGTGAGCAGTCGTCTGTTGCACCACCGCCTCCAGTGGTTGCTGCTGGACAGCCGACTCCAGCCGCGCCATCACTGACACCGGCATCTGTTGGACATTCGTCGGCTTCAAAGCCATCTCTGTCATCACCAAACCCGTCATCGTCGGTATCCCGCCATTGAGTAAGTTCGTCGGGGAACGCGTCCGCTAAGCCGTTTGGATGAGCCAGCCATGAGCCATCTGGATTACTATAGCCGTCACCATCGTCGTCAGGGCAGCCCAATCTATCCTCTGTCGAGTTTCCAAACTCAGGAACACAATCATCTGCGTTGACACCGGACGAGTTGTCACCATACCCATCGTTGTCCCAATCGGTCCATTGAGATGGTTCGGCTGGGAATAGATCTACATCGTCAGTGTAACCGTCGCCATCACTATCCATATCGCTGCGTGGACAACCCACATTGTCGACGACTGCGCCAACAGCGGTTCCGGGACAGTCGTCGAGTGCGTTTGACACTCCATCTTCATCTTCGTCTAGTTGTTCTGGCGCACATCCAACCGGGTTGATTGCTAAGCCAGCAGGTGTATCTGGACATTCATCATCGATGTCGACCACACCGTCTTGGTCGCTGTCAATAGTGAGCTGCTCTTCGCTGCATCCAACTTCGTCGACCGTAGCACCGGTGGTTGTGTTAGCACATCTGTCGAGAGCATTTGCAACTCCGTCATCATCGAAATCTTTCTGATTTTCAGAACATCCAAGCCATGCGCCAGAGGTATCGACCGTCTCACCCATTGTGGTATTTGCGCAGACATCGAAGTCGTCGATGATTCCATCACCATCCAGGTCCTCGTCTGGTAGTGGGCAACCTCGCCCACCCTCGCCGTTTAGGTAACCAAACTGATTCGGGCATTGGTCGCCGTTCAATTTCTCCGAGAAATCACCAAACCCATCACCATCGCTGTCACGCCACTGTTCTGAGTTGGTTGCGTTAGAATCTGAGTCACCATCAGGGTGAGCCGATGAACTCGAATCGGCGTTTGAATAGCCATCGCCATCGGTGTCGGGACAACCGGTTCTGTCGTAACTAGAATTACCCCAATCGACTGGACAAGCGTCAGGAGTCGTGGCATCAGCATCCTGATTGTCACCAAACCCATCTAAATCGCTGTCATTCCACTGAGTGACATCTGTTGGGAATGCATCCTGCTTCCAAGCACCAAAAGTGCTGTTGTCACCATATCCATCGCCGTCCAAATCGTGCCACTGATCACTACAGTTGGATAGGTTAGAGCACGGCTCACCAGTATTGCCTCCACCGGGCCAATTGTCAGCGCAGCCATTGTGGCCGTTGCTTGAAATCCCATGACATTGAGACCGATTGTAAAGCCAATCTGAATCGGTTGGACCGATTGCAAGATGTGGGTCAGACCACCCATCACCATCCGAGTCTGGGCAGCCACCGCGATCGTTGGCGGAAAAGCCCTGTTCCCCTGGACACTGGTCACCATCCCAGTCGGTGTCGTAATAGTCGTAGATTCCGTCACCCTCAGAGCCATCACCATCATTCGTGTTAGGAATGTCATCCCGCCCAAAGTCGCGGCCGTGTTGCGCTTGCAGGGTCAGATTTGCTATGGAAAAGTCAGATTGGTCACCCCAACCGTCATCATCATCATCCACCCACTGATTCCCATTGAGTGGGTAATAGTCGAAGCTACCACCGCAGCAATCTGGTCCGTGGTTATCCATCCGATAATCACCGTCTGAATCCTGTGATTGGTACCAATTGAGTGGGTCGGTATCAGCGGAGCCGGGTGCAGTCGTCTCATCCCCACTGCTCCAGCCGTCACCATCCGGATCGGGACATCCGGTTCTGTCGATGTATGAGTGGCCGCTTCTGTCGAAGCAGGCATCGGGCCCATTCGCCCACCCGTCACCATCGTAGTCAGCGCAGCCGAAATAACCCCACCTGCTCGTTCCCGAGGTGGTAGCGCACACATCCGGCACAGGTCCATCCGAGTTGTCGCCATATCCGTCGCCATCACCGTCGTTCCACTGCCCTCCGACCATCGGCACATCGTCCCAAGGTACTGGCACGAAATCGCGGTCCCAATCTTCGTAGATTCGGAAACTGTTCATTCTGTGAAGTAAGCCATCGCTCTCAACCAATGCAAAGCGGACGACGCCTTCGGAATCGACCTCCATGTCTGCGAAGAGAAGGTCGGAGGTCGATGTCGATTTGAAGGTCCAAACATCTCTTGTGGAAGCGCCTTCCAAGATTGAGATTGTTGTGATGTTGTTGCTGCCACCATCATGCAGGATCCAGGCGGTTCCGTCCGAACCTGTGGCAGCACTTTCGACTGCAGCGCCGGCAAGGCCGGTGATGCTGGTGCAGGAATTGCTGCTGTCGCACAACTGAGAACCCCCTGTTGAGTCTGTAAATAGTGCCGTTCCAGTAGATGGATTGACGATCAGCGCCTCAGCAGAAGTAACGGACTCCGAGCCTGATGCTAGCGAGTTGACCCACTGGCCATGCTGATACTCGAGCAGCTCAAAGGAGGAGGAAGTCTGGACTGCGACCAACAAAAGGCCATTTGGCCTGCATGATGTATCAACGGCCAGAGCATTGCCTGTTGACAGAGTGTATGTCGATGAGTTTTGGTCATCGTAGTAGGTCACCACAGTCTGGTTGGCTATCACCCGGGTGAAGGCCACCGTTCCGTTCCAGAACTGGCATGAACTGCCAACATCATGCCCGGTTAGAGCAGATGTCGAGTTGAACGCTAGTACCGAGGTCGAGTTATTGTTGAGAGTGTTGGTAAGGAAACCCGAGTCCGTCTCTCCCCGCACCTTTGTGTAGGAAGTCGAGGAGTTGTGCTCCTCTGAGTAGAAAATCTGACTCTGCTCGTCGATGATGGCTAAATCGAGGTCGAGGATGGTGTTGACTGTCATCGGATGGTCGACTGACAGGAGAACATTCGCTGATTGTTCGTGGAACGAAAAGTTGGCATCGAGGATAATCGCCTTGCCCGCTCTAGTGACAACCATTGAGGAAATCGCGCTGGAAAATGTAGTCTCGACCCAAGGCTCGCCGGGATTCAGTGCAGAATTCGGCCTTTCCATATGGGTGGTGCCATCTTGGCCACGCACTAACAGGTGGAATCTCCCTTGGTCATCGAGGTCGAGGTCGAGAGATGTGACCGACTTGCTGATTGTGCTGCGTTCTGTGTTACGCTTCTCCAATTGGATGACTGCTCCGGCATCGTTTCCTGCCATATCTTTGTCAGAGGAAGTGACGAGAATTTCAAACTCGCCGTCCGCATCTACATCTCCTCCGCCCGATACCGTTCTTCCCAAATGTTGCCCGGAAACTCCTGCGATTAAAATCGGGTTGAGAGCGGGTCGGAGAATATCGGTGGAATCAGCATAGAACAATTCGACTTTACCTGCAGAAGTCCCAAGTCCAATAGAAGAAATTGCGACCTCTTCTCTACCGTCATCATTGAGGTCGCCTATGGTGCCGATGGCAGTTCCAAGCAACTGTCCAGTTTGAGTCCCAATCAATACCTGGTCTGGGTCATCTGAGTATCCTGCACTTGAGCCGAGGAAGACATGGACTTTTCCAAAAGCGCTCGAATCATGGTTCGGCTCACCGAAAGCGAAATCGCTGTAATTGTCGCCATTTACATCACCTAAGCCGGCTACTGAATAGCCGAGGAAGGTGTATGAAATCAAGTGACTCCACTGGTTGTCGAGCGCCATCAAGCCATTTGAAGAGCCGTGGTAAACCTGAACTCGACCATAGCCAGATACCGCTTCAAGGTCACCCGCTGCTCCGATAGCGATGTCATCGAATCCATCCCCGTTCGAGTCGCCAATCGCTGCTATTGACCAGCCCTGTATCACGTTTGACCAGTAGCCTCTCGTATCCCATATTTTTGATTGGGATACTCCGTTTGCGCTGCCAAGAAATAGATAGACGCGGCCTTTGAAGCCACCCTGCTCAAAACCGATGGCAGTGACAAGGATGTCGTCGAATCCGTCACCATTGACATCACCAGCAGACGAAACTCGTCCGCCGAATTCGTCGCCATTTGCGTTCGCTCCAGTCGCCCCTGTCTCACTCCAGTTCGCAGTCGAATAGTTACGGCTTCCACCGTGATAGATTGAGGCGGTTCCAGTAGTATATCCGAGGTAATCCTTGCCGCCAGTTGAGCCGACAATCAAGTCTTCACAACCATCGCCATCGACATCACCCGCATTCGCCGCAGAAGCGCCAAATCGCTCACCAGTCAGTTGTCCTGTCAAATTATATGGTGTTGGGTCAAGACCTCCAATTCCACCCCAATAGATGTGAACTGCTCCAGTATCCGAATTCGCTCCCGCCTCCGAGACGACGAGGTCATCTACACCGTCACAATCGAAGTCAAGCGTATTGAAAGCGCTGTCCGCGTAATCGGTCGTGGTAGGTCCGGAGGCAACCGTTGAGGAGCCGGGTTGTATCCGACCGCTCTCTTGTCCGTTCAAGTCGCGGACCACATTGATGGTCGATGCTCCAGCCTGGTAGGTGTACTGGATATTACCACTTGATGGGTCCTTTGCAAAGGCGAGAGCGGGACCGTATGAAGCACCAGAATCGATGGTGGAGAGGGACCAACCCCCAGTCGAGTTTCTGATACCGTGTATGAGTTGGCTTGAGTCGAGGTTTCTGTAGAAGAGATTCAAGTCACCGTTCGATTCCAAGTAGGCATCGTAGTCTGTGGCGATGCGAATCCCCGACATCAGCGGCGTGTGGGTCCACCAAGTCGTGAAGGTGCTCAACCAAAGTTGCTCGTCATCGTCAACCCAGAGAACATTGTGATTTCCTTCATCATCCAAAAGCAAAGTGATTCCGCCAGCAACCGAATGTTGGTCCTCTACGGTGCGGATATTCCAAGTCCTGCCAGTTGCCGTTGCTGCCGAAAGTTCGTAGCCGATTCTTAGGTTGTTGTTCGCATCGGTGTAAGCCAAATGTAATTTTTCCTTGCCGTCGATGGCGATTGAGCAGTGCTTGCCCAAGTTCTGTCCACCCGACTCAATCTGTGTGATGCTGGTTCCTCCACCGAACTCCAAACGGGCCACCCAAACGCCTCCCGCACTCTCGTGTAGACAACCCCGCGCTCTACCCCGGTCGTCCCGAGCTAGGTCGACTTCGTCGAAATTTACGCTTGTGTTGAGTGTAGTCGCATCCCACCTGTCAAGTCCTCTTGCGGGCTCTACCAGCCAATCTGTTGCGTTGATAATGAGGGTCTCGCCCGCCAACTGTTCGCCGTGGCCGCCGCTGAAGGGAGCGGTTTCAAGCGCCGCGGGGATTTCAGAAAGGGTGTTGTCAGACGGTGTGTTCGAAGCGAACGGTGTGAAAGGAGCGGCTAACATCAACAGCATCAGCAGCAGCGCGAGATACGATGCGCGGCATACGCTCCGCTCGGCCCCCATGGGGCCGAGGGAATCCGGCGTTCGGCTAAAGGGTTCCGCGTGGTGGATTGAGAGGGAAAGAGTGGAAATCTCCATTTGGAAGAGGGTTGCACCAGTCGAACGAAGGGTGGGGGTAAAATGGCACTGCGACTAGAAGATGAACAACCCAAAGCCCTGCTTGTGGCGGCTGGAGAAATTCTTGGCCAAGGGTCTCTTGAGAAACTTCTCAGCGATGTTGGGACTGTGATTGCCATCGATGGTGGGCTCGCTCACCTGCGAACAGTGGACCATTCACCAGACTTGGTGGTCGGCGACCTCGATTCTGTATCGAAGAATGATTTGGAGTGGGCCCGCGCGGCTGGTGCTGAGGTGATTTCGATGGCGGGCCAAGAGGAAAGTGACCTCGCGAAAGGGTTCGAATACTGTTCTCAGAAGGGATTGAATCTCATCGATGTGATTGGAATTGAAGGCGGAAGACTCGCCCATCAATTCGCCACCTATGCTGCACTCGCCGAAGCGGACTCTTCTCTAGCCATCACAGTGCATTTGCAAAATGCCACCGTCCACCGATTGGTGGTAGGCGGTTCAGCGACTGGCGGTTCAACACAAATCGAACCTGAAGGCGAGTTCTCAATTTTTGCACTTCAGCGGGCGCAAGTCACCATCAGTGGAGCGAAGTACGAACTTGCAGAGGAGTGGCTGGAACTGGATACCCGCGGACTCTCAAATTTCTCAAATGGACTGGTCACAATCGAAGTTCACTCTGGTGGACCGGTCCTGCTCTTCCTGAACATCTGACTAAAGCCAGATAGCCGACTCAGCCCAAGGTAGCCCGACCGCTATTCCGATTACCTCGAGAATGAGGTAATTCCAGACGAAATAGACGAAGAACATGGCGGTCAAAACTGCTAGCGAAGTGTTGACTATCCTGCGCCTCTCACGCTTCGCCTCATCGAGTGTACAGATTCCCCTGTTGCGGAAATGGATGACTAAAGCCACTCCTGCCATTACCACAGCGACTCCGTAGAGAATCCATCGAACGCTACTGTAGTAGAGGTCGTTTGAGAGTTGGTCGGCAGCCAAAATCGCTGATGACCCTGCGAACAAGACCCAAATTACACTCGGCAGACAACACAAACTGCCGGTCAATGCGCCGAGACCAATCACTTTCCAAAGCGACTTTGTCTCATCGATGAGGCTAGTCGATACTTCTTCTTCAGACATCTTTTCACCTAGGGTGGTACATCTAATCTAGCATCTTCAAAGTTGATTTTTAGGTCTCCTCGTATGGGACCCACTGGTCGACTACCGCATCATACCAATCGACATTTCCATCGGCATGTTGTCTCCAATAAACTCCTGTCGGGTCGACATAACTCGGCAATCCGTCAGAATCTGGTTCGATGGCATCACCGACGATGCCAGTCATGTAGCCATCTTCTTCGCCGCGACGAGTCCACATCACCGCTGCAAATATCCCCAACAATATTGCAATCAACGCTCCAATCAGGAAAACGACTCCTTGTGCAACACCGTTCGAGTTACCAAAGAATGGAGTCGCTTCATGCCCAGCACCGAGTGAGCGGTCGGGCCACAACGATTCGGGACCTGACGCATTCAACACCTCTTCAGATGCGGAACCAGTTGGTGGCAATCGAACTAAATTAACAGCGCCAATCGTCTCTTGGCCCTCACCAGAAGTAACTGTCACCCTCACCTTGGTGAGGCCAACCTGCCAAAGCCGACAATCGATGCTTGAGAAGCCCGCACTTTCTATCTCGTCACCACGCGGGTCCGTGATATCCCATTCAATGGTCATCAACGCCATCGTGGTTCCCAACGATGGCTCGATGGCGACCGCGCAAACGCTGCCAACCTCACCATGTTGTCCTGTGACATTCAGTTTGAAGCCCGGCGGAGGAAGGGTGTGGATAGTGAATTGGAAGTCTGCCTCACCAATGAAGCCAAGCCCGTTTCGATAGAACATTCCCAAGTCATAGTCACCGGCAGGCCAAGTCGAACAGTCAATCACCGAGAGGTCGTCAGCCACCAGCCATGGTGTGCCGGTCAACGAAATTGTTCCCATAGTATCGTAACGTTCGCCGATATCATCGCTGAAAATCCTCTCAATTGAACAGTCGTCACCAATCATGATGGGTTGGATTGAAGGCGATTCAAATTTCAAAAATGGAGGGACTAACTTCGCCTTCAAATCATATTCACCCAGGTCCTCTGTCAAGATGAGAATGCCAGATTCTGCATCCCACACTTTCAGTCGTACGGAGTAAACCCCATCGCCCCAAGCCTCAATGTCTTGGGAGCCGAAGTAGGGGGTCGACCTGTTGAAAGTGACATTCTCCCAGAATGTGAGCGGCATTCCTCCCGATTCAACATCAACCTGAACTGCAGCCTCGGCATAATGAGAGCTGGTGTTCAGCAAGTAGACGATTCGAATGGTGTCCGGGTCACCGTCATTGTTGAGGTCGAGTTGGTCGGCGCGACTGCTGTCCATCTGTATGTGGGAGGGGTCTCCCTGAGCAACCGTCGTAACCGCAGCGAGCGGCAGAAGCAAGAAGAGTAGCGCCACTAAAATCGTACCACTGCGCCCTCGACGGAGAACGGTCTGTTGTATCTGGACGAAGCGTGGAGCCTCGCATCGAACTGTCATATCGGTCGCTTTACTCATCTTCATCACCTCCCGAGCGCAGGGTGACTGCCATCGCAAAAGTAAGTAGGAAAATCACTAGAGGAGGGAGGAATGTGAAGAGAGAACTTGAGGGGTTTTCTGACATCATCGAGAGATGCGCATTTACTAGACCGTAATCATCGCTGTATCCATCATTGTTACCATCAGGGCAACCTTGTTTGTCGATGGTTGAATAACCGGCAACATCGGGACAGTCGTCTCGTAGGCTACCGATTGGATTGTCACCAAATCCGTCTCCATCGCTGTCCGCCCACTGCATCCTGTTGCGTGGGAAGGCGTCTGCCGTTCCATCTGGGCTCGCCTCGTGTTCGTCGTCCGGATCAGAATAGCCGTCTCGGTCTGTATCAGGGCAGCCGTATCGGTCGATGAGAGATACTCCCAAACTTACCTCTTCAAAGGGACATGAGTCGGGTTGGTGGCCGCCCTCATTGTCACCAAAACCATCACCATCGGTGTCGATCCATTGGCTCGGGTCGTACTTGAATCGGTCACCGTAATCGGAGAAGCCGTCGTTGTCGGAATCTGTGCAGCCGTGCCTGTCTGCATGACTAGTCCCCGGAATTTCTTTGCATCTGTCCGGTGTTATTGCGCCATCCGCCTGATTGTCACCATAATTGTCGCCGTCCGTATCTTCCCACTGTGTTGGGTCATCGACAAAAGCGTCCGCCACGCCTATTGGGTGAGCGAGCCAACCGAGTTCGAGTTGTGGGTCTGAAGATCCGTCACCATCCGTGTCCGGACATCCCCACCGGTCTCTATACGACTTCCCAAAAGTTGCTGTGCAAGTGTCAGGTTGCCAAGCGCCGGCCTCTGTGTTATCGCCATATCCGTCGCCGTCAACATCATGCCACTGGGTCGGTTCTTGCGGGAATGCGTCACCAAATCCTGCTGGATGAGCGAGCCATTCCCCATCAGCATCGGAATATCCGTCACCATCCGAATCAGGGCAACCGTACCTGTCGTGATGACTTGAGCCGACCCGGTTTATGCAACTGTCCGCTTCATTTCCGGATTGATTGTCACCATATCCATCGCCATCAAGGTCGGCCCACTGAGTCGCATCTTCGCTGAAATTGTCAGCCTGCCAAGCGCCTGTTACAGTGGATGGTGTATTATCTCCGTAGCCATCACCATCAGTGTCGAACCACTGTGTCGGGTTGTTCGGGAAGAGGTCGGCATCATTGCCTTCAGGATTGTCGCCGTAGCCGTCGGAGTCGTGGTCGGCCCACTGGGTCTCCTCGTACGGGAAGGCATCAGCACAGTCTGTGCCATTGTTTTCGCAGGTGTCAGGGTCGTATGTCCAATTTCCGTCCGGGTTGGACCACATATCGCCGTCGGTGTCGATGCAGCCGAACCTATCAATCACTGAAGAGCCCCACTCCGCTGGGCAGAAGTCGGGTTGAGTCGCGTTGTCAACCCAGATTCCCAACGAACCGTTCTCACGAGTGAAATTCCACATCGGGTCAGCCCAGTTGTCACCGTAGAAGTCGCCGTCGGTATCGTGCCATTGGGTGTTGTCGTCAACAAATGCATCTGCTCCATCCACCAAGAACCACGGGTTCGTCGAAAATATCGCAGTCGGGTCGGGGTCCGAGTAACCATCACGGTCGCTGTCGATGCAGCCAAAGCGGTCTGCGAAGGAGTGGCCAAAGTAGGCAGGGCAAGCGTCCGGTTGCGCTGCTGGAGCGGGGTTGTCGCCAAAGCCATCGATGTCCTCATCGTGCCATTGAGTCGGCTCATCTGGGAAGTCGTCTCCTTGGTCGGACCAGCCATCACTGTCTCTGTCGGGGCAGCCCTCTCTATCCTCTGTGGAGGTACCCTCCTCATCCTCGCAATCGTCATCGTTATCGACGACGCCATCTTGGTCTGTATCCCGGTTATCCTTGATGAGAGTGGGAGTTGCATCGTAGTCAAACTGGCTGGAAAGGAAGTTGTCCGGAACTGCCTTGATGCGGAAGTAGTACCAATCTTCTGAGGTTGCGCTTGTCGATAGGATTCGGCCATTCTGGTCATCTGAAAAACTGGTGGAGGCGAGTTCATTGCCAGCCGAATCATAGAGGCCCATTGTACCATCGTGGCCATCCCACCAATCTGCACAGCAGGTGTCTACCGAGATTTGGAAAACATCGCCGTAGTAAGCGTAAATTTTCCACCAATCTGTTGTGTCACCATCTTTGTCGACATAACCACTTGCGGTCACACCATCAGTCATGGTGGCAGCGGTTGCCAATGTATCATCAGCCGCTGCGGTTGGAAGAGTTGTCGAGAGTAGAGAGAAGATGACAGCTAACAGAACGGCGCGAGATACGCCACGCAATCCATCTCCCATCGCCTGCTAAGGCAGGCGGATAGGTGATAACCACTTTGCCGACATGTCGAAGGTGTTCTTAGAACACCTGAAAAGAGTGAATACTGCTATTTTGAATAGAATTCAGCGTATTTTTCTGCGTTCAACTCGTAGGTGTACTCATCGAACACCCGCTGTCGGCCTTTTATTGCCATGTCAGCCCTTAGGGCTGGGTCGGCGAGAATGCGGTTCACTGAGGCGGCAAGAGAAGCAGGGTCTCCCAACTCGAACAATCCACCAACGGAATCGTCCACCATCTCAGGAAGTGGACCGTCATCAACAGTAACACAGGGAACTCCTGACGCCATCGATTCGAGCGGGATGAGCCCTTGTCCTTCGTAGTAAGATGGGTAGACCGAAAGGTCGGCCGAACGGAACAGTTGTGCAAGTTCATCGAAGGGCATTCCCGATTCGATTGTAACATGGTTGGACACGAATAATTTCTTGGCCTGTTTCTCAAGCGTTTTCCGCATATGTCCTCGTCCGACGATTACTAGGTGAACCCCCGGGTTTGCCGCGACAATTTCTGGCATCGCCTTCAACAGAGTCAAGAATCCCTTGCGGGCGACCAAACGGCCAACCGCTAGCAACAGTGGTGTCTTCGTTTCCAACTCGTCACCCATTGAAACTCCAGTTCCACCCGAATCGGCCACCTCAGTTGAGTGGGCCCGACCGGCAAGGGCAGCCTCGTCTGGATTGCCGTATCTTCGGCGCATCGATTCGTGGGCGAGTTGCTCCTCCTCTTGGTCCCGATTTATCGGGTGAAACATCTTGACATCGACCCCCCATCGAACCACTTCGCAATTCCAGTCTGCCGGTGGTTGATAGCGCCCCGCAAAGTCCCGTTTTGTCGCCTCCGAATTTGCCACGCAAACCGTGCTTCCCACGAGTGCGGCTCGCTCATATTTCGCGTAGTGTTTACCGGTGAGAAGAATCGCCAAATCGTTCGGATTCTTCCAAACTGCCGCTTCGCCATACTTTGCAGCCAAAATCATGCCGTCCCT
>Ga0209403_10002480_pt1 | contig 21975 bp, 20 predicted proteins | sample ArcticOcean_MG_C_8_FD_187440 | JGI IMG/M metagenome (GOLD analysis project Ga0209403, IMG submission 187440) | Marine microbial communities from western Arctic Ocean - ArcticOcean_MG_CB11_86 (SPAdes) (version 2) | ecosystem: Environmental > Aquatic > Marine > Oceanic | place: Arctic Ocean... | reverse complement strand
ACACCTGTTTACTTGATCCACCCCAACTCAGGGGTAGAAGTTCGAGGCTAAATTGCACTCCGTAAAAAGCGGCATCTTCATCATGCCGTTCCATCACCCATCAAAAGATCTGGCTCAATGTCACGACGAGGACATGGAACTCGCCATCAGATCAGATGAGCTGGGTGTACATGAATTCTGGGTGGGCGAACACCACACGCTGTCCTGGGAGCCCATCGTCAGCCCAGAGATGTTCATTGCCGCCGTTTTTCGGCAGACCAAACAGATGCGAATGGGACCTGCGCCGGTGCTTGTGAACATGCATCATCCGGCTCAGGTCGCCAACCGTCTTGCATTCTTGGATCACTTCTCCCACGGTCGGTTGGAACTTGCATTCGGGTTTGGAGGTGCGCCTTCTGATTTTGAAATGTATGACCAGGACCCCAAGCAGATGCATTCCAGGATGGCTGAGGCGATCGACATGATCCTCAATGTCTGGTCGTCCGATCCGCCATATGAGTTCAAGGGTGAGCACTGGACCGTGAAGTTGAAATCGGTGAACGAGGAGCTTGGTTATGGTTATCCTCCGAAGCCGTATCAGAAGCCATATCCACCGATATCGGTCCCCGTCTCTTCGCGAGGTTCAGGGTCCGTTAAGGCGGCTGCACGCCACGGGTTTCAACTCTTCAGTCATTCCATCATTCCGGCAGATGTGCTGAAAGATCAGTGGGTTACGTACGAGCAAGCGGCCCTGGAGGTGGGTAACCCGGCAGATCGGTCAACATGGAAAATCGCTCGAACTATTTTTCTGGCGGATACCACGGCGGAAGCGGAGAAACGTGCCCGCACCAATTCAATCGAGACCGCGTATACGCATCTCACGGGAGCGATCAAAGCCGGACCAGGGCTCGGAATAATGAAGCAAGACCTGTCGATGTCCGACTCAGAGGTCAATATGGACTACTTCCTCGGCGAACAGATAATCGCAGGCGACGTAGATACGGCTCTGGATCGACTACTGAGATTATGGGAAGAGACTGGCCCATTTGGAGCCATCGACGTGATGAGTTTCGACTGGAATGACGACGATGATAAACGGGCCTGGAACCACAGCATGGAGTTGTTCAACAAAGAGTTGTTGCCACGGTTCAACCAGGCTGTAGGAGCTGAGGTCGAGGTGATCGCTAGCGATTAGACCGATCGCGTCTACGACGCTCGTTTTCCGAGCGTCGTAGACCCTGTCGACGGCGGATATTTCTCGCTTCAGCCTCGGCCTGGAACCCCGGCGGGCGGAACATGACCCAGCTGACAATGAGGGTCGCCCCGATCAGCACAATCCACCCCAGCCCCGCGTCCCTTCCGCTCCTCTCACCGAGATCTAGTAAAAGTGGAACAACGAAGAACCACAGAATCGCAAGCAAAACGACCCCGACGGCGATCGCGACCAGGTGATTCCGATTCATGTATTCGACCCGGCCGCGTCTAGCTGCAATTCGGTTCTTCCTTACCAGTTCGTAAACGCGCCGTCGTTTCGGCGGAGCTGCGAGACCCATCCTCGCGGGTCAGCACGATTCGACTCCGCCACGCTCTCGTCAAAGTCAACACCCAGCCCCGGTGCGTCCGGTACCCAGGCGTAACCGTCTTCCCACTCGATCTGTTTCGGGAAAAGATCGTTGGCGAACGTGCCCGGCTGGCGGGGCATCTCCTGCACACCGACGTTGGTCGTTGCCATGCAGAGATTCACACAGGCCGCTGCACTGACGGGACCGAGCGGGTTGTGCGGGACGATATCGATATAGTGCGTCTCCGCCCAGTGGGTGATCTTGAGCGCCTCGGTGAGGCCGCCGACGATGCACAGGTCGATACGTGCGTAGTCGATCGTTTCGTTCTCGATCACCTCTCGGAACGGCCACTTGGAGACCCACTGTTCACCGGCGGCGATCGGCAGATTGATATTGTCTGCGATCTTCCGATAACTTGCCGGGTTCTCTGACCTGATCGGGTCTTCTATAAAGAAAGGCTTGAACTCTTCTAGATCACGGCACATCTCGATCACGTGGGTCGTGTCTAAGCGGGTGTGTACGTCGAAGCAGATTTCAACATCCGGGAGGGCAGCGCGAACGCCACCGATTTGTTCCACGGCCAACTTCATCGACTCCCGCGGTTCCAATACGCCGTGCCCGTCGAGGTCGTTGTAAAGGCCCGACGTTTGCGGCTGATGCCAGCGGACGAATTTCCAGCCGCGATCCACGTGCGCCTTGCAGTCGTCGATAAGCTCCTGGAGCGTGTTGCCGTTGACGTGTGGATAACACACAACCTTGTCCCTGACCGGTCCACCCAACAACTTGTAAACCGGCATGTCCACCGACTTGCCTTTGATGTCCCACAGGGCGATGTCAATAGCGCTGATAGCGCAACCGTAAACAGTGTCTGCGGGGAAGAAGTTGGCCCTGAACATCTTCTGCCAGAGCTTCTCCGTCGACCACGGGTCCTGGCCGATCACGACCTCGGAGAGGTGGGCGATGGCCGTCTCTATGGCGTTGCCCCAGTTGCGGATACCGATCTCACCAAGGCCGTAGATGCCGGCGTCCGTCTCCACCTTGACGATGAAGTAACCACGCCCATCGCCATCCTGGACCGGGTAAGACTTAATTGCGCTGACTTTCAATTGGGGCTCCTTAAGCGATCGTCCGATGTGATAATTTTCGTATGACTGATGCTTGCCCCCTTTCCCGCGGAAGAGGAGCGGAGTGAAGGAGAAGACCGTTCATTCCATTTGGCGGTTACCAGTTCGTCTGTGCGCCGTCATCCCTGTACAGTTGCGGCACCCAGCCCTGCGGGTCCACCCGATTTGCTTCCGCTGCGTCTTCGTCAAACACGATCCCAAGCCCCGGTGCATCGTGACAGAAGGCGTAACCGTCCTCCCAGCCGATCTGCTGCGGGAACAGGTCAGTGGCAAATGTCCCAGGGCGCTTCGGCATTTCTTGAACACCCACGTTTGTGGAGGCCATGGTGAGCGATACGCAGGCGGCCGCGCTAACCGGTCCGAGCGGATTGTGCGGAACGATGTCGATATAGTGCGTCTCCGCCCAGTGAGTGATCTTGAGCGCCTCGGTGAGGCCGCCGACAATGCATAGATCAATGCGTGCGTAGTCGATCGTCTCCTGTTCAATCACCTCGCGGAATGGCCACTTTGACGCCCACTGTTCACCGGCGGCGATAGGCAGGTTGATGTTGGCGGCAATCTTGCGGTAGCTCGCCGGGTTTTCTGACCTGATCGGGTCTTCTATGAAGAACGGTTTGAATGACTCGAGGTCACGGCACATCTCGATTGTGTGCCGCGTGTCCAATCTCGTGTGCACATCAAAACAGATACCGATATCCGGACCGACAGCGTCACGTACCGCTCCCATCTGTTCGACCGCCAGACGCATGGACTTCAACGGCTCAAGTCGGCCAGCGTCCCCTATGTACTCAAGCTCGCCGTGGGTCTCGGGCTGCCCCCAGCGCACGAACTTCCAGCCGTCATCCACTGCCTGTTTGCAGTTATCTACAAGCCCGGCCAGAGTCGTGCCTTGCGTATGCGGATAGCAAACGACTTTGTCCCTGACAGGACCACCCAGCAACTTGAAAACCGGCATATCCACCGACTTACCCTTGATGTCCCATAAGGCGATGTCGATGGCACTGATAGCGCACATGTACACCTTGTCTGCAGGAAAGAAGTTGCCACGGAACATCTTTTGCCAGTGACGCTCCGTAGACCACGGGTCTTCCCCAACGAGTATCTCTGACAGGTGCTCAACCGCCTTGCCGATGGCGTTGCCCCAGATGCGAATACCCGCTTCTCCGATTCCATCTATGCCGGCGTCTGTGTAGACCTTGACGAAAAAATATTTATTGCCTTCAGCGTCTGCGACCGGGAACGACTTGAGTTCAGTGATCTTCAATATGCGGCTTTCTGGCTGGTTACTTGAAGGGCAGCGCAAGCGCCGCCACTACACTGTATTTGCTTGGTCAAGCCTTCCAAGGAACACCGAATTTCCCGTCGAAAAAATTCTCGCCGACATCGTTTCGGACACGATCACGATTCTCTTTCGCAAGGAGATCTTCAGACAACGTGCTAACGTCTCCGCCGTAGCCCACGGCAACAACAAACGCCACTACGTTCCCTTCAGGCATGTCGAGGGCGGCCTTCACCTTGCCCTCGTCCCATCCCGCCATAGCGTGCACACTGAGCCCCTGGTGGACGGCCTCGAGCATTAGATTCTGGCCTGCGAACCCGTTATCGAGCATCATCTTAGCTCCAGAAGCTGGTCGCTCAGGGTCCGGCACGTCGGTCGCGAAAACCACAAGCAAGGGAGCGCTCGGTGCCCACTCCTGATTGCCGGGGGCAAGCGCCTCGTTTAGAGCCTTTCGAGCGTCCCCACCCCGGACCAGTGTGATCCGCCACGGCTGCCTGTTGCTGGCAGATGGCGCCCAACGCGCCGCCTCAACCATCGCCTGAAGTTTGCTGTCCTCGATCGGCCTGCCGTCAAACGCTACGACGCTTTTGCGATCGACTATCTCGGCGATGAGTGTGGCCTTCGTTGCGCTCTCAACCATGTATGGATCTCCTTGATAAATAGGGTGGGTTAGCAGGTGAAATGCGGTCTTACTTCTGTGTTGAATCGATTCAGGTTATCAACGGTCTCCTGAGTCGAGTTGCCGACCACGGACAAAACCATGTAGTCGACCCCCGCCGCCTCGTATCGCTCAATGTCTTCAATGATCTGCGCAGGTTCACCGCTCATAACCCCGCGTTGTTCGCTGTGGCCATGTTCCGTCTTGGTGCCTCCCATGGTCACGCTTGTACGAATCGAAATTCCCACATCTGCAGCATCGCGCTCGGCGGCGATACACGCCTCTTCAAGTAACGGCTTCTGTCCGGCAATTTCTTCCGGCGTCAAGCGAATGCAGTGCCAGTTGTCTCCGTACTCTGCAGTTCGTCTTAGTGCACGCTTCGAGTTGCCGCCGATCCAAACCGGCACATGCGGTCGCTGGACGGACTGCGGGAACAGTCGCATTCCTTTCAAGTCGACGTGATCCCCTGAAACGGTCGGATCCATGCTTGCGTCTGATGCCCGGAAAAGATCTAAGTGCTCGTCGGTCAAATCTCCGCGATCTTCAAACGACGCTCCCATGGAAGCGAACTCCTCGCGCATCCATCCTGTGCCGACGCCCAGTATCAGCCGCCCACCCGAAAGCACATCCAGCGTATTCAGCATTTTCGTGTTCAGGACGGCGTTCCTGAACGGAAGCACCAGCACGCTGATCCCAAGGCGAACACTCTCGGTGCGTCCCGCTGCGTATGAAAGGGTAGTGACCGCCTCCAGCACGTTCTGTGCGTCCGGGTCCGCCAGTCCGGGGCCATACTGCTCCGGGTATCGGTCTACTAGGTCGTGTGGATATACCGTCCGGTCCGAAACCCACAAAGAGTCGAATCTGAGCCGTTCTACCTCGTCGGTCATCGCCTTTACGTAGCCCGCCTGACCATTGGCTGTGGTCGCAGGATTGACCGATGTAGTGACAGCGATACCGAATTTCAAACTGGAAACAGACTCCCGGGTGGCTCATCGTTCAGGTGAGATTTGAACGCCCGCAGAGTTTAGATGGGACGTTGAGGCCGGTCAATCAAAGTTGATCGAGCCAGCAATTCCCAACCAAGCCCGTAGCTAAATCGCCTTGCACTTACACGGTACCGATTCCTAGCCTCATGTGACTGCTTCTGACCACGCGCGAGACGCTTGAATGGGAAATTATGCGCCGACTATTAGTAACGCTCCTCGGGATCACTGTGATGGCGACGGTATTTACCGTTGGCCCCGATTCAATGTCTGCTGACGACCACGACTCCGGGGTGACGCTTATAGCGATCGACCTGGGCAGCACATCTGGAAGTGAAAAAGACGCCGCCGTGGCCGAAACTGCGTTGCAGATCATCTCGGAAGCCGACAGGTACAACGGTACCGTGGCGCTGCTGTCGTACTCCGATGAAGCCGGTACCGTGATCGGTCACTCAACCCAGGATTCTGACCTAAAGAAATCTGTATCGACACTCGTGGAGCTCATTGCCAGTCGTGCAGAGAGCGGAGGCAGCGATCAGTTCGCCGCCCTGGCCTCTGCGTTTGCATACCTCTCAGACGTGAGCGCACCCGCCGGATCCGAGATCTTTTTGATCACGGCTCGCATGCAGGACGGCTCCCAGGAGAACCGAGATCGAATAATCGGTTTCGCCGACCTGTTCATCGCTGAAGGATGGAAGATCAACGCGGTCATGCTTCCGTCAACAACAAACGAGGCGCGTGGATTCCTATCTTCGATCGTAGAGCGAACCTCAGGGCGCTGGGACGACACCGGCACGCTGCTTGGGCTGGACATGTTCGTCAACAATGTGCTGGAGATGGATGGCGATCTCGTCTTGGACTTAGCTCTCCAATCCGGAAACACGGCAGTCCAAGCCATAGAGGTCGCTCCAGAATCGACACGGCTCAGCGTCGGCATGGTCCGCAATTCCACGAACGCATCCCTCGATCTGTTCGACCCGCACGGCGTTCAACTTGGAGTAGCTTCTAATCTAGCAACATTCATCACAACCCCGAACCTGGTAGTGGCAACGATCGATCGCCCTGAGCCGGGCACATGGTCGTTACGCGCTACTGGAGACGGCTTTCCGGTACTGGCTTCTGTGGACGTGCGAAGCCCGCTTGAACTTCGGCTGGTCGATCAGCCACCGCTCCAGGCAGGACTGCAGGCCGTTTTGATGGCGGAGGCGACCGTGGATGGGGTGGCTCGAAGGTTGCCGGGATCTGTGGTCACGGCGACTATTACATCACCTGAGGGCACATCCGCCGTTTACCGGCTTATCGATAACGGGGAGGGCGGTGACGCATTATTTGGCGACGGCATCTATTCGGTAGTGTTCGATGCGTCGGGAGATCAAGGTTTCAGCGAGGTCATACTCGAGCTCGGCTGGGATGAGTACGGCGCAAGTGTCAAGGCGATCGACTCGTTTCAGACAGAAGTCTTCCCGACACTTCAGGTAGAGCCATCGGAAGGAGGGCCGGTAGAGGCCGGATTCGAGATCGCTGTTGGTACCATTAAGGTGACCGTCGGAGAATATCCGCACCCGGTATTACCAGTTGCCATCACCGCGATTATCACCGGGCCGACCGGCGAATCGGTCACGGGTTCGCTACGACTTATCGATGCACTTGAAGATGGCACCGGATGGAAATTCGAGGTCATTGCAACGCCGAGCGAAAGCGGTACGCAGACGGTAACCGCCGAGCTCAACGCGGAGTACGTCGGACGGAGTTTCAACACATCTGGACCAATCGCACAGACCGTCGTGACGGTGAACTACCCGGTGGCCGTCTCGTTACCGGTAGAGACCGAAGAGAGTGAAAGTTCCCTGCTGCTCCCGATCATCGGCGGCGTCCTGATCGGGCTGCTGATTCTCTCGGGAGTCGTGTTGTTCGTGATCTCCCGAAAACAGGTGATGCCGTACGGCTACATCTACGATGACCGACAGGAGCTTGTCCTAGACCTGTCATCCGTACGCAGAGGAGGCATAAAAGGGATGGTATCCAAGGGCGTCATCTCGATGGCTGATGCGCCTGATCTACCCGTGCCGGGGGCGATGTTGATCTTCAAAAAGACCGGGTTGGAACTGCACTACGACAACTCTTACGGCGTAACTATGCGTTTGGACGGCAGACCGGCTGAGAGGATTGTTCAGCTGCTCGACGGATCTCGCATCGGATACGCCGGGCGGCTGTTCGAGTACACCACCACTCGACGCAAGGCTCGACCTGTTAAGCCTGTAGAACCGACGAGTCCGGAACCTTCTGCCGGTTAAACCCTGCGCAATCGCAAGAAGAATAAGAAAGGCCCGACGGAAAATCCGTCGGGCCTTTCTATTAGCGACGTCTGTATTTCTGTTTAGCTCTCGCTGATGGTGATCGACTTGATCGACTCGCCGGGCGTTCGAGAACTCCCGGGATCGCGCTCCGGAATCCCGAGAACAACGTCCATGCCGTCAGTCACCTCTCCGAAGACGGAGTGCATTCCGTCAAGGTGAGGGGTCGGAACATGAGTGATGAAGAACTGGCTGCCGTTAGTACCTGGACCGGCATTGGCCATCGAAAGTACGCCGGGTTTGTCGTGCTTTCGGTCCGGGTGGAATTCGTCGCCGAATTTGTATCCGGCATCGCCGGTGCCTGTTCCTGTAGGGTCCCCACCCTGCGCCATGAAGTTCGGGATCACGCGGTGAAAGGTAACGTTGTCGTAGAAGCCCGAAACAGACAGATTGATGAAGTTCTCGACCGTTAACGGCGCTTCAGCTGCGAACAGGTTGATCACGATCTTCCCACCGCTGCCAAGTTCCATTGTTGCCGTGTAGCTCTTATTCGTGTCGAGTGCGCCGCTCGGGGCTTTAGGGCTGTCTCCGTGCTGAAGCATATTGATTCCTTATTAAAGTCCGTTGATTGATCGTCTGGTTGGCGTCGGTGCCTAATTTTCTTCGATGTGAATCGTCTTGATGGCATCACCTGGGTGCGGGTCTGTTCCGGGATCGCGAACCCGGATGTTGTTCACCACATCCATTCCGCTCACAACCTCACCGAACACGGCATGACATGAGACAGAGAACCCTGCACAGTTCTTAGGCTGATCGTTGTCATCAAAGGCGTCCAGAAAGGGCGTCTCCACGAACGTGATGAAGAACTGACTGCCGTTCGAGTTAAAGCCTGAGTTGGCCATCGAGAGAATTCCCGGTTTGTCGTGACGGGCATCCACGTGGAACTCGTCGTCGAACTTGTAGCCCGGATCTCCGGCACCTGTCCCTGTGGGGTCTCCGCCCTGCGCCATGAAATCAGCGATCACGCGATGAAACGTGATTCCATTATAGAAACCGGATTCAGCGAGGTTGACGAAGTTTTCGACAATTGTCGGAACAAGATCGTCGTACAACAAGATGTCGAACTCGTCACCCTTCGCCAGCGCAAATGTGGCTGTATACGTCTTGCTGGTATCCAGCGAGCCCGTAGGGGGCTGCGGGCCAGAACCGTCACCCGTGGGCGCAGACGTCTCCACCATAGGTATGGGGACCGGGGTCGGTGCGGGTTCATCACTACTACATGCAACCGCCGCAACAACGGCGATGGAAAGCGCGGTGAGAAGGGTCCAACGTTTCATCGTTACTCCTAGAGAGCTCTTCAAACACATCATTTCACGTACCGGCGTGAGGTATAAAGGTCACGCAAATTTCAATCTCTTTATGAGTTTGTTTTATTCGATCTGGCCAATTCTATGAAAGTCTAGCGTCTTGATCGCCGGCCAGAGCATCTCGAAAGCACGTAAAAGGTGTGTCGCACCCACTAGCAGGGTCAACGCCAAACACAAAACGATCTCCGCCAATGGCTGGCCGGTTACGATCGTCAAAGTGTTTATGGATATGAACGTCATCATCATGCCCCAGAAGGCGGATCGAAAAATCAGGTATCCCAGGATCAGCGCCGGGACCGATAGTAGTGTCAGATATGGCAGTACGACCAGCGAGACGCCAGTCATTACGGCGGCGCCTTTTCCGCCACGAAAACCGATATAAACGGAGAAATTGTGTCCAAGCATCGTCGCCACCGCGGCGGCGTACATTGACCAATCAGGCGCGCTTATAGCTATGACCACCAGCATCACGAGCGACGCTTTGCCGACATCCACGACGAATACCACGGCGGCAGCACGCTTGCCCAGCGAGCGAAGCGCGTTAAGGGCTCCGACATTGCCCGAGCCCATAGTGCTGATATCGCGTCCCGTCCGTCGCGCAAGAATGTGCCCGGGCGGAATCGCGCCCACAAGGTACGCGGTGACCAACACCGCTATTCCAAAGACCAGATCATTCAAGTCCAATTACCTGCCTGGACCATGTCTAAATTGCGGATATTGCATTCAGGGTCGTAGATAGGTCTTGTCCGTCCCTATAATTGCGGCCATATGCTCAGCGAACAATCTTCTTCCACAAAATCTGGCCATTCCGATAACGAATCTACAGGGGCAGGCAAACGCGGGGTTGGGCCACCGCCGTTAACCGATGCCGACCTACTTGAAATGTACCGGACAATGGTACTCAGCAGAACGCTCGATCAGCGCATCTGGCAAATGAATCGCCAGGGCAGGGCGGCTATCGTCGCCTCTGCCCAGGGCCATGAAGCTGCACAGGTCGGAGCCATCCGCGCGTTGGACCCGGAACGCGACCGTTTTTACATCTACTACCGCGAGCTGACGACGATGCTCGCACTCGGTGTTACGCCATTAGAACTACTGTTGGGGTTCCTTGCGAAGGAAGGAGAACCTCTTTCCGGCGCACGCCAGTTCCCGCTGCACGGTGCGATAGACCGCGATCGACGGGACATCGTCTCGTTCTCCAACGTGGTCGCCACCCAGCTGCCCCAGGCCGTCGGTGTTGCACTTGCGGACAAGATGCGTGGCGAGAAACGCGTGACGGTAGCCTACTTTGGCGACGGCGCATCAAGCATGGGAGAGACCCACGAGGCAATGAATTTCGCCTCCATCCACCGTCTTCCGATAATTTTCTTCTGTGAGAACAACAAGTACGCGATCTCAGTTCCGATTTCCAAGCAGATGAATATCGAGTCAATCGCCACACGTGCATCCGCTTACGGAATGCCGGGCATCGAGGTAAACGGTTTTGACCCCGTAGCCGTGTATGAGGCTGTTGGAGCTGCCGCAAACCTTGCGCTCTCGGGACAGGGACCGACTCTGGTAGAGGCCGTCGTGGAGCGATTCCTGCCGCATACCAGCGATGACGACGATACTCGATACAGGCCGCCAGAGGACCTGGAAGGAATCAGGGACCTTGACCCAATCCCTGCAACAGAGAGGATCCTTCGGGCAAGCGGCGCACTGGACGACACGCTAGACGAAGAGATCAAGTCATCGGCACAGAAAATAGTTAATCAGGCAACGGAGGACGCCGAAAACGCGCCATTCCCGGAGCCGCACGATTTCTACGAGCAGGTTTACGCGCCAGGTTCCCCGGGAGATCAGTCTTAATGGCCGAGATGACGGTAATAGAGGCAGTCCGGGAAGCGCTCCGTGAAGAGATGGAACGAGACCCAACTGTTTTCACGATGGGCGAAGACATCGGCGCAAGAGGCGGCGTGTTTCTTGCTACAGAGGGAATGCTAGAGCAGTTCGGTCCGGATCGGGTGATCGACACGCCCCTGGCCGAAGCCGCAATCGGTGGCATCGCGCTGGGCGCGGCCGTGAACGGTATGCGGCCGGTTGCGGAGATCGAGTTCGGCGACTTCATATGGCCCGCCGTCAACCAAATAATCGGCGAGGCAGCGCGGGTCCGGTACGGAACCCAGGGCCGGCGTACAGCTCCGCTCGTGCTTCGTGTTCCTTATGGAGGTGGCGTTCGGGGAGGACTGTTCCACTCGCAATCCATTGAGGTGGCGTTCTCGCACCAACCCGGCCTGAAGGTTGTCGCTCCGGCAACACCATATGACGCCAAGGGCTTACTTAAGTCAGCGATCCGTGACGACGACCCTGTGATTTTCTTCGAACACAAGCGAACGTACCGGCTCGTGAAGGGCGACGTGCCAGAAGGCGACTACACGATCCCGATCGGCAAAGCCGATGTGAAACGGACCGGAAGCGACCTCACGGTGATTAGCTACGGCCTCGTACTCCACTACTGTTTGGAAGCGGCGGCGACGCTGATGGCAGAGGGCATCGACGTGGAGGTCATCGATCTCAGGACATTACGTCCTCTTGATACGGACACCGTTCTTGAGTCCGTGCGGAAGACCAGTAAAGCGATGGTCGTCCACGAGGACACGAAAGCCGGCGGCATTGGCGGCGAGATCGCTGCGGTCATCGCCGAGGAGGCGTTCGAAGACCTGGACGCACCGGTGAAGCGTGTTGCCGGTCCAGAAGTCCCGGCTATGCCGTTTTCGCCCTTACTAGAAGCTGAATTCATGCCATCGGCCGAAAAGATAGCTGCAGAGATGCGAGAGTTGGCCGCTTACTAATGGCCACAATCGGAATCGAACTGCCACATGTCGGTGAATCCGTTACCGAAGCCGTGATCGGAAAATGGTTGAAACAGCCGGGGGACGCGGTCGAGAAATTTGACGCTCTCGTAGAAGTGGTGACCGACAAGGTCAGCATGGAGTTCCCGGCGCCACATACCGGGACCCTGACATCCATACTCGCGGCAGAGGGCGACACAGTCCCGATGGGTGCCGTAATCGCAGAGATGGAAGTGGACAGCAGAACGGCTGAAGCAGCGACAGCGGCATCTCAGGAACAGTCAGAAGCACCTGCTCCGAACCGCGTAGGAACTCTCATTCAGGGCGCAAATGTTGGTCCTACTGGCGGTACGTTCAAGGACACGGCGCTTGAAGAACAGCTCGGAAACCGTGCTCCGCAGGCATCACCAGCGCCAGATTCAACACCAAGCACAGCACAGGCCGCTGGCCGGGTGTACTCCCCGGTCGTTTCACGACTGGCAGCAGCCAATGGGATCGACCTCGCGACCGTCGCTGGTACCGGACGAGGCGGTCGCGTCACGAGACAGGACGTACAGGCTCATTTGGCTGTCGGCCCATCTACGATCCCGGCTCCCACCAAGCCCGTCAACCTGGATAGTTCGATGCGTGAGGACCGAGTAATCCAACCATCGCCGATTAGACGCATGATCGCCGACCACATGGTAAAAAGCGTGAGCGAGATACCGCACGCGTGGAGCACCGTTGAAGTAGACATGACGGGGTTAGTGGCATGCCGGACTGCACATCGCAAACTTTTTCGGGAACGGCACGGCGCCGATTTGACTTTCCTCTCCTTCACCGCACATGCAGTCGCTCGGGCGCTCAGGGACAACCCGCTCGTCAACTCCAGTTGGGAAGACGGGAAGATATGCCTGAAAGGTCGGGTAAACCTCGGACTTGCTGTCGCCGCGCCGGACGGACTTGTCGTGCCCGTAATCCAAGACGCCGACCGAGAAGGAATCTCGGGACTGGCACAACGTATCGCTCCACTTGTCGAACGCGCTAGATCCGGCTCTCTGACCCTGCCTGACGTCCAGGGAGGGACCTTCACACTGAACAACACTGGAACGCTCGGCTCCGTACTCGGCGGGGCGATCATCAACCACCCACAGGCCGCTATCGTCACGACAGAATCGATAGTCAAGCGGCCGGTCGTTATCTTCGGTCCCGGCGGAGACGCAATAGCAATCAGGTCCATGATGAACATCTGCCTGTCGTTCGACCACCGGATCATCGATGGCGCCGAAGCTTCCGCGTTTATGCAAAGTTTCAAGCGTGAACTTGAATCATGGACAGTCGATTCGGAGCTCAACTAGCCCGGGTAATTCCGGCTGTTGTTGGCATGTCTGACGCCATGCAGGCCCGATGGATTGGGACACAGGAGTACGAAGACGCTCTATCACTACAACGGGCGCTTCACGAGTCTCGAGTAGCGGGCGACATCCCAGACACGGTGCTCCTGCTTGAGCACTCCAGAGTCATCACCATGGGTCGCCGAGCTGTGGACTCACACGTTGTTTCAGACGCAGCGACCCTGGCCGCGGCCGGGTTGGAACTGAAAGAGACCGACCGCGGGGGAGAGGCCACGTATCACGGCCCGGGTCAACTCGTCGTTTACCCGATCGTCGATCTACGCGGCCTCGGCCTGGGTCCGGTCACGTACGTTGCAGCTCTGGAGCAGGCGATCATCGATACGCTGAGCATTTATTTGGTTGAAGCGCACCAGGTATCCGGCAGAACCGGTATCTGGGTGGACGGAGACGGTGTTGATCCCGGCGAAGGCAAGAACCCGTCGGGACGGAAGATCGCTGCGATCGGCGTCCGGATCAGCCGGGGAGTGGCGATGCACGGCCTCGCCCTGAACGTATCAACGGACCTGTCGATGTTTAACCACATCGTGCCCTGCGGCATGCCTGGACTGGACGTAACCTCCATAGAGGCGGAACAAGGTGCGGCACCGCCTGTGAGGATCGTTGCCCGGGAACTCGCGGGCAAGTTGGGCGTGGCATTAGGCGTTCGCTATGACGGCGCCATTGACGTGGTGACTGCACCGCTCTAGGCCGGGCCGCGCCCGACTACGTTGTTGAAACGCCAGGAGCGGACATCATGTCCTCGCTCGAACTTAAACGCGTACATGTCGGTATCGGATTCACGCGCCAGTCGATGTAAATGACCAAGAATTTGGAAGCGGCCCACCTGAGTGATATCGCTTGGATCGATCTCAAGTACGGCCCCGTGATTTGCGTATTTTCAGGGCCCTGCGTGAAAACCCGATGACACCTCTATACGGATCATGAACCGGGATATAACGCGTCGGGAAAATTATTCAGGCCAAGAGCGGGATTCGATGTACCGATGTGCAGATATAGCCGCGGTAGCGCCGTCACCGGCCGAAGTCACGAGTTGCCGGGCGGATCCAGATCGAATGTCCCCGACGGCATACAAACCGGGCGACGACGTGCCCATGGATACGTCAGTTTCGACATGTCCACCGCCGTCCAGGCCAACGAACCCAGACAGATAGGACGACCGTGGATCGGTGCCCACGAAAATAAACACACCGGCAACGTCCAACGTAGAATCCTCGCCTGTGCCAGCGTTCTTTACTCTCACACCGTTCACGCCAGCGTCGCCGCCAAGTACAGCGATCACTGTCTGGCCAAATCTGATCTCGATCTTGGCGTTGTCCCGTACGCGCTCCTGAAGGAGTGCCTGCCCGGATAATTCATCGCCCCGCACAATCATGATCACGTTGGAAACGAAAGATGTAAGCGACAACGCCTCGTCCAAGGCACTGTCACCGCCGCCAACGACGGCAACTGTCTCGTCCAGGAAAAACGCTCCATCGCACGTCGCGCAATTTGAAACGCCCCGTCCGCGGAAGTCCTCCTCGCCTTCAACGCCAAGATTGGCGAAGTCAGAGCCGGTGGCAGCGATCACCGCTTTGGCGCGGAACTTGCCTTCTGGCGTGGAAAGAGAAAGGTAAGGCTCCTGAGACTCCAGCGACTCTACCTCGGTAAACATCCGAACCTCCGCACCGGCCGCAGAAGCTTGACGTTCGATCAACGGAGCGAGATCAGCGCCAAGAAGGCCGTCAGGAAACCCGGGGAAGTTCTCGATCTTCTCTGCGTTGATGATCTGTCCGCCGGGCATCATTCCCTCAAGGACAACGGTCTTCAGTCCCAGTCGTGCGCCGTACATGGCCGCGGTCAAACCACCGGCACCGGCCCCGATAACAACAAGATCAAATCCTTCAACCTGTTCAGTCATCCCGGTAAGCACTCCCTGAGTTGGTCGCAGTATCTATTCGGCAAAATGAATAACGGGCCAAAACCCTCTCGAACAGCCGCCCGGCGGGGCTAGATCATCCCTTGTTCTCTGACTTGTTTGAGTGATGATTCAAACGCTTCTAGGGTTGTAGCGATGTCTTCGTCGGAGTGGACCGCCATCATCAGAAAGCGCCGGCCATTGTCGACGCCGTTGTTGAACATTGCCATCTTGAACTCGTGATCGGCGTCCTTGCTGATCGGTGTTCCAGACGGCGTTCCCTGGATGATGCCCCATTCATCGATCTCAGCGTCGATGCCGATACGAGTGTGAATCATCGACCCGATGCCGTACGCGTGTCCGGGAATTTCAACGCGGCCGAAAACTTCATTGATCCCTTCCTTAAGCTTCTGTCCCGCCGCATCCGCTTTCTCGTTAACATCCCCATTCGCCACCATCTCCAGCGCGGCTATCCCGGCGACCGCCGATAACGGGTTTCCGTTGAACGTTCCCTGATGAAGCATCTGACCCCGCTCGATGGTGTTCAGAATATCCGCCTTGCCTGCGACCGCGCCCCCCGGCAGTCCGCCACCAAGGATTTTTGCGAGCGTGCACACGTCCGGGGTCACACCCCACAGCTCCTGCGTTCCGCCTCTTGATGAACGGAATCCGGTCACGACCTCGTCTAGGATGAAGACAACGTCGTGTTTCGTCGTCACGTCCCGAATCTCCTGCAAGAAGTCTGGGTGGATCGGCGTGCCTCCCATGTGTGCGCCGGTGGATTCTATGATGACGGCTGCGACATCGTTTGCCTCAATCGCCGCCTCCACCGCGCCAATGTCCCCCGGTTGAAGTACGATCATCGTGTCCAGAACTTCGCCCGGGATGCCGCCCATACCGGTGAGATTTCCGGCGTTTGCGTAATCAGACCAGCCGTGGAAATGGTCAAAGAACTTGATGATCTTGGAACGCCCGTTGTAAGCACGCGCCATGCGCATCGCCATCATCACGGCTTCCGTGCCGGAGGACGTGAAACGAACCTTCTCGGCACATGGGATCAACTGTTTCACAAGGTCAGCCCATCGGATTTCAAGATCTGAGGAAGCGCTCAGGTGTGTTCCCAGGGCCATCCGATCCTGGACCGCCTTGACGATGGTCGGATTCGCCTGTCCAAGAATCATCGATCCGTGTCCGGTGTTGTACTCAACGTACTCATTGCCGTCCACGTCCCACTTACGACTGCCGAGGCCGTGCGTCATGTGCACTGGGAACGGCGTCATGTTCCGAGCCTCGTGGGTGACTCCCTTCGGGAAGTTCAACTTCGCACGTTCGTACAGCTCCGCCGATTTCGGGTGCAACTCGTAGTAGCGGTCCTCGATAGCGGTCCGAGCCATTGGTAAGGCCTCCGTATTTGTGTTCCGTATTTGATGATCCAGGTTATTCACCGGGCCCCGTAGCTCTGAGGGTACCGAATCACTGCTATTCTATGCGCTCGAAATCACGTACTGCCACGTGTGTCCATCGGCTTTGGAGATGTGGCATCACATAACCTCCATATTCCAGATCAAATCAGGTGATAACCGTGCCAGAGAGCTTCATTACGCATCTTCAGTGCAGCAACTGCGGTGAAACCTACGACGACCGCGATCCAATGCGCACATGTCCAGCATGTGAGAAGGTACTGTTTGCCCGGTACGATCTGGAAAAGGCAGCAGGCGCAAAGGCTGAACTCAACGACCGCGACCCGAACATGTGGCGCTATCGCGAGGTGATGCCCGTCAGGGACCCGGCCAATATCATCACGCTCGGCGAGGGCATGACCCCGATGATCGACGCCGAACGTCTGGCAACAGAGGTAGGCTCTCCGGGCTTACTTTTAAAGGACGAGGGCGTTTGCCCGACGGGGTCTTTTAAGGCACGCGGTCTGTCAGCTGCCGTTTCCAAGGCCAAAGAGCTGGGCCTCATGAAACTCACCATGCCGTCAGCAGGAAACGCCGCTGGAGCTATGGCCGCGTACGCCGCGGCGGGTGGGCTTGAATCCAATGTGTTCATGCCAAAGGACGCCCCCTCTGCCAACCAGGTGGAGTGTCTTGCATACGGCGCAAACCTGACACTGGTTGACGGCTTTATCAACGACGCCGGTCGCATATCCGGAGAAGCGGCCGCAGAGCGCGGTCTGTTTGACGTGTCGACCCTCAAAGAGCCGTATCGCGCTGAGGGCAAGAAGACGATGGGATACGAGATCGCCGAACAGTTGGGTTGGAAGCTGCCGGACGTGATCGTGTACCCGACAGGTGGCGGCACGGGAATTGTCGGCATGTGGAAGGCATTCAGCGAAATGGAATGCATGGGCTGGATCGGACCGGAGCGTCCACGAATGGTGATGGTCCAGGCTGAAGGCTGTGCCCCGTTCGTCAAAGCGTTCGAAGAAGGTAAGCGTCATGCCGATCTGTTCCCGAACCCACACACAATTGCAGCCGGAATGCGAGTTCCAATCGGGATCGGCGACTACCTTGTGATCGACGCCGTTCGTGAAAGCAACGGAACAGGACTTACCGTCACCGACGATGAGATGGTCCGTGGCGTTAGAGACCTGTCTTCATATGAGGGAATATTCGCTGCGCCGGAGGGCGGGGCATTAGTCGGAGCACTCAGGAAGATGCTCAACGATGGGACCGTCAGCCGGGATGAGCGCGTCCTGCTCCTTGTTACGGGCTCCGGCCTCAAGTATCTGGACGTACTTACCCCTGCACTGGCAGCGTTGGCATAGACGCTCTACGACCACCTGGCGCTCGTAGTACCCTAGCGCAGCTGCCGAAAAGTGCCGGGAATAGTCTGAGACAATCACACATAATCGATATCGCAGATCACACGCTAGCCACCGGCGTAGCACAGGGCGTTGGATGGGCACTACATGAGTCGCATAAATCACGTATATATCAAATGAGGGAGGCCAGATAACCAACTCCAACCTGCTCGACTATCCCATGCCGACAGCCTTTGACATGCAGAGCATCAATACCGAACAAATAGAGGTGCCCGCGTCAAATGGTTCGTGCAGAGTGAGGGGAACTGGCGAGGCACCGATGAGTCCGAAAAACGTGTTCATTGCCAAGCACGCAACTGAAAGAACGGACCGGCTGTCGTTGGACGATGCTCAGATGGCCGGAACAACCACGGCGTCCGGAGTCGACATACCGAACGACGAGTAACGGAGCGATATCGCGATAAGCAATCGACGATCACGATATGCCGCGAAAACACAAGTTCAATCGGGTTTACACAAGCAAGGTCAGATCTGAAGGAGCGTCATGGAAAATACAGTCGGATTTGAGGCGCTCAGCCCAACATCGTTTCTGGACCGGAGTGCCTCCGTTTACCCGGACAAGCCCGCCGTCGTCTACGGGGACACGACCTACTCGTATGCGGAGTTTTCGGACCGCGTCAGGCGACTTGCATCGGCGCTGAAACATGCAGGAGTCGAGTACGGCGACAAGGTCGCATTCCTCGTGCCAAACATCCCAGCGATGTTGGAAGGGCATTACGGCCCGATGCGTCTCGGCGCAGTCCTCGTCGCCATCAACATACGCCTGTCCGCTCGCGAGATCTCCTACATCCTGAACCACTCTGGGGCAAAGGTGTTGGTGTTCGATTCCGAGTACGCATCGGTCATAGGGTCCATCAAAGGCGACGTACCCGGAGTGACCACATTTGTGCAGACGGTCGATGCCTTTCCACGTGCTGACGATATCGAAGGTCCCGACTACGAAGAATTTCTGGCATCAGCCCCGGACGAAGATCCATCGGTAAGACTTAATTCCGAGATGGACTCGATCGCGATCGACTACACGTCCGGCACGACCGGCATGCCAAAAGGTGTCGAGTACAGCGGGCGCGGCGCGTATCTATCGGCGCTAGGAGAAGCCATCGAGATCGGTATCAACTGGCGCAGTGTGTATCTCTGGACTCTCCCTATGTTCCACTGCAACGGCTGGTGCTTCACATGGGCCGTAACCGCAGTCGGCGGCACCCACGTCTGCCTCCGTCGCGTGGACGCAGGAGATGTGTATGACCTCGTGTCCAGTAAGGGGGTGAGTCACATGTGCGCCGCTCCGACTGTGCTCACAGCGCTCTACTCCTCGCCGCTCGCCGGCGAGGGCAAGCTGGCCGATGTGCGAATCATGACAGCAGGAGCACCACCAGCTCCACAGGTCATCCGGTCTATAGAAGACATGGGTGCGGTGATCGTCCACACATACGGCCTCACTGAGACGTACGGCCCGATAACCGTTTCAGCAGAGCAACCTGACTGGGATTCAATGGAGATTCACGAGCGGGCGGATCTTAAATCACGCCAGGGCGTGCCGTTCATCCTTGCCGAGCCAGGCTTAAGAGTGGTGGACGAAAACATGAACGATGTTCCGCGCGACGCCGAGACAATGGGCGAAGTCGTGATGCGCGGGAACATGGTCATGTCTGGTTACTACAACGACCCGGAAGCGACGGCGAAGGCGTTTGCCGGTGGATGGTTTCACTCTGGGGATCTCGGCGTGTGGCATCCGGACGGATATGTCGAACTCCGAGACCGCGCCAAAGACGTCATCATCTCAGGCGGCGAGAACATCTCCAGCCAGGAGGTCGAGAAGGCGATCATGGAGCATCCCTCCGTGATGGAGGTGTGCATCGTCGGTGTGCCGGACGAGCGATGGGGCGAGGTGCCGAAAGCTTTCATCGTCAAAAACGAGGGTACGGAGGTGTCTGCGAAAGAGATAATTGAGTTCTGCCGCGAGCGGATTGCGCACTTCAAAGCGCCAAAACATGTCGAGTTCGGCGAGCTGCCCAAGACGGCAACTGGGAAAATTCAAAAATTCGTTCTTCGAGACAAGGAGTGGGCTGGACATGACAGGCGTATCAACTGAGGCACAGGACTTGATCTTGGACGAAATCCAGGATGGGGTTGCTATCCTCACGCTCAACAACCCGCGACGGCGTAACGCAGTTTCGTCGCAACTCCTGACCCTTTTGAAGGAGAAATTGGACGCGGTCGCCGTAAACAAGGAGGTGAAGGTGGTCATCATCCGGGCCGAGGGCCCGGTATATAGCTCCGGCCACGATCTGAAAGAGCTTCTTGAAGGCGATGAGGCAAACAACGCCCACGTTTTTGGCATGGCAACGATCGTCATGGAGGCAATTCGTCTCTTGCCGCAGCCTGTTATCGCGGAGGTAGCCGGACTGGCTACAGCCGCCGGCTGTCAGCTAGTTGCATCGTGTGACATGGCTGTCGCGTCTGAAGAGGCGCGGTTTGCGACGCCTGGAGTGCGCAACGGCCTGTTTTGCATTACCCCTGGGGTCGCTCTGGCTCGCGCTGTGCCAAAGAAAAAGGCTATGGAGATGCTGCTTACCGGTCTTCCGATCTCGGCCGACGAGGCACTCCAGTTCGGACTGGTGAGCCGGGTAGTTCCTGCCGAGGAACTACAGGCGCGCACGATGGAACTGGCCCAGCACGTCTCGGCGGCCAGCTCATACACGCTGGCAATAGGCAAACGATCCTTTTACGCACAGATAGGACTCGACTACGGGCCAGCGTACGAGGTAGCCGAACAGTTGATGACCGAAAACATGCAGGCACACGACGCCCATGAAGGCATAGACGCATTCCTAACAAAGCGTTCTCCTGAGTGGAAGAACCGCTAACCGAGGCGGAGCGGCAGCCACTCCCGTGAGAGGGCCGCGTCCCGAGATTAGACCGTGTGACTGCCCTGGTTGATCGACTCGCTTAGGCGTGAGTACTCGTTTGCGAGCATTCCGAGGATCACCGAGTTGTGGCGTGCACCATCGTGTGGACGGCTTTGCCGTAGAGTTCCTTCGTGGATGAAGCCAAGGTGCTCAAACATGTCACGTGCGGAGGTGTTGTATTCCGGGACGTCTACCCACGCCCTGAACAGTCCGAGGTTCCGGAAGATGTGGTCAAGGCAGGAGATTACGGTCGCCGTTCCGTAGCCACGATGCTGCAGGTCTTTACGTCCGATAAGGACGGATAGTTGGGCGTCGCCAAGGGCTTCGTCTATGGCCAACTGCGCCTCTCCGATGTGCTCACCGGAAGCCGTGCGTACAGAAAGGATCGAGCGGTGCGGCTCGTGGTGCGGGTCGTTGAAGACTTCTTCCCATTCCGCCTCTGTGGCATCGATCATCTTCAGAGGTTCGTAACCCAGGTGGGCTGGTTCACCGTACGTATACCGTCCAAACCACATTTCAGAGATCTCTGGATCCTCTAACCACTCGGAGATACGTACTACGTCCTCGCGGGTGACTTCAGAAAGTACTATTTCTGATCGCATGAGCGCCTCCTCGTGGTTTGGGGGGGTGCGTTGGTTGCGCAATTATATGACATGCAGGTGATTACAGTTGTGGCACCTGCATGCTCCTGTATGTATTACTCCCACAGATTGACAGAGGCGCTGAACGCTACTAGCTTGTGTTCGAAACATAGAGACCGGCGTTGCCGGGAGAGGAGCCTTATGGCTGAAGGTAAAGTACAGGCGGAGATCACTTACTGCGTTCCTTGAGGCCACCACAACGTGGCTACCTGGATGGCAGCCGAATTTTTCCA